>Ga0172378_10005757_pt1 | contig 11579 bp, 7 predicted proteins | sample GrowelOW332metaG_FD_119755 | JGI IMG/M metagenome (GOLD analysis project Ga0172378, IMG submission 119755) | Groundwater microbial communities from an aquifer near a municipal landfill in Southern Ontario, Canada - Pumphouse #3_1 metaG | ecosystem: Environmental > Aquatic > Deep subsurface >... | reverse complement strand
GAGCCTCTCAATCCCGCGCCGCGCTTCCCGGTGCGCGGACGGCGTGTGCGTCTGCGCGTTCTGGATGAAAGCAATACGCTGGTGCCGGGCGAGACCGTGTCTTTGGAGGCCGGACGCCGCGAAACGTGGTTGGCGGGTGTGAAACGGATCTGTTTTTTTTCAAAAAAAAGATCGGCATCGCTTTAAGAATCCGATAAACGGCCAAGGGTTGTGATTGTGATGCGGAACCAAGACATTGGGCAGGCGTTTAAAGCGTGTGGCGCGGGTGCGGTCTTTCTGCTGTGGACCGGGTGCGTCAGTGTGGAGCGCGGGACAGAGACGTTAGCGAATATAGCTGTGTCGGCGATCCCCCGCGCGGCGGGTGTCGCGATGGACGCGACGAACAGACCTCCCGCGGGCGGGTACGCGTGGGATACGTTGGCGCGAATGGCGGCGGCGAATTGCAGCGCGGCCAAGGCTTTGTTGTTGGAGGCGCAGGCCGAGCGTTATCAAACGGCGGTCGATGCCGGTTGGCGAAATCCGCAATTGCGCGTCGGTCACGCTTGGGGAGATGAGAACGAGTTCTCTCCCGGGCGCACAGGTCTGCGGACTTATCCCGATGAGGTGAATCAGCCCACTCGGCCTTTCACCAAGTATCGCGAAACGGAAGATCGGACGTTCGCCAGCGACTCGGTCGGGTTGCGCGTCTATACCGTCAACCCGTTCGTTAACCGCTGGTTGCGCAAGCGTGGCGCCGCGACGGCGCGAGCTTTGGAGGCGCAATCCAAGGAGGAGGCCTACGCGGTTTTCTGCGAGGTGCGCACGCTGTGCCTCGAGGCGGACCTTTTGCGTGAAGAGATCGCGTTGTTGGAACAGATGGCCGAGGTGCGAGTCCAGATTCGGGACGTGCGAAATGAGCAGGCGAATGCAGGCGTCACAAGCCCGCTGGATCTTATCCGGGAGGAAACGCGGTTGGCCTCGTTAAGGTGTGAGATCCGTGAGCGGGGGAACGCTCGGCAACGGCTTGTGCGGCGTATCGCCGTGCTGGCGGGTATCCCCGTCGAACAGGTCAAACTGTGCTCAAGGGAGCCGGCTAAGCCGGTGGCTGAAACCTGTCTTGATCCGGCCGTTCTTTCAGACTTGGCGTTTATGCGGCGGCCGGATTTGATGCGGCTGGAGCGCGAGAAGGAGGCTGCGGAACATGGGGTCAAGGCGGCGAGGGCCGGACAGCTCCCGTGGTTTGAATATGTTGAGGTATCCTACTCTGAGGAAGACGGAAGCACGTACCAATACGAGGAGTATGATAGCGGACATGACTACACGAGCCGGAATCAAACCGAGTGGCAGATCCGCATCGCGGTGACAATCCCGGTGTTTAACTGGCTGGGCGATGAGGTCAAGTTGTCGCGGACGCAGCTGGCCGCAGCGGAGACCCGCGTCCAAGGGCTGTACGAAACGATCCGCGCGGAGATCGACGGCGTGTTGGAGGATTATCGCTCAGCGCTCGGGGAAAGAAACCGTCTGGCGGATGAATGCGAGCGGCTTTGCCGGACGATGACGGCACGGATCAACGCGTTGGCACGCGAGCCGGCGATCAAACGCGAAGACGTTTTGGCGGCCCATGAGGCGTTGATCGCTTACCGTCGGGTATGCCTGCGGGCCGAGCGAGAGTGGCTGTTAATGACGCAATATCTTGAGACGGTGAGCGGCGGACCGTTGGCCGAATAAGCGTCTGTCGGGCAGAGTGGCGAACGAAGAGGTGGACGGATATGATGACGAAACAAATAGGTGCAACCGTAACGCTGGCGTTTGCGTGTTTTGCCGCCTATGCGAATATCGTTATCAACGAGGTGTGTTATGACAACTCGGCCTTGGCTGACGAAACCGGCGACACCTCTTCCGATTGGATTGAGCTGTACAATCAGGGGAATGCCGGCGTCAATGTCTACAACTATGCGCTCGGAGACGCCAATCCGTATGAGGAAGCCAAGGGCGTCCGGCTTCCGAACTACACGATCCCGCCGGGCGGTTATCTGCTGGTTTTCGCCAATACGGACCGTGCCGAAACGAATGTGTGGGTCCGGGCCCCGGATATCGCGGTGATTCCGGAAAATGTCTCGTGGCGGTATTACGCATCTGCAGAGGCCCCTGCCGCAACGTGGGAAACCGATCTTTTCAACGATACCGCATGGGCGTCGGGCCTTCCCCCTTTCGGGTACAATGACGCGAAACAAAACATGGACTGCGCGACCGTCTTGGGATACGGCGGTCTCGCGGAAAATCGGTATCCCGCCGCTTATTTCCGAAAAACCTTTAACCTCATCAATCCGTCCGTAGTGACGGGATTGGTCGTGCATGCGCGGATCAATGACGGCATGGTGCTTTACCTGAACGGTGTGGAGGTGAAACGCATTTTCATGCCCGCGGGCACGGTTACAAACGCCACGCTGGCCACAATGGGCGTGCCGCCTACGCTTTGGACGAATTTTCTGCTCTCGGCGACGGGACTCTTGCAGGGCACAAATCTGGTGGCGGTCGAAGTGCATCAGGCGTCACTCGCCAGCACCGATCTGATCATGGATATGGCCGTCACGGCGCTGGTCGACGAACAGGTGCCGATTGTTCATGGCCAGTTTGGGTTGGCGAAGACGGGCGAGAATGTTCATCTGTTTAACAGTGTGTTGACGCGCATCCAAAAATTTGACGCGCCGACAGCCGAGCCCGGCGAGAACCATTCGTATGGTTTGTCCGCGGACGGAGATACCGTGAGCGCGTGCAAAGTCTACGAAACCCCCACGCCTCGTCTTTCCAATACTTCGGCGAATCAAAAATATACAGAAAACTTGATGTCGCAGAAGCCGATCTTCTCGGTGCCGCCGGGCGTATATCTGGCCAATCAGAGCGTGGTGTTGAGCACCGTGATTTCCGAATACAAGATTTATTACACGCTGGATGGCGGCGATCCTTGGGACTCCGACGTCTTCGTCTACAGCGGAAATTCGGTGAGCGTTCATGCGGTTTCGCCCGTCTCGTCCGGCCTCGCATGGATTCGCACGAACCCGGTGGAGATTACGAACAAGGTAGCGCAGGCCGCTTGGCAGGCGCCTGTGGGCACGGTGGCCAAGGCGGTGATTCTGCGTGCGATTGCGGTCGACGCCACAGGAAAATACTGCTCACCCGAAACCTGCGGCACTTATTTTATCGGATCACAGTTCACGAATCGCGAGTTGCCGATCGTTTCGCTTGTCACCGATACAAACAACCTGTTCGGCTTTACTTCCGGGCTCTATGTTCCCGGCAAGCATTATGCGGATTCGTCCGAGGGCTATGGCGAGAACAAATGGGGGAAGCCTTATGCCAACTATCATCAGGACAGCAGTGGCGACGTCAATTGGGAGCGTCCGGTGAACTTCGAGCTTTTCGAGACCACACAAAACACGTCTTCCGTCGCACAGGTATTGGGCATGACCATGCATGGCGGCGGCACGCGCGCGATCCCGCAAAAAACCCTTTATTTAATGGCGCGTTTGAGCGAATACGGTTCCGATTTCGTCAACAACGCTCTTTTCCCCGATGAAACGCCGACTCGTTACAAACGATTTCTGCTGCGGAATGACGGCAACGATTGGTACGGTCCCGATTTCGGGGGTGTCGCTACGGTCATGAAAGACGCCGTGTTCCACCGGATGGTCAAGCGTCTTGACATCGCGGTGATGGCCTATCGTCCCGTCGTCACGTATGTCAATGGCGAGTATTGGGGCCTTCACAACATGCGCGAGAGTTTCGACAAGCACTATCTCGCAACTCGGTACGGGCTGGATGCCGATAATATGGATCTGCTGATGCATGAGGAGGACGATCTGAACAAGGACAAGGTCAAGATTACGCGTATCGACGGCAGCACGAGCTGCGACGAGGAGTACGAGGCGCTGATCGACTGGATCCAGACGAATTCCTTGGCCCAGGAGGTGAATTATCGGCAGGTCCAGACGAAAATCGACGTGACCAACCACGCCGACTACATTATTGCCGAGACGTTCTTCGCAAATACGGACTGGCCGATCAACAACTGTGACTTCTGGCGAGCGCGCACCAATCAGGTCGCGACGTGTGGACCGTACGGCGATACGCGCTGGCGTTGGATGCTCTATGACCTCGATGTGGCAGGGGCGAACGGCGCGGATTTCAACATGTTCACGTATCTTTCCGGAGGTAAGATGACGGGCCGTAGCGAGCCGGGATTTCTGATCAACCAGCTCTGGGCAAACATGAATTTCCGCAATTTCTTTGTGACCCGCTATGTTAATTTGTTGAACACCACCTTCTGTCCTGAGCGCCTCTCGCGGATTGTTGAAGAGGCTGCGGATGTGATCGCGCCTGAGGTTGAGCGGCATTTCCGTCGCTGGGGGCGGACGACGACGAAAGAGCAATGGTTACAGGCGGTCAGCACGATACTGGTGCAGTATACGGCCTCGCGGCATGCCTTTTCATGGGCGCACCTGAACGCGTTTTTTGAGATGGGCGGAACCGGAACGATCACCGTGCGAAATCATGACGCCGGCGGCGCCGGCGGCGGTTTTAGGGTGAATGATATCGCGATTGAAACAACCACCGAAGGCGTGACTAATCGCGCGATGTGGACCGGCACCTTTTTCCGCAGTCTGTCCGTGCCGGTGCAAGCCGTGCCGGATGCGGGGTACGTGTTCGACGGCTGGGTCGGCACGGCGGTCACCAATCCGTCCCTCTGTCTGTTTGTCGGAGAAGCGCCGATTTCACTCACCGCCCGTTTCCGCCTTGCCGCCGCGTCGGCATCTGTGCCGACCGGTTACGAGCAATGGCAACTCGCAAACTATACCGAAGCCCAAATTTTGGGGAGTGCAGACGCCGCGCCGGACGCGGCCTCGGGGTCTGCGGGAATGAGCAACTTCGAACTGTACGCCTTTGGCATGAGCCGCACCGACGGGTTGACCGATGAGCAACGTAAAGCCCGTGCCGCGCTGTCGATTCACAATCGGAACGGCAGTGACGCGCTGTGGCTCGGGTATCAGCGCCTGAACGACCGTTTTACCGATGTGAGCTATACGCTTAAGACCGCGGCCAGTTTGGACGCCCCGATCATTTGGAGCAATGCGGTGACCGGCGTGGATCTTGATGCGGTGACCTTCACGAACATACTTGACGCGTCCGTGTGGTTCTACGAGGTCCGTCTTCCCGCATCTTCTCCGACCCGTAACGTCCGCTTCTTTAAGCTGGAAGCCGATCTCCAGTGAGAACTGAGTGAAACGGGCGTTGCCGTCCATTTCTGCGACAGGTTCGATCTTGCGTTCCTTAGCGCGGCTGACACCGCTCAGCGGCCGGCATCCCGTTGCCGAAAAGGTTGACGTGTTCCCTCTAAAGAAAAGCCCTCAGGCGTGAGACATAATGGCCCAACCCTTGGATAATGAGTCATTATGGCGCATGGCCGATATTATATATATATGATAATTAGCTGGTGGTGAGCATGTTGTGATATCGTGTCGCTCTGGCATATTCGGTGCTTATTATAAATGCGTCGCGGATTGTGTGATGCCGAAGAGCAGGCTGGTTATCACCTGTTCGGTTAATCCGTACAAAGGAGACCCGAGTATGACTGATTTGAACAAATGGACCCAAAAGGCACAGGAAGCTCTTCAGAGCGCGCGAGAGATCGCTATTCGCTTTGCGCACCAGCAGCTCGACGCAGAGCACTTGTTGACGGCCTTGCTGGATAGGGAGGATAGCCTTGCCGTTTCGCTTTTGCAACGGCTGAACGTGGCGGTTCCTCAGTTACGGGCGCGTTTGGAGGAGGAATTGGGGCGGAAGCCGCGTGTGTCTGGCGATACAGAAGAAGGCAAAATCTATGTGACCCAGTCGTTGAACGACCTGCTGGTCAAGGCGGGCGATTATGCCAAGCAGCTCAAGGACGAATACCTGTCCGTGGAACATCTGCTGTTGGCTATGGCCGATTCGGGACGCCGCACGGCGTGCGGTCGCCTGCTGGCGGAGGCCGGTGTGGACACCAAGAAGTTGCTGGAGGTGTTGAAAGAGGTTCGAGGGAACCAGCGTGTCACCACGGATAATCCCGAAGGACAATATGAGGCGCTCAAGAAGTATGGCAGTGACCTTGTTGCGCTTGCAAAGTCTGGAAAGCTCGATCCCGTGATCGGGCGGGATGCGGAAATCCGGCATGTGGTCCGTATCCTGTCGCGTAAAACCAAGAATAACCCGGTGCTCATCGGTGAGCCGGGTGTCGGTAAGACGGCCATTGTGGAAGGGCTTGCTCAGCGTATCGTTCGCGGAGACGTTCCCGAAGGGCTGAAGAACCGTACGATCTTCTCGCTGGACATGACGGCGCTGATGGCGGGAGCCAAGTATCGGGGCGAGTTTGAGGAGCGGCTTAAAGCTGTGCTCAACGAGATCAAGGCCGCCGAAGGCCGCATTCTGCTGTTCATCGACGAGATTCATACCATCGTGGGCGCGGGAAAAACCGAGGGTTCCTCCGATGCCGGTAATATGCTCAAGCCTATGCTCGCGCGCGGCGAACTGCACTGTATCGGTGCGACGACGCTGGACGAGTATCGAAAATATATGGAAAAGGACGCCGCTTTGGAGCGTCGTTTCCAACCCGTGCAGGTTGATCCTCCCACGGTCGAGGACACGATTTCCATCCTGCGCGGTCTAAAAGAGCGGTTTGAACGGTATCATAACGTCCGCATCCAAGACACGGCGCTGGTATCCTCCGCCGTGCTTTCCGACCGCTATGTTCAAGACCGTTTCTTGCCGGACAAGGCCATCGATTTGTTGGACGAAGCGTGCGCGTCGATCCGTACGGAGATGGACTCTATGCCCGCTGAATTGGACGAGATCACCCGACGTGTCACACGTTTGCAGATCGAGGAGACTGCGCTTAAAAAAGAGAAAGATGGCGCTTCGAAGACCCGCCTCGGCGAACTTCGAAAGGAACTCGCCGACCTCAAGGCGCAGGCGGACTCCATGACCGCCCGTTGGATGGCGGAGAAAAAAGTGCTTGATGAGACGCGCGTGCTGCGTGAACAGCTCGAAAAGGCCCATACCGCATACGAGCAGGCCGAACGCGCTTATGACCATAATAAAGCGGCCGAACTCAAGTATGGCACGATTCCTGAATTAGAAAAAAAACTCCAGGTCGCGCAAACCAAACTCCAGTCCCAAGACGGTTCGGTTATGTTGCGTGAAGAGGTCACCTCCGATGAGATTGCCGAAGTGGTCTCGCGTTGGGCCGGCATTCCGGTTACCAGGCTGCTCGAAGGCGAACGGGAAAAACTGCTGCACCTGCCGGACGTGTTGCACCGTCGTGTGGTCGGTCAGGACGAGGCGGTAGAAGCCGTTGCGGACGCGGTGTTGCGTTCGAGAGCGGGCATCAAAAACCGCCAGCGTCCGGTAGGTGCTTTCCTTTTCCTCGGGCCCACGGGGGTCGGCAAGACGGAGCTTGGCAAGGCGTTGGCGGCAGAACTGTTTGATGCCGAGAGTGCCATGGTGCGCATCGACATGTCGGAGTATATGGAGAAACACACCGTGTCGCGTCTGGTCGGCGCGCCTCCCGGATATGTCGGTTACGAAGAGGGCGGGCAACTGACCGAAGCCGTTCGCCGTAAACCTTACAGCGTGGTGTTGCTCGACGAGATCGAGAAGGCGCATCCCGATGTGTTCAACATCCTGCTGCAGGTGCTGGACGACGGCCGCTTGACCGATAGTCATGGGCGCACGGTGAGTTTCAGAAACAGCGTGATTATCATGACCAGCAACTTGGGCTCTGAATATCTCGCGTCGGACAAGCAGGATATGTCAGAGACGCCCGACATTTCGCGCAAGGTCCGCAAGCAGGTGATGGACTTGCTTAAGACCAGTTTTCGTCCGGAATTCCTCAACCGATTGGACGAAGTTGTGCTCTTCAAGCCGTTGGGGCATGCGCAGATTGCGGCGATTGTGAAATTACAGCTCGAAGATCTGCGCGTCCGCTTGGCCGAACAAGAACTGGCTCTCGATATCGACGAAAAGGCGATCGCGTGGCTGGCCGACAAAGGCTTTGATCCCGTGTACGGCGCACGTCCAGTCAAGCGCGCGATTCAGCGCGAATTAGAGACGCCGGTGGCAAGACAGATCGTGGCGGGTGCGTATGCGCCTGGCGCGACGGTTCATGTGACGGTTTCCAACGACGCGCTTCATCTCGCCTAGTCCAAGACGTGGAGCCGCGGAAGCGAAGGGCTGGATGCGCGAGTCCGTTTTTGCGGACTCACGCATCGGGGGAACGTTGAAAAAAATCAAAAAAGAAGGATTCTCGTATTTGCCATGGGGCATAGAATCCGGTATAGTAAGACCTTAAACACGGTTGGAAACCTGATAAATGGGCTGACTGTGTAACCGTTTTCACAAGCGAGGCGAGATTAACATGAAAAAACTGTTGTCCGGTTTGGTTTTGGCTGGGTTGGTTGTCTTCGGTGCCAGTGCCGCCGAGAAAGTCCGTTGGCCCGTTTGGTTCGCTTTCAACGATACGGAGAATATCGATGTGGTCGGGTTGCGTTTGAATTTCGCTTCTGGCCAGTGTGAGCAGATGTCCGGCATGGATCTCGGCATCATCGGCCGCTCCCAGTATTTCAACGGTCTGCAGCTCAATCTGTGGCGTAATGACGTGAAGGATGCGTTGGCGGGCTGGCAGATCGGCGGGTACAACTCGGCCGGGCTCAGCGATGCTTTGGGTATCCAGACCGGTTTGTGGAATGAATCGAAGACCCTCTACGGGTTTCAGTGCGGTTTGGTGAACCTGGCGGATTATGCCGAAGGGTTTCAGATTGGTCTCATCAATCGTGCGGAAGGCATTCACGGTTATCAGCTCGGATTGATCAACATCATTCGCGACAGCACGGTGCCGTTCTGCCCGCTTCTGAACGTCGGGTTCTGAGGCGCGTGTTCACGTATGGCTTAAGGCGCAAAGTGTGGCTGTTCTGAGCCGCCTTTGCGTTTTCTTTTTTTTTATCACTTAAGGAGGATGTGTCATGTTTGTGAAGCCTTTTGCCGCCTTGCGGCCTGTCCCCGAAAAAGCGTTGGCTTTGGCATCTGTGCCGTATGACGTGGTCGATACTGCGGAAGCGCGTGTGCTGGCCGCCGGCAATCCGGACAGTTTTTTGCACGTTTCTCGCCCTGAGATCGATCTTCCCGATAGCGTAGATGTCCATGACGACACGGTTTATGCGCAGGGCGTGAAGGCTTTCAAGGACCTTCAGGCACGCAACGTTTTGATCCGCGAGCAAGGCGAGCATCTGTATGTCTATCGTCAAATTATGGGCGAACACAGTCAGACCGGTGTGGTGGCCTGTTGCCATATCGACGATTACGCCCATGACATCATCCGCAAGCATGAGAAGACCCGTAAGGATAAGGAAGATGACCGCACGCGTCATTGTCTTGAGCTAAACGCGAATTCGGGTCCTGTTTTTCTGACCTACCGCGATCAGCCGACGCTTGATCGGCTGGTCTCCGCTGTTCAGCAGGGCGCGCCGCTTTACGATTTCACAGCCGACGATGGTATTCGTCACACGGTTTGGCGTGTAGAGGATTTGAGCGCCGTTTGGGTCGAGGCTTTTCGTCAGGTTCCGCTGGCCTACGTGGCCGACGGACACCATCGCGCCGCAGCCGCGTTCCGTTCGGGCAAGCAGCGGCGGGAGGCGAATCCGAACCACACCGGTCAAGAAGAATACAATTGGTTTCTCGCTGTCCTTTTTCCCCAGACGCAGTTGCGTATTTTGCCTTACAACCGCTGTGTTTCCGATCTGAATGGATTGACGCCTGCAGCTTTTCTGGAGAAAGCCAAGACGATTTTCAAGACGGAAAAGGCCGACGGCGCGTCGCCGGCCGGACCGCGTGAAGTGCGTATGTATCTCGATAAGGTTTGGTACCGGTTGACGTGGGACGATTTTGCCGCCGACCCCGTCGGGCGCCTTGACGTAAGCGTGTTGCAGGACCGTCTGCTCGCGCCGTTGCTGGGCATCGATGATCCGCGCACCAATACGCGCATTTCGTTTGTGGGCGGTATCCGCGGCACGGGCGAGCTGATCAAGCGTGTGGACGGCGGACGTGACGCGGTGGCTTTTTCGATGTTCCCGACGACGGTGGCGCAGATGATGGATATCGCCGATGCGGGGCAGATCATGCCGCCCAAGAGCACATGGTTTGAACCCAAGCTGCGTTCCGGCCTGTTGGTGCACACGTTGGATTAATAACGCGTTCGGTTCGGGAAAAAGGGACGACCTGTTTACAGCGCTACGCGCTTGCGGGTGGAGACGCGTTTCAATTGCGGATTCAGCCCCGAATCATGACGGATCGCCGTCGGATTCTCAACCGTTACCTTAAACACTTGGTAGCGAGCCATGAGTCCGCTTGCGGAGCGCAACATCGGTGGCGGGTGTCCTTCGCCGGCATAGGCCTTTCCGGCTTTTTGCGCTGATTCGTCAAAGGCGTTCCAGCCGTCGGCATCCTCGGCTTGGAGGATTTCGGCAACGTCTTCTTTGGTGAGCTGGGTTCGCGTCTGTTGCGAGGCTTTCTCGTAACGGATACGAACCGTGTTTTCATTGATGAAGGCGGCCGTGATAATCCAGTCGCCGTGATGATAAACCACGTTTTTTGCGCCTTGCAGGATGAACGCCTCCGCGTTCTCGATTTCTTGTCCGGCTCCGCCGTAGCGCACATCACTCTGCTTCATGCTGTCTCCCACACGGGCATGCGCGACGAACGCCAGCAACATCGCACCTAGCCACACCGCTCTACTCGTACGTCTACAGGCCATGATGACGCCTACCGTTTCCGTCTGTGGGTTTTGACAAACTCCGTGATGCGGACCAACGTCTCCGCGCTCAGAAAGTGCTCCATTGCGCAGGCGTCTTTCTCGGCAGTTTCGTCGTCGACCTTTAAAAGAAGCAAAAATTCTTTGAGCAGCGTATGGCGTCCGAGAATCTGACTGGCGGCAACGATGCCGTCCTTGGTCATCTCCACGGCGCCATACGGCTCCTGCGTGACGTACCCCTGCTTTTTAAGCTCGAGCACAGCCTTGATGACGGAGGGCATCTTGACATGCAGCGCCTGCGCGACATCCCGCACGCGGGCATGTCCGTTCGCCTGCACCAGCAGGTAGATCGTCTCCAGATAATCCTCAAGGCTGTTTGTCACGGCGGTTCTTTCGCGGCTTATTTTTTCTTCTCGAAGCCGTTCTCGTTGATGATGCGCTGAAGCTCAGTCTTCAGCTTGAACTCTTCCGGCACCACCTGGTTGCGGGTCAGCACATTGCAGTTGTTGCGCAGGCTGATGATCTCGCCCTTGCGGTCCTGCAGCTTCTGCTTGTCCAGGCCGGCCAGATCCTTCAGATAGGCATCCGCCAGCTCCAGCGTCGGCTTCATGTAGGTCTCGGCCTTGTCATAGGCGATGACCTCGAGCAGGCGACCCAGAGCGGCCGCCTTGTTGGCATCGGCCGGATTGGCTGCCGCAAAGAGTTTCGCGGCCGTCTTCTGCCGCAGCGCCATCACGTCCGCCTCGCTCGCCGCGGGTCCGCCGTG
>Ga0172378_10005755_pt1 | contig 11583 bp, 15 predicted proteins | sample GrowelOW332metaG_FD_119755 | JGI IMG/M metagenome (GOLD analysis project Ga0172378, IMG submission 119755) | Groundwater microbial communities from an aquifer near a municipal landfill in Southern Ontario, Canada - Pumphouse #3_1 metaG | ecosystem: Environmental > Aquatic > Deep subsurface >... | reverse complement strand
TCCGCCAGACACAATCGCGTTTGAACACTAAACAAATTTATATATTTGTAAACGGTGTATCAGGCGCGGTTTTTTGTAGAAAAAAAACAAGAAAAAGTTCCAAATAATAATTGGAAAAATATGAAAAGAGATAAAAATGGATTAAAAAATAAACTACTGTATGATTTTTATTAGTTGCATTGACTAAATGCTTAATTTATGATATAAATAGAATATTAAATAAAAGGAGAAAAAAATGAAGTTTGTAGTATGTATTAAAGCGTTTGAAGATTTTAAAGAAGGGAAAATTTATCCTATTGTAGGCGACAATAATGGTATAAATATAGCATATCAAAAACCAAATGGTGATGGAGCAATTTTAATTGTACATAATTATGTAGAGGATGACTGGAAGGACGCAATAATGAAAGATCCATCAGGATATAATAAAGCCGAATTTAAATTTATAGATTTTGGATTTGGTATATAACAAATTTATTATAATTTTAGCTAAAATTTGTTGTAAATTTATTTTCCTATTTATCTTTGCCATTCGTTGTATCTTATCGTAGCACAATTCTCATTTAGGTCAACTGGTGAAAAATATTGCATAAACAATTCTAGCGTTTAAACGCAATTACCACTGCCCCGCCAGAAGCATCTCGTTTGAACCCTTGTTGTTCAGGCGAGATTTTTTATTCCATTTTTTAACCTTTTTAGTATCATCTTCAAATTGTAAGTTTTTTTGGCTTTCGGTAAGAAGTCTATCAATGTTTTTATTCTCATTTTGTTCTTGAAAGTAGATTTCGTGTTGCGGGTCTTTTGAAGTGTTGTAAATTATCAACATTTTTTCATCATACAAAATCACACGATTTATGAAGTTGTTAAAGAACTCATTCCTTGAATATTCATCAATTAAGTTGTTGTTAGCAAATTGTATTATGAATCTAGCCACACTGTCCTCGTTTAAGGGCTTTAATTCCCGTGATTTCTCGGTTACAATCTTTTCTCCTATGTTTTCCTTATCTTTCTCTAACTGGGCTAATTTCTCTTGAATAGAGGGTGATTTAAGCCCATTCATAATTGCGTTGATTAAACTTTCAATATTTTTCTTTATTTGTGTATATTGTCTTTCATAATTTTCTAAGGTTGTATTTTTAGTTATTTCATTATTAAATTTTTCAACTACTGATTTTGCAATTTCTTCTATCGTTATAGGGTTTAAAATATATTTTTTAGTGTTTTCTATTACAAAGTTTTCCAACCATTCTTTATTCACGGTGCTTTTATTGCACTTGTCAGGGTTTTTCTTGCGATTGAAACATTTGTAGTAGTGGTAAACAATTCCTTGTTTGCTTGTTCCAGTTTCAGCGGTCATTAAGTTGAAACAATGCCCACAATAAAGTTTACCGCTTAGTATGTAATTTGTGCGTTGCTCGGCTTTTATTTGTTTATGCTTATGCTCGTCCATTTTTAAATTGCATAGTTGAAATAAATGCTTGTCTATTATTGCTGGAATTAAGTTTTTGTATTCAACGCCATTAATTACACATTTGCCAGCATATTTTGAATTCCTTATAAGTTTGGATATTAAACTAAGGGTAAAGGGGTTGCCTTGTTTTGTCTTATATCCATTTTTGTTTAAATACTCAACAATTTCTTTTACTTTATAATTATTGTAATATCTATTAAAAATTTCTTCAATAATAATTTTTTCTTTCTCATCAATAGTCCATTTTTTATCTACTATTTTGTATCCAAGTAAAATAGTTCCGCCTATAAAATTTTCTTTCATAAGACTTTCCTTAACACCCCCTTTTACTTTTTGTGCCAGTTCGGTAGAGTGGTATTCAGCCATTCCTTCAAGCACCGCTTCCATTAACACTTTTTGAAATTTTAATACAGATAATTAATTTATTAAAAAAAAATATAATTCTTTTATAATATAAGAATTATATCCAATCCAAAAATTTAAATGGTGTTTAATTTTTATTTTTTAAATAATCAGTACATTTAATAAAAAATTCTATCTGATCTTGATTTAATTCTCCACTAGAAACCATATTTTCAAGTTCTTTCATTGAAAACCATCTCACTTCAGTTAATTCATCTTCTTGTATCGCAATATCATTTATATCAATATCCATTTTTGTATAATACATTTTGTAACAATCTTTTCCATCACAACCAAAACAAAAGGTTTCCAATTTTTGATTTGAAATATTTAAACCAAGTTCTTCTTCAACTTCAGTTATAATCCCTTCATCTGTTGTTTGTCCAGATTTTGGATGTCCACCAGTAACTCCCCAATCCCCACCTTTTCGTGGTACTCTTTTTTGCATTAAAAAATCGCCATTAGAATTTTGAATTGCAATCATAACAACCATGGGATAATATCCATCAGGAATAGGGTCACCTTTTAAGTATGTTTGTCCAGTCAATTCACTTTCTTTATTATACAAATCTCGTTTTTCTCTTTCCATTTTTTAATCCTAAAACTTTTTATAATATTTTAAAATTTCGAGAAAAAAATAATTTCAAATTACATTAAATATGTATTAACTTTAGCTCAAAATTTCATTTATTACTGATTATAAGTCGAATATATTTTAAATAGGTCTGTCAAATCCTTTACACTTCTAAACATAAAATAATTTAATTTATATAATCAAAAATTAAATTTATTTAATTTTTTATATATAAAAATAAAAACATATATTATTTAATAAAATTTTTCATTATCTAAGTGCGTTTTGTGTTTCTGTCTTCGAGATTTTTATCGCTTTGTAAAACTTCTATTTTCCTTCCATGTTTTGTATTAAAGATTGGAGTTCCATTTTCGGTTTTATATATCAAATCCAAAATGAAATAAAAATTTAAATATGTATAGTTACAATCTCTCATCCATATATAAATCAAAGGGCAAAACTTTATATTATTTAATAAACTTTAAGATTATGGCATGAATAAATTTCAGCTTCTATATGTTTTTTATTAGTTCTAATTCATTATTGTCTTTAAGGTAAATGTATAATATTTGCTTTAATCTATCTTTCATACTTTCAGAAACTATTTCAATTACATAATCTAAATCCTTATAATCATAACCTTCACCTTGTTTTATGTTATAAAATTGAAACAATTTTTCTTTTATTTTTTTTAAATTACTAAAATTACCATGAGCAATATCTGACCTTAAATCATAAGCTAAGGATAATTCTTTTTCTGCTTTTTTTAAATCAGTATTTTTATTGTTTAAATATGCTATGTATTTGTTTTTATTAATAAATTGACTCTTTATTGAGTCATCCATATTCCTTGGCTTATGTGTTAATAGCATTTCAATTAAGCCAATAATTCCAACTAAATATCCTTTTTGGTTTTTAAACCTAATATCAAGGCTCTCTGATAAACTTTCACAAATATATAAAAATTCTTTTTCTTTATACATTTTATCTATCAAAGCTATGTTTAAAAAATATTCTGACATAAGCTCTTTAAAATTATAACTAGACTTTTTTCCCTTTTTAATATCTGATAAAAACATAAAAAAAGAAAGAAAAGCATCAATCGATAAAAACTTGTATCTAGGACTATATTCATCATATATTAAATTAAATTTACTAGAATATTCCTCATTAGATAAAAATGCTAACATTGTAAATAGTTTATTTGTTAATTCATAGTTTAAATTTGCCAAACCAACAGGTGTGTTTTTTGCAATTTCTTGCTTTTTTTTCATTTCTTCTTTTTCTTCATCTGATATTGGCATCATTTCAGGATTGATAAATATCATACATTGCTTTTTTGTTGCTTCTGAATCTAATATTTCATTAAATCTTATTATCACATTCATTTTTGCAAAGATATAATATATATCCAAACTGTCTTTATTTTCTTCATAAAAATCAATAAGTTCTTTATATTTTTTATTTACAAGTTTCATTTGTTCAAAAATATATTTTAGTGTAACTACCCCTTCACCAACTTGTTCTTTATTTTCAGGAACTGGTCTGTTTGATGCATAGTTCATATCTTTTAATATATCCGCAACCTGTTTTATTTCATCATCGGTTTTGGGATTATCAAAATACATACCCCCGAAAAAGACTTGTGATTTATTAATTGGATAAAAGCTGGTTGTAATAATGAAATTTGATTTACTATACATAATATACCTTCAAAACTTTTTTATAATTTATTATATCATCAAACTCTTTATTTTACAATAAATAACGAGGAGTAAACTTTTTTATTTATGAATGTATTATTTAATTATAAACAATCCTATTTATCTTTGCCATTCGTTGTGGCTTATCGTAGCACAATTTTCGTTTAGGTCAACTTGTAAAAATTATTGCTTAAACAATTTAATATTAAAATAAGTCAGGTAATAGTACCTGGCTTTTTTTAGTTAATCTTTATTTAAACTTAATAACCATACAATATTTTTTACTTTATCGTTGACTTAAACAAAAGAACTTTTATTTAGATTTACATTACCCAAATTGTTCTACTTTGCCACTGCCGAAAGGCGAAATATAAATAGGAGGTTAAAAAATGAATAAAGGAATTGAAAAAGAAAATTTAGATTATCAAAAATACTACTTAAAAGAATTTTTTACTTTGATGGTGAATGTAAACTATCGTTTTCTTTAATGACAATTTCAACTATTTTTGTTATACAACAAACTAGCTTGTCCAGTGCGTTTCTGACTTCCTGCATTTTTAAAACCAGCTTTATTTGATTTTTTTCCAATGAAAACTTAAATTTTCTATATTTTGTTTCGACTTTATTAATAATAATCATTATACTTGCAAAAATAACTTAAAGATTTTATAATATTATATAATAAAAAATTAGAGGTGAATAATGGATGAAAATTTAATCAATAAATCAATGTTGTTTTGTGCGAATTATTTTAATAGTTCTTGCCATAATTTTGGAAAACCTGTTTATTTCCACTGTATAAAAGTTGCTATGACTTTATATACTGCAGGTTATAATGATAAAATTATTGTCGGTAGGGTTTTACACGATTTAGTTGAGGATACAGATTGCTCTTTGAATGATATAGAAATGAATTTTGGAGAAGATATGGCAAAGTTAATAAAAGTATTAAGTTTTGACCCTAAAATCCAAGACCCTTATGAACAAAGTAAATTAATGTTGGATTCTTGTTTACAATACGGGATAGATGCTTTAATAATAAAATGCGCGGACTTATATGAAAATGGAAAATATTTTGGCTTGGTAAAAAAAATAGAGGTGAGAGAATATTTAATAAAGGAATTAGAGTATTTTTTAAAAATCTCTGATGAATACATCAAAGATGAACCAATATTTAAATTGCTTAAATCACAATTTATTCAATTGAAAAATGATTAATTATCTTAAATATAAAGATGTTAATTCTATTTTAAACAAAAATTCAAAACTTTTTTCTTCAATATTTTGTGTTGGTTCTTTATTTATTTTTGTGGCAGGAGAAAAATTAATAGTTAAGGATTTTGACTTTATTAAAAATTTTATAAAATTGTTACAAATACAAAAGTTTGATTAAAACTAATAAGTTCTACACGAGGGGCGGTTGTCCCGCCATGTGAAACTGATAAAACCCTACTGGGTGGAGTCAGTTTTCTTGTAAAAGATTTCATTTCTTTTATTTTATATGCTATTATTAATTAAGAAGGAGTGAAATTATGGTTGGTAAATTTAAAGTTATTACTTTGTGTGGGTCAACGAAATATAAGGAAGAATTTCTAAGAGAACAAGAAAGGTTAACATTGGAAGGGAATATAGTTATTTCTGTCGTCTTTTTTGAACATTTTGACGGTGAAGTTCGGTCAGAAAAAATAAAAGAGATGCTTGATGAAATGCATAAAAGAAAAATTGATATGGCTGACGAAATTCTTGTTATAAACAAGGATAAATATATAGGAGCAAGTACAAAATCTGAAATTGAATATGCAGTCAAAACAAATAAAAAAGTAAACTATATGGAATAAAGTTTGTTTGCTAACTTTTTTTATAATGTTATTTTAAGATTGAAAATTATATTTTTATTTTAATTATTAGGCAGACATTGAATCTCATTTCACTATTGACAAAAGTGTAAAATAGTGCTAATATATTGTAGAAATTCCAAGGAGAAACATTATGAATACAATTGATTTTGAAGGTAAACAAATACCTGAAAAAATATTTTGCCCTAATGACGGAAGAATTGCAGAAGCACATCCATTGAACGAAAGTTATGGTTGTTTAATGAATGAATGTCCTTTTTATATTTCATTTAAAAAGTATCAGCGAGAGGAAGCCGAAGGAATGTGGGAAGGTCGTTTTAACACGTTTTACGGACAGAATTTAGACCATGAACAATTAGAAAATATAAGAGATTATTTTGAAAAAATTCATAACCCCGAAAAAAAGAAGCGACCGAAATTGTGGAACATTTTACACAACCTAAGGCCGAAAAAAGTATAGAAAGAACATTATAAAAAGCATATTAACTTAAAACTTAATTATATTATAGTATCCTTTGATAAATTTTAAGAAACATTTAAAAAGTCAGTTAAAGTAACAATTAACTTGACTTTTTTATTTAATTAGCATTATAAGATTAAACAACAATAAACTTTATAGAAAATAACTTTAACAAATTTTAGTTATTTTATATATTAACTTTTTATAACATCTGATAGCAGATTATTTTAATTATCTTAGACTATTGCTTATTTGAAATTTTATTTTTTATAAGTTTGATTTCTTTAATTAAATATATCGAGAAAATCAGGTTTAAAATGATTATTGAGTTGATTGAAATTCTTTCCAGAATTCCGCCGATAGTAGGGAAGACTTTTACCAACGCTACTCCTGCTATAACAAAGAACAAGGCGAGTGTTACTATAATGCCTAAAACTTTATGATTAGATTTAAGAAATCCGGCAATTAACAAACTAAATGAAACCGTGCTTATTAATACAGTTATTAACACAGTAACAAGGTGCATTATATATTGGAAACTCCATCCTGTGAATATTATACTTGGTTTAGGAAAAAAAGTAAGCCCGATAAAAAATACAAAGTTTGCAACCAAAAACAATATAGCACCGACATTAAAAGTTTTGTTTTCGATTTTGCTTTTAAAGTAATACCAAAAGCAAAAAGTTGATATTACAGAAAATAGACCGTAAACAAATAAAAAGATAGCCGAAACCGTTCTGGACGGAGCATCACAGGCGGTTAAATCACTCATTGTCTGGATTACTAGATTGTAACCGCCATAAATAATTTCACCTATAATCAGTTGTAAGAAGTAACATAGTACTCCAATAATTCCAACGATTCCGCCGATTTTTAATATTATATTTATTTTGATTTTTTTCATATTCCACCATACTTTTAAATAAAAAATGTTTTTGTATATTTAATATTATACATTATTTTTTTAAATATTGATAATAATAATAAGTGTATTTTGTAGGGTATAAAATTTTAATTTTTCCATTGTGTACCAATTATATTTTTAATAGTAAAGCAAAATTTATTGAAAAATTAAAACGAAAAGAAAATATAGAGGTTTATTTAAATAATAGGCAACTTTGTCATTGATAATTTCATTTAAAAAATTTTATTAGGCAAAATTTTATGGATATTTTATAAACAGATTTTTAGCATAAATGATTGATGAAAGAGTAATAAGAAGTTGACTTGGAAGATAGAATATCCAAGCCAAATCAAAATAAGAGTTCAAATAAGAGAGTATATTTTCCAAAACTGGTACAGGTATAATTGTTGTAAGAACTTGTAGCCCTATCAAGATATCGCACATAATAAACAGTAAAAATCCGCAAAAAAGTAGCGGGCTTTTCTTTATGTTTATACCGCTAAATATAACATTAAAAAATAGATTTGAAAAATAAAACATTGAGATAAAAACCAACAGTGAAAATGCAGAATTTAGTACTATCCAGGCTATTAAACTTAAAGCAATAAATAACCCGCCTCTAAGGGCAAGACTTAGTTGTAATTGTTTTTTGTTTTGATTTAGGAAATACAAAACTACGAAATAGCAAATTTGTGCGAAAGCAAATAAAAACATTGCGAGTGTTTGCTGGGACTGAATCAGTACCAAAAATGTATCGGCTAAAAGCGTGAAAGTTAGTCCCAACATAAGCCAAAAATTGACTTTGCTTTTTGATAAAATAAAAATGAAAATTCCAACAGCACAACAACATACTATGGAAAGATATGCAATAATATTGTGGGGATTAAATTTGAAAAAATGTATTGCACAAAAAAATCCTATACTAAGAATAAGGGTTAACCAAAACAAAATATTTAGAAAATTCAATTTAATTTCATTACTCATATAAAGATTATAACATTTAATAAATAAAGTTCAAATTATTTAGTTAATAAATTTTTTGATTTTTACAGCCTATTTTTAGGAATAATTGTTCAAATAAAAAAAACCACAAATAATATGTGGCTTTAATTTTTCCTATAAATTATTGATTAATAATGTTTACCATAGCATCAATTTCTGCTTGTGTGTAAGTAGTAGATTCAGTATCGTTATATAAAAATGCTACAATATTGCCGTTCCTAGCATATGCAAATTCAGGTCCGTTTGAGTTTGTAGCGGTGTTTTCCAAAGCCGTCATAACAGCATTTATTTCATCAGCCCCACAATCTAATACATAAAGTGTAATTCCGTTATCTGGGTTTGTTGCAGTAAAACCTTTACAGTTAACATCGTATTCTCCGGCACTCCAAGTGTAAGTTCCTAAACTATCCACAGAAAATTCTGCTTGTGGAATGTTGTTTTGCCAATCTTCTAGTGTTGAATTATAAATGTCAATAGTATAATTGTTTGAATAAAAATTGTTTGCGACTCTCGTCATAGTGGCGGTAGTGCTACAACCAGCAAATAATAATAAAATACTTGCCATAATTATTAAAGCAATCATAGGTAAGTATACACGCGAACTTTTTGTTTTTTGGTTTTCCATTTTTTTCTCCTCATTTTTATGTGCTTTTATTATATAATAATACAATGAATAAGTCAATATTTATAAAAAATTTCCTGCTCTATTTTTTATTTTAATTATTATTTCCTTTTATATATTTTTTATGTTATAATCAAACTAATATTAAATATAAAAAGAATTTAAAGGTGCGACATGGGAAATGCAATAGAACTGCCAAATGAAAAAATTGTGAAGACGGCAAAAAATTCGATGCTGGAATTTTTACGGTTTGTCTTTTCTTTTTGGGTGGTATATTATCATAGTTTTTTTATATTCAAAGACCAGTTTTTTGGGTGGGGCTATATTAGTGTTGATTTTTTCTTTATTTTGGGCGGATTTTTCTTTTTAGGTTCATTTCAATCGGTAAAAAATTTACCCTTTTTTAAAGGCGTAGGTACATTTCTTTGGAAAAGATTTAAGTCTATCAGTTTTATATTTTTAATTTGTATGATTTTTGCTGTTTGGTATTGGGTTGAGGCGGGAGTTTCGTGGAATTTAATTGATGCATTTGGATATTTGTGGTATATTCCATTTTATTTCCTTGCATTTTTTGTATTTTTTGCACTTAGAAAATTAGTAAAAAATAACAATATTTTTGTTGCAATCTGCTTACTAATTGCTATTTTGTGTTATGTTTTGTATTGGACTGTAATCACAAAAAACGGCTTACTTAGAGCGTTTGGTGGGGTAGGGCTAGGTATTGCACTTTCATTTTTGCCAGCACTAAATTTGAAATTCAAAAAAATAAATTGGAATTTAATTGTATTTATTCTCTTGTTTTTCGGTACTATTATTTTAATGGCATTGCCAGACAAAAAATTGTGGTGTGAAATTGTTTTGATGACTCTAATGTTCCCCGCATTAATTTATTTTGGTTTTCAGGTTAAGATTAAAATAAAATTATTTAATTATTTAGGAGCACTAAGTTTTGGACTTTATTCCTTTCAGTGTGTACTACGAATTTTGGAATTTTATGGGCTAACAAACACGACTGTACTTTTTGTGATTTTGTTGACACTGACCGTTATAGTAAATACAAAATCATTTAGAAAAATATTTATGGATAAAAAGATACTTCCTAATAAAGTTTAGGCTTCATTTATATAAAAAAAATAATAAATAATTTAATATTTATTATTTTTTTATTCCTTAACCAACTAAATAATATTAATTTACAAAGTTTATTAGAGTTTTATTATTTTAAATTTATATCAAAAAATTATTCAAGTTTAAATTTTTTCTACTATTTTTCCGTTTACGATTTTCCACGCTTTTTTGCCTATTAAATAATCTTTTTCGTTATCCATAATGAGTGCGGATTTTTCAGACAATAGGTAAACAGGGTAATTGTTTGATTTGCTAGAATTTATTAAAACTTGTGGAGTTTCTTTTAATACTAATGGACTCCAACCGTGTGGGTAAATAAAAGCATTTATATAAGATAAATAATCTTTGACATCAAAATATTTTTCACTGCTATAAACCTTTGAATCAATTTCAAAAGTGTTTCGTTTGCCCATTATGCAACTGCCTGCCGAACTGCCTACCCAAACTTTGCTTTTTAGTAATTTAGGTAAAAGTTTATCAAAACCAGTTCTTTCAAAAACTACTTTTAGCCAGTCAGTACTTCCACCGAAACACCAAATAATATCTGCTTTATCCATTTTCTTTTGAATAGTGTTTATATCTAATGAAGACAAATTCACTATTTCAATATTTCCGCCAAAAGTTTTGGTTAATTTATTTAATCCTTTAATAAGCCAGCGACTATCCCCGTCTTCGACGGCAGATGCTTCATTTATAATAGCCACGGAAATTTGGTTGGCAGGTTTTCCTACAAATTCCTCAATTTTTGCAGTAATAACTGGTACTCCTGTTGGGGTAGATGCTAAAATTATTTTCATATTTTTACCTCTTTAAATTTATCTTATTTTGGAAAATTAACAATCAATAATGTAAATTAAATTTATTGAATTAGTTATTTCAGTCTTGAAACATTGTTTTTAATTGTGGTAAATCTTCTTTTTTTGCCTTTCTTAGTTCCATAATCTTCTCCAAAGTTTTCTGTAAAAATATTATATAAATAAATTATAATAAAGTCAAGTTTATAATTTTTTATAATTTTATTAATTTGTTAGTAAAATTTTTTTATATATGCTAAAATTAAAATAATTGATTATCTAGCAAAGGCTGAATAATTATTTAATATTGTTATTTAGAGGGGTTTTTATGGATATTATAAAATCTCAAAGAAGACTTAATTTGAATAGAGAAAAAAGCGTAGTGGCATTTTCGATAATTTTTGCATTTTTAATTATTGTCGCACTGCTTGTATATTTATTTGTGCCTACAAGTTATAAAACAGGTACAGTGAGTGCGGAAAATTGGGAGGCGACACAAGAATTTACACTTGATTATACTATTCAACTGCAAAAAGATGAAACGAAAGATTTTGTTGTATTAAATTTGGCAGATGTACAAATGAATGATTATGATTTGTTTAACGGGAATTATGAAAAGGCAATTAACTTAATAACAAAATTGATAACAGACAAACAACCTGATTTG
>Ga0172378_10005753_pt1 | contig 11589 bp, 6 predicted proteins | sample GrowelOW332metaG_FD_119755 | JGI IMG/M metagenome (GOLD analysis project Ga0172378, IMG submission 119755) | Groundwater microbial communities from an aquifer near a municipal landfill in Southern Ontario, Canada - Pumphouse #3_1 metaG | ecosystem: Environmental > Aquatic > Deep subsurface >... | reverse complement strand
CGGGACTGAAACACCGACTGCCAGCAAAGCTGCCAACAAACAATAACACCAACCAAGGTTGGATATCATTTTTGAAACATACTTGTGGAACATGGAGGAGCAGGTGAAAAAATTGGCTTTAGTACATCATTTACCAGTCTATCTTGCTGGAAGTTTTTTTCTTTTTATCAGCAGTCCGTTGTTTGCAGCGTCTTCAACGCTGACCGACTACTTCTATACGACGGGGCAAATCCTGCCAAACAACTTTGCCATCAGTCTGTCAGAAGAAGTGACCTTCAATGACAATATCAATGAAGGCACTCGTGAAAATGCGCATAGCGCCTGGGAATTCAATACGGATGTCAATGTTGATATTAACAAGACCATCGGCTACAGCACTTATGGTTTGCAGGGCTCCGTCGGCTGGAATCACTATCACAATGGCAATCGCGATAGTGAACCCGATATTGATCTGAGTCCGTATTTTACCTTTGCCCAGGATAAAGGCAATCTGCTGCTGGATGCCGGGATCCAATACAAAGATGAAAGTCTGAGCAATTCCGATCGGCGTTTTGCCAAGTATTACGATGCGATTCTACGCATTGGTTACGATCTGAATTCCCATGAACGCTATGGCATGATCATTTCCGGCGATTACCAGTATCAGTACTATACTGATAATGAGTTCGACAATAATGACAATGCCAAATACGGCATCAGCATGGCGCCTTACTACAAAGTTTCTCCGAAGACTAAAGTCGGTATGCGTCTTGGCTATGAACGCACGGACTATCGCAGCAACCGCGAACATGATGACTTGGATGAAATGTATTTGAACTTGTTTGTGAATTACCAGATTGCCATGAAAATTAATTTGACGGCGGAAGCCGGGTTTACCCGTAGCAGTTATGATGGCGGCTCTTCTGAAGGTTCAACCGGAGATGATGGAATCAGCCCGAATTATCGCTTGTTGTTGGCCTATCAGATGTTGTCCAATCTGGCCTTTTCGCTGCAGTTGAGTCATGAACCCGCGGATAGTTTTGAACTCGGTGCCCAGGGTTTGACGCAACAGAACAAATCCACGCTTGGAATGACCTGGATGGTCAATCCCAAACTCTCTCTGGTACAAAGCGTGAGTGTTTTCCTGGAGGATGAAAAAACGACGGAAATGGATACTACCCAGTATGAATACGATGCCCGCATGAATTATCAACTGCGCAAACAACTTATGCTGCATGCTGGATATACGTATTCCACAACCCATTTCAAATATGTCGAAGATAATAACTTCAAGAGTAATGAAATCACCCTCGGCGTAAGCTGGACATTCTAATCGAATTCAAACCCGGAAATATTCCCCGGGCCTGAATGGTATCGCTTTTGGAGAAGCTTTTGAAAAAGTTCTTTTTCTTTCTTTTTTTGTTTGTTGTTCTTATGGGTTATTCGGCGGAACTGGACTGGAATCCCGCTGCTTTGCGTCCCGGCGATGTTTTACAAATCCAGGTCTTCCGGGTCAGTGAGCTGAGCCTATCCGTCCGGGTCGAAGCCGATGGCTGTTTTTCCTTTCCACAATGTGGGGAAATTCAGGCCGCAGGGCGCACGACGCGTGAAGTCGCCCGCGAGCTGACCGAGCAGATTGGCAAACAGATCGCCAACCCCTATGTCGATGTCTTTGTGTCGGCTTGGGCACCACGCACCGTCTATATTCTTGGGGAAGTCAACAACAGCGGCGTTTCGCTGGAATTGCCGACCTACAATCCAATGACGGCTCTGCAGGCCATCAGCTCCGCTGGCGGCTTCACCGAAAGCGCGGACTTGACCAATGTTGCCGTTTTGCGACGGGATTCCAACCAGCAAAACCTGACCCGTCTGCCGATCGATGTCACCGCCTTGGTGTCACAAAAAAGCGGTGGTGATGAATTTATTTTGCATCCGGAAGACACCCTGATTATTCCAAAGGCACCGCCAGTATATGTCTCCGGTCTGGTAAACAACCCTGGAGTCTACTACATTGAGACGCAACGCCCTCCCCTTTGTTCAGAATTGCTGGTGCGTGCCGGCAGCTTGGCCATCGGAGCAGATGCCGATAAAATTCAGATTTTGCGAACGGATGACGAGGGCAAACGAAGCACTCTCGTGGTTTCTTTGAAAACCATCGAAGAAAGCAATTTTAAAACTGATCTGCGCATCCAGCCAGGAGATTACATCGTCGTTAATAATGCCGAACAGATTTTTGTTCTGGGACAGGTTAAAACTCCTGGTCCGCTGACACTGCCCGTGAACATGAAGATTACCGCCAGCCGCGCTATCTTCCTGGCCGGCGGATTCACCCCCATCGCTAAAGAAAATGACATTTTATTGATCCGGGGACAGAAAATCACCACCATTGACTTGAAAAAAATGTATAAAGACCCAAAGAAACTCGCCGAAGATGCCGAGCTGCAAAATGGAGATATCCTTTTTGTCCAGGAATCCTTCTGGTAATTTTTTTCCACACACATCCCATTTGCTTGAAAAAATGATGTCGTTGAAATGCCCTTTCAGGGCATCATTTGTTTGTGTTCATTAACCCCGGGCGTTGCCCGGGGCTAAGCTGAAGCCGCCCCTACGGGGTTTCCCCGACCCGGACAAATCCGTCGGGTGATGCAGAGGCCTGCGTCGCCTACTTTTGACCCGCTGTTTTTTAAACGGCAACGGACCGCGACAAGGGGATGCCGGCGAGGACGCTGGCGTTCCATAGCTCACACCTCCGTACTTACTTCTTCGTCCGTATTCGTTCGTGTATTCCCCTTTCGTGTATCCACCTTTCGTTTATTCACCCTTTTAATCCTCTGATCTCATGGAAAATACCCCCCAAGAAAATACGACTTTGATGGCGAATGCATTGCAGGAAAATGATCATGACAACATTCTGCATACTCTTTTAAGGGGATACGCAGTTTATGTACGTCCTTATATCTGGCTTGATTTTCTGGCGCTATTGCTGTTTCTGATCGGTGGGGTTGTCTATCTAAAAACGACGATTCCCCTGTATCGTTCCACCTGTCAGCTGCATATCAACAGCCAGGATTTGAAGGTGACGGATGTCCGAGGCATCGTCGACCCAAATTTTCAGCCCGGCGATACCTTCATCAATACCCAGATATTGCTACTGCAAAGCCCGGTAATTTTACAGAAGGCCAATAAACTGGCCGGCATCGAGGAAGGCTATTCAAAACCGCTCATTGATCGAGTCAAAGGGACCATGCTGGTTGATCTAAGCATTGAATCACGCAACCCGGAGGTTGCCGCCAAAATGGCCAATACGATCGCTGAGGTCTATATGGACTCGGTGCGTAATCGAAAAGTCGAAATCACGTACACCGGCATGAACCTGTTGCGCGACCAAATGGACGAAGTCCGGAAATCCCGTGAAATCGCCATGGCGGAATTGCTCGAATTCAAAACGAAACATCAGATTTTTAACCTCTCAGAAAACTATTCCGCTCTGATCAGTCAGATCACTGCCCTGAATCAGATTGCGACCGAAGCCACTCTGGACGAAACTGAACTGGACACCACTCTGCAGGCCATCAACAAAAACCGTGCCAATGCGGTACGCCTGATGCCGTATCTGGTGCCGGCGGGCAGCGATGCGGGCAGCAGCCTCGGCTCACTCAAAATGCTGTATTTTTCGCATGAGACCACCCTGCCCGGCTTATTAGCGCAGTATAATGAAGCCCATACGGCAGTAAAGACCCATCGCCAGGTCAGTCAAATGCTGAAAGAAGCACAGGAAAATGAAGTCGAAACCAGTATTGACGGTTTAGCTCTACGCTGCCAGCGCGCTAAAAAACGCCACGAACTGGTCAAAGAACAAATTGCCGAACTACATAAAAAACTAAGCGAACTCGACCGCATCTCCGGTGATTATAAAATGCGGGAAACGGCCTGCGATTCTCTGGAAAACTCCTATAAAATGCTGGTGAACCGGATCAATGAAATCAAAATCTCAACTGCAGCGACTACTGTAGATACCTCTTCGATTTTCCTGGTCTCGCCCGCCTTCAAGACAACACTACCAATTTTTCCGAAACCGATGAAGACTATGAAAACGGCCTTGCTTTTGGGGCTATTGGCGGCTGCGGGTTTATCCTTTGTTCTTGGTTCGATCAACAACAAGGTCACTCGTATCGAAGACGTCAATGCGATATTTCATAATAAACTTCCTATTTTCGGTGCCGTCCCCCTCTTTGAAAAAGACGAGATGGAGTTACTGCAAAGCAATGGGGAAGAAACGATTGATGAGGTTTTCCGCAATATCCGTACCAGCCTGAATTTGTCGACACTAACCCGGGGAAGCCGGATTCTGGCGATCACCAGTGCTTTACCGAAAGACGGCAAAACTTTTATCGCCCTGAATCTGGCTCGCAGCTTCGCCCGTGATAAAAAACGCGTCCTGCTGATTGGATTAGATTTGCGCAAACCACGCTTGGATAAATTGCTCGCCCCTTTCTTGCCGCCAGATAGTACCAAGGCAGGCATCAGTAATGTCCTGGTCGGAGACTGCAAGCTGGCCGATGTGATTATCCATATTAAACAATTCGGCGTGGATGTTGTGCTAGCTGGCCCGTTACCACCGAATCCCAACGAACTGCTCAGCAGCGGCGGCCTGAAAGAAATCCTCGACGAGACCAAGAACTCCTATGACTTGGTACTTATCGACACGGCTCCAATCCTCGCTGTCTCGGATACCCTGATCATCGCCGGCCATCAAGTGCCCCTGCTGTTGACTACTCGCTTATTCCGAATCACCAGACCGGCTCTGCATACCCTGCGAGACCGTTTGGCTCAGGTCAATATCAGCCTCGCTGGACTGATCGCCAACAATGTCGACGTCCCTAAAAACGCCTATAGCTACTACTCCGATGGCTACGGATACGGCTACGGCTACGGCTACGGATACGGAAAAGGCTACGGAAAAGGCTACGGTTACGGGTCTTCTGAGAAAAAGAAAAAATCATAAGACACCGCAGTATGTGATTCCGAGGTGATTTAAACGGGCCGGAGGGCCGGGAATCACACTCGATAAAATGTTCATAAGAGGGTGGTAATAAATTGGATGAAAACTCTTAAAGAAAATCTGGTTAATCTGCGTAATCTGCGGATGAAATTATTAGGTTGTGGACGCTAGTCCACCCCAAGTTCGTCCGTGTGTCCGTGTTTTTCAGGTGTGGATATGGCTTCAAGTTCTCAACAGCACAATGCGCCTCCCCCCCTCGGCACGCAACGGAAACACCGGAAACACAGCGAGCGGCGGCATTTTATTTCCCACCTGAAACGCAAAATCCGGCACCGTTTTGCCGATATACTGACAACAGCGAGTCGTTTCCCACTTTATGGGGCCTTGCTGCTGCTGTTCTTTTTCCCCCTGTTATATAGCGGAGGTGCTCTCTGGTGGTTGCCGGCAGCACTGACTTGGACTTTTCTTTTATATGCGTTCTGGCTGTTAAGCGCTTGCTGGCAGGGCGGTGAAAAGCTGCAATTACGCGTCCATCCCGCCCTGTTGCTATTATTGTTACCGCTCCTAGCAGGCTGTTTGCAGCTCTTGCCGCTCGGCAGTCTGGTGAAAATTCTCTCTCCGCAAGCAGGAACTTGCTGGACTTCCTTCAACGACTTGGGACTCGGAACGGTGCTGCCACGGATAACCTTGGCACCGGATGCCACCCGGTTTAAATGCCAGCTCCTGCTGCTCTGCCTGCTGCTTTTCTGCCTGCTATATCATTATTCCAGACATCGAAAAGACCTCTTCCTGATCATGATAACGGTCGTCGCTTCCGCCCTCGGAAATGCCAGCATCGCTTTCTGGCAATTTTTTACGTTGCATTCCGGACGGGGTCTAGACACGGTCTTCACCGGCACCTTTCATAACCGAAACCATTTCGGCTTCATGATGTCAATGGGAATTCTGGCCGCCCTCGGCTTGCTCAGCACCCTGAAAAAAGATGCCAACCGACGCTTTCCCTGGCAACCAGCTTTCCAGCACTTTAAAATTCCTCTGGTTATCAGCATCTTCCTGCTGATTATCGCACAGGTGCTAAGTCTCTCCCGAGGCGCTTTCTTAGCAACCGCCCTGATGCTGTGTTGCTATGCCATCCTATGGTGGCTGCCAGGAAGACAAGGAAAGCACAGCAAAAAAACTTTTCCGGCTCTGCTTATTCTGGTCTTCGGTGCCCTGCTCTTTGCTTTGCAGACCGGGATCAGCATGCTGGTGGAACGATATGAGAAGATCCTCGAAATGGAAGCCTTCAGCAACGATACACGAGTCAGCTTCTGGAAAGACACCCTGAGAATGGCTTGGGATTTTCCCCTTGCGGGAACTGGTTTCGGAGCTTTCCGCGATATCATTCAAAAATATGAATCCGGCCAGGTAACCACAGTTCTGGCTGACCATGCGCATAATGACTGGCTGGAATTTATCGCCGAAGCCGGGATTCCCTTATCTGTTATCGTCTTTCTGCTACTCTTTCTGCTGCTCTTTCAAGCCGCAAAACGCCTCTGGAAACAGCCGGATCCCACCTTGCGCTGGCTGGGCTTCGGCGCCTTGGCAGCAATTCTGGCGGGTCTTATTCACGAATGCTTTGACTTCAACCTGCAAGCGATGTCCAACGCCGTCCTTTTCTCCGCCTTGCTGGCGGTTCTGTTTTCCTGTGCCCGTAAAAGCAGCCAGCAGCCACCGCAGGAAGAAGAGCCGAAACATGAAGGCATCTTGCTACCAGGCCGGCGACTGATTTTCCTGTTGCTGGGCGGCCTCCTGATTCTCTGGGTACTCCCGCAACAAATACAACAAATCCATTCCGCAGTACTGCATGCTTTCGTGCGCGAGGGCTTGCTGACTCGCGAACAAAATTGGCAGCCCAAACGCAATGATTATCTACGCTGGTTGAATTGGGCAGATCAGGCTCTGCAAGCCACCCCCAAGCTGGGAATGCTGCACCTTCGTAAAGCAACCTGCGCAGCCAATCTGGCGGAACTCGACCCGGAAAATGCCAGGCAGCATTGGCAGACGGCCATGAGCGAAAGCGCAGCAGCCTGCCAGCGCGGACCGGGTAATGGTGAATTTTTTCTGGCCTGTGCCCAAATTCATGAGTTGGGATCGCAGACGCTCGGGCTGAGTCAGGAAAAAAAGATTGTCCGGCTCTATGAGCGCAGCTATCTGTGCCATCCACGCTTGTTGCCAACCCTGATCGAGGTCGCCGAGGCCTATTCCCGTGCCTATTGGCGATTTCTGTCGGATAGCAAACTGGAAAAAGAAGCCGGGATCATACGGCTGCAGACCATGCGGTTATTCAGTGAATATCTTGCTTTGGCTCCTACCCAAGCAAGCCAGGTTTTTCAGCAAATCCTCACGTTAAGCAATGACCCGGATGAACTGCTGCAAATCGCCCCACAAAACCTTTTCCTGCAGCAAAAACTGCTGGCCTTTCTTTGCGAACAGCAAAACTATGACAAAGCCTTCGAACTGCTCGAGCAAAACCAAAAAGAATGGCTGACCCCCAAGCTGCCAACGCCCGGCAACCTTGGCAGCTCTGCCCAACCGTCAGCAAAAGACTGGTTCGAATGGCAGTGTACCCTGCTGGGACTGACAAAACAGTGGCAAAAACGCGATGCCCTTATGCCGGAATTCCAGAAAATGGCACGGCACGGTCTGGAAGAACAAATCCAAAAAAATACCGTTGACTCCCAGAGCAGCTCGCTGCAAGCAGCACAACTTACTGTTGAGGTTCTTTGTCAACAGCCGCCGCTTTCCTACAGCGTCTTGTTACAGCATGCCGAACTGCTCCAACAATATGGCCACCATGGTGAAATCTGCAATGCGATGCTGCCCTTCGCCTATGCCTTTACTGCCCCGCCAATGGAATATCTGGAAAAAGCAATTATTTTATTAGGTCTCCCCCAAGATCAAGGCGGCCTCGCTCCCCCGGCTCGCCAACAGTTCCTGGCCATCGCACTAGCCGTGCTTGCCGCAGAAACAAGTAAAAATGCACAGCCTGCAATGACCCACTCCTGGTTGCAGGAATTGCAACAACTCGAACAGACTAGCCCTGAAAAAAATCAGGATGCCTGGCTGCAACATCACCTCTACCCCTTTTTTCAGGGCCGCATACATCAGTTGCGCAGTGAATTCGCTGAAGCCGCACAGGCCTACCAGCGAAGCCTCCAGCTTAGTCCGCAAAACCTCCTGGTCTGGCAACAGTGGCAGAAATTACCCCCCAAATTCCGTGCAGAATCGGCTCCTGCTTGGGCTGCCGGCTTAACCGAAGAAGTCCCTTTGGAGTTCGCCTTCACGAATGCAGTCCAGTTACAAGCCGTGCGCGTCATACCGAAAGTGGTCAGTAAGTTCCATCAAACTCTGGAAATCGAATTTTTCTGGTTGTGCACCGGGGATGTCCTGGAAGATTGCCAGATTCAAATCAGCTTCCAGAATGCCAGTGGCACACTGTTCACAGACTCCTTTTCCTTCCTAGAACTGCATTTCCCCATGATCAATTGGCGGGTCGGGGAAATCGTCACCTGTAAACGTCAATACAAGCCCCTGCTGCAAAGCATTCAAAACGGAAAATTGCTTAGCGACAGTAGCGTCGTCGCAAACGTTAAGCTGCGCAGTCTTTTCCAAAATTCCGGAAGAGTTTATTCCGGAGTCCCCAAAGCCGTCTTCCCGGTTTTCAACATGCAACGCCCTGTGAGTCCATAAGCCGCATGGCGGCCACAAACAAGAAAACCGTACACCGCACACAGCGCTTTTTTTCGCGATTCTGCTCCAAGGTAATATATGTCAATCCTACCTTCGCTTAGCACTTTTTTTCTTTCCTATCGGGGACTCCTTTTTGGTCTGCCCGTCCTCTTTATTTTTATTTCTTTGTTACTGACTAGAGTCTGCATTACGTTGCTGCCACGCTGGGGTTTTATTGATCAGAATATCGGGGGACGCCACATCCACTGCAAGCCGATTCCCCGCGGCGGCGGGCTGGCAATCATCGTGACCTATTGCTTCGGCCTGCTCTTGTTTCAAATGCTGCTACCGCAGCTCAACATGCCGGTCTTTCGGCTCAATCACCTGAAGCTATTCCTGCCCCTGCTGATTCTGGTACCAACCGGCCTGATCGATGACAAATACGGAATCCCAGCCCGCTGGAAATTACTGGCCCAGCTGGCCACTGCACTGGCAGCCTGGCTTTGCGGCATCCAGCTGGATTCGTTCTTTGGCCTGCAACTGCCAATCTGGATCAGTGCTACCTTGACCACACTCTGGATCGCCGTCATTATCAATGCCTTCAACTTAATTGACGGCATTGATGGCCTGGCCAGCGGAGTCACTGTTATCTCAGCCATCTGCCTGGGCGGAATCATGCTGCTGCTGAAAAATCCGACCGGCGCCCTGCTGATGTTCTGCCTAGCCGGAGCCTGCCTTGGCTTTCTGCATTATAACCTGCACCCCGCAAGCATTTTCCTCGGCGATACCGGCAGCATGTTTATCGGCTATATGATGGGCTGCCTCGGAATCGTTACCTGTACCAAACTGGCTACCATCCCAGCCCTGTTGATCCCAGTGCTCGCCTGCGGCATCCCAATCCTCGATATCTCACTGGCCATCTGGCGACGAACAACAAAAAAACTAATGAACTGGAATGATCCCAGCATCGGCATTATGAGCCCCGACCGGGAACACCTCCATCATCGACTCCTGAAATATTATCATAATAACCAACCCAAAACCGTAAAAACAATCTATTTGCTCGCTCTGATGCTGGGAGCAACGGCCCTGTTCAGCACCTTTATTCCGGAAAATCTGCCCATCCTGGCTTTTGTGACCGCACTGGTGGCTTTCAGCTTGGTCATCCATCGCTTCGCCGTCATCGAACTGTGGAATTCCTCCAGATTGTTTTTTGGCAATTTTGCCTTGGCTAGGACTGGAATCATTCTGAACATCCTACATCCTCTCTGGGATCTGCTCGTGATTTCCGTCGCCTTCTATCTGGTGGCTGACCAAGATAACCTCGACATTGTTTATCTGGCGCAATGGATTGCCCCAGTCTATCTGGCACTGCTATTGTCCAAAACTTATCAGATTTTCTGGAATCATCCGGATCAGGGCGACTACTTCCGACTTTTTCGTACCCTCATGCTGGGGTTTCTGGTTTCCTGGATTCTCAATGCTATCAGCCTGAAACTCGACCTCACCGACCAAAAATTCTTCTTTGCTTTCTGCATCACCTTCACCGGCCTGGCTACCGAAAGACTAGGACTGTATTTCGTCCGTATGGAGCTAATTAAACAACATACCCTGTCACCCTTGAAAAACACCACGTCAATCAACGTCGTGCTCTTTGGCGTGGGGTTGCGCAGCAGTACATACTTGAACTACCTGCTCAATCATGTTAAAAAAGCAACGAATGAGAAAATTCTCGGGCTACTCGACCGTGACTTGACTTTCCGCTATGGATACTGCTACGGATATCAGGTGCTCGGCACCCTCGATAATCTCTGGGATATCTATCGCAAAACGCCCTTCCAGAAAATTGTCATCTGCAAAGCAGACCTATCGCCATCAGAAAAAAAACTCCTGGAAATATTCTGTACTGAAAAGGATATCATCCTGAGCATTTTTTCTTATTGCGAGACAGTAGAATTCGAACCCGAGCCACACGATAAATTATAAGTTTTCCCGCAATCGAATATTCCTATTGCTCCCCGGAGAGGGCGCCAAAGCGCTCCCGAAGGATATGTTCCCGGTTGGCACTGCGCTCTTCGAGAAGTCGTTTGAGCATATTCATTTCGGCTTCCAGGCGGTTGATCTCAATCTGCTGATGTTGTTGCGACTCCTCAAAGGTGAGTTCCAGCTGTTTTTTCAGTTCCTGTTTTTTCTGATGCAATTCGAGGACTAAAGTCGGTTGCTCCGTCGCTGTTTTTCCCAGCAGTGCGGCATTGAGTTGCTTGATCTCATTGCCCAGCTGACGCAGTTTGATTTCATTACCCAAGCGGCGCAGTTGCCATTGATATACACTCGGGCTTTCCGCCTTGGTGCGCTGTAATTCCTGATACCCATCCACCAACTGTTGCAGAAAATTCGCCGCCTGGCTGGGCAATTCCTGGCAGTTGCGTGCCCATTCCTTCAACAGTTCTGGGGCATGCTCCTGATAAAAAGCTTTCACATCCGCTGCCCGGATGCCGGGATTCTGCTGACTGTTTTCCTCCCAGAGTTTTTCCTGCGCAGCACTTTCCTTAACCGCAGAACCGCCTTTCTCTTCTTCAGCCCAAAGGCATAGCCCCCCGCAAAGCAGAAATAATATCAATCGTTTCACTGGCATCGAACGCCTCCTGATCGGTTTTCTTCACAATGTTATTCATGACAATATAATACAAGCATACCTTTTTTGTATTATAGTATCTGTCTTTTCATTCGATAGCCGGAGCCTCCCCAGAATGTGCCCGGAGCTTCCAGCTCCGGATCCGTCCCCTCTACGTTTGTAGTTTCTTCAGGCTGCGTAGCCCCGTAGGTGTTATGGAGTACGTCGGCTTGACAAAGATTGCAAAGCGGGAGCTTTGCTCCCGCACTCCATACTTCCCCGT
>Ga0172378_10005752_pt1 | contig 11591 bp, 9 predicted proteins | sample GrowelOW332metaG_FD_119755 | JGI IMG/M metagenome (GOLD analysis project Ga0172378, IMG submission 119755) | Groundwater microbial communities from an aquifer near a municipal landfill in Southern Ontario, Canada - Pumphouse #3_1 metaG | ecosystem: Environmental > Aquatic > Deep subsurface >... | reverse complement strand
TTGTTCTCCAGGCGGCGCAGCATTAAGCGCCAAGATGGCTGAGATTATGGGAGGTGCAGTAACAGAGCCGACTGAAAAAATGGTTGCTTTTGTCTTTTGTAATGGAAATGCTGAAGTTACTAAACAAGAGTTTAACTACAAAGGCATAACAGACTGTAATGCGGCTTCTCTTTTACATTCCGGTTTTAATGCTTGTAAAGAAGGTTGTTTACATCTAGGTTCGTGTATTTCTGTCTGTCCAGTTTCAGCAATCTCAAAAGATGAGAAAGGGCAAATAGTAGTAGATAAGGAAAAATGTATAGGCTGTAAGAAATGTACTACTGTCTGTCCTAATGGCGTTATCAAAATGCTTCCGTACTCTGCTGAATATGTAGTTCCTTGCAATAACCATGAAATGGGCGCAAAAGTGAAGAAGGCTTGCCAAGTTGGGTGCATTGGTTGTAAGATTTGCCAAGTTAAATTCCCTGAGTCTGGATGTGTGGTGGAGAACTTCTTATCTCATATTGAATATGATAAAGTGGGAAAGGATATAGAAGGAGCGATGGCCTCTTGTCCTCAAAAATGTATTAAGAAGAGGTAATTGGTGAGAATAATTCTTGGATTATACACCTTAATTGGATCTAATTCCCCTACGCCCGTGTTTGATCGGGCGCTTTCGTTTATTTTTAAACCTGTATTAACTTATTTATATAGCAATAAAGAATTCTGTCTTTCCCTCTATGAGCCGACTTCAATGATGCGCTTTTTAGCTCAGAAATTTCCAGAAGTTAACTTGTTAATTTCTTCCTTGGCTAAGAGTGGAAGACTTGAATTACTAACAGGAACGTATAATCAGAATGTATTAACGCTTATGCAGCCAAAAGATAGGTCTCTGGCAATTGAAAAGACTACGACTTTGATCCGCCGCCTTTATTCTTATCGCGCAAGTACTTATTTTAGCTATGGTCAGATCTGGACTCCCTCAGTTATTTCAACGCTTTCAAAGACAGATATTTCTAGAACAGTTATTTCTGGTTATGATGCAGTAAGTAAGAGTGTAATACACACCTCTCCATTTACTATGAATGATTTAGGTAAAAAAGTAGATGTTCTACCATTTAATGATGAATGTGCTAAATTAGTTTCAAGTTATGGGCAAAATGAAATCTCTTTAACAGATTTGATTTCAAGTCTGCAAAAGATTATTAAGAAAAATACAGCTCAAGATTTAATTTTGATGATAAATGTAGACCATCTTTGCCAAGGAGCTAGCTTTCACAGAGAAGATGATGAGCTATTAAAAGAGATTTTTATCTCTATCTTTGAAGGTGCTAAAAGTCTCAATTATGATTTCACTCTTGCAAAAGATGTCTCTGGTTATAATCCGGGGTGCCTTGATGAAGGATGGTATGGTAGAGATGTTTATACCTCTTCTTTAAAATCTTTTCGTCAGATGTTTGTTCAAAATGGTAACTATCGATATTTGTTAAATAGAGCTGTGATGCTTTTAGATGAAGTTGCAAAGTATAAGAAAAATCATGATGTAAAAAGGGAATTGCAGTCTTTAACTTCCTGCCTATTGTCTGCTGATTTGTTTTTGTGCAACACTCATTTATCTGCGCTTCATCTTTCGGAGCGTCGGTTTTTTTATCATAAATTGTTGAATGCTGAAAGGATGTTGATAGAAAAAGGGGAAACTATTTACCCTGATAACTATGATTTAAATGAAAACTATAATCCCGATTGCTTTGCTTTTGGAAAGATCTATACAGTTGTCTTAAACCCTATTGGAGGATCTGTTGATGAATTTGATTATCTTCCCTATAGCGTTAACCTTTTTGATACCGTCGCGGCTTGGGATAAAGTTTCTCATTGTGTCTCCAAATTAACCTCTTTTACAGATAGTATTGCTATTAATGGAAATATTCACGATTATAAAGAAGTTTGTTATGAGATGGATATTTTAAACCGTGCACGTACAGACTTTATCTTTTCTTATCAAGATAAAGAATTAGGCCTTGAGATTAGTAAACATTATAAGTTGAGAAACCAAACCTTATCCTTAGAAATTACCATTATTAATCATAAGGAGAGTGTTGTTAATTTTGATTACTCCACCAAAGTTTATTTTACTATGCCTAATTCTTCCGCTTTTGCCTATGATGCAAAGCGCCAAATGGTGTTGGGTAATTGCTTAAAAGACATTAAGAATGTAAGATTCTCAGACGCAGAAAAGAAATATATCTTATCTTTTACTGCTACTAAGGATTTTAATTTTAACGAAGAACAATTTAGTCAAAGTGAGATTTCTACTTTAGGAAACGAACTGCTGTATTTATATACCCGCTCTGTTTTTGAATTCCCTGTTCAGTTGGAAAAAGAACAAGCGTTTACCGTTTCCATAGCAACTCGCTTAATAGACAATAAGGAGAAGAAAAATGTTTTTACAAAACAAGAGTCAGTTTGAGTCAATAAAAGAAGAAGCTTTCGCCGTATGGAGGCGTCTTTGAATCGGCTAATACTGCAAAGCAAATCAAAGAATTAGAAACTCAAACCCAAGTTGAAGGCTTTTGGAATGATGCAAAGAATGCAGAAAAGATTTTTGCTCAGTTATCACAGCTGAAAGATTCCTATTATCCTTGGAAGGAATTAATTGATGAAATTAATTCTTTATCTGAGTTGATGGAGCTTTATCGAACGGAAGAGGATGAAGCCATTGAACAAGAAATAGATAGTCAGATTCTCGCGCTTGAAGAGAAATTTAGACCTTTAAAACTCAAAACTTTATTAAGTGGTAAGTTCGATAAGAACGATTGTTTCTTATCAATTCACGCAGGCGCTGGTGGAACAGAAGCGTGTGATTGGGCTAATATGCTTTTCCGTCTTTATACTCGTTGGTGTGAACGTCATAACTTTAAATGTGAAGTTTTAGATGTACTTGAAGATGAAGGTGGTATTAAGAGTGCGACTATTAAAGTAACTGGCGCTTATGCCTTTGGTTATCTAAAAGGAGAAGCCGGGGTACACCGTCTTGTCAGAATTTCACCTTTCGATTCCGCAAAACGTCGTCATACTTCCTTTACTTCTGTTTATGCTTCACCACAAATTGATGATGATATTGAAATTGAATTAAAACCAGAAGATTATCGTCTTGATACCTATCGAGCTGGAGGAGCCGGTGGACAACACGTAAACAAGACAGATAGTGCGGTAAGAATTACCCACTATGAATCTGGTATTGTCGTACAATGTCAAAATGAGCGAAGCCAGTTGATGAATAAGGATGTAGCCTTTAAGATGTTACGTTCTCGTCTTTATGAGTATTATCAAAGAAAAAGAGAAGAAGAACATCAAAAGACTGCTATTGCTAAAAAGGATATTGCTTGGGGTTCTCAAATTCGAAGTTATGTCTTTCAGCCTTATACCATGGTTAAAGATAATAGAACCGGAGTCTCGGTTGGAAATATTGCAGCGGTTATGGATGGAGAAATCGATCCTTTCATTGAGTCCTATCTCGCTTGGAAACAAGATTAATGTAGTTCTAATATGAAAAAACTAATATTCTCAATTGTGATGATATTGCTAGCCTCCACCCTTGTGGGGGCTCCGTCATCCTTGAGAGTAGGCTATATAATGCAAATGGACGAATCCAATTTTTCCACTCTCTTTTCCTCAGCCTTAGATTTAGTTTTTTCCTCTGCTTTAAGTGAAGAGTCTTTAGTCGCTCTAGTCCAAAACCGTGAAGACCTTGAACGAAAAGCAGAAGCGGATAAAAAGTATCATGATGCACTAAACTCTGAAAAGTTTGATTCCGAATATACTTTAGAAGAATCTGTCAGTAGTGTAGAATCTGTTGAAATAAAAGCAATAGAAACGCCCTCTTATTTCGATTTTTCAACTAACGACCCTCTTCAAGCTCAACATGTGCTAAAAACTGAAAAGCTAGATTTGTTGTTTGTAATAAGTGGCAGTTCTCTTTCTTCTTTGCTCGATTACACTATAGATTATTACAGCTTAAACACTTCAAAAGAATTGGTTAATCGCCTTGCAATTACTCATAAGCTAAATAATGAGTTCTTATCCCTTGTTCAGGTGTTATCCTCTAATTTTCTAGCAGAATATGCCTATTTACAAATAAATAATGCCCCGGTAAGCATTAAAGTAACGATGGAAGATGTAGAGCAAACCATCGATAATTCTTTAATCTTTGTAAAACCTGGAGTTCACACAGTTCTTTTTACCGCGGATGCTAAAAAACCTTATACTGAAGTTATAGAAGTAGGAAACGGACAAGTTTTAAACCTCGATATCAGATTGGAAGATTATATCTATCCTTCGTTAACGCTTTCTGTAGTTCCAGCCTTTGGCTTGCTGAGTGTTCAAGGAAAGACTCCAACGCTAGGAGAGTATTTTCAAGAGTCTCAAAAGCTTCCCTTTGTAATTAATGGTGAGGCTAAAGGGTTTGGGGACCGAAACTTGCAGGTTAATAATCCTATAGTTTATGATAGAATTGAGTTAAAGCCTGAATGGATGCAAAAGGATGAACGACTCAAGAAGGCTAAAGATGAGATGTATAAAGCGCTTAGAAATACTTTGTTAAGTTTTGGCTCAAGTGTATTAATCTCAAGCTTGGAAAATATATATCCGGAACAAGTGCTATCTTATTCCGCACCTATTAAATTGACTTTTACTTCTATTTCGATTATTTCGTTAATAGATTTTATATATAAAAGTAGTAAATATTATCATGTTGCAGAGCAAACATATTATTAGGAGGAGCACATGTTTGAAAATTTTAAACAAAAACTAAAATCTCTTTTTACAGGGATTAAAATAGATGAGCATTTTTTCGAAGAGTTAGAGGATACTTTAATTGAAGGCGATTTAGGTGCAAGAATAACGGACGAATTAATTCAAGCGCTCAGAGTGGCTGCTAAAGAAGAGAAAGTAACTACTGTTGAGCAGTTACAAGATTTGATGATTTCAATTCTCTCTCCTTATGTAAAAGAGTATGATAAACCGCTGGAAAAAGGAAAACTTACAGTATTCCTAATTTTAGGAGTTAATGGAGTTGGTAAAACAACATCCATTGCTAAGTTATCCAAATACTATACTAAAGAGGGTGAGAAGGTTTTATTAGCTGCAGCTGATACCTTTAGAGCAGCAGCTGTTGATCAATTAAATCTTCATGCTGAACGCTTAGGAATTCGTATTGTAAAGCAGAAAACAGGATCTGATCCTGGAGCTGTTATCTTTGATGCAATAACCTCCGCTCAAGCTCAAGGCGAAGATTTAATCCTCGTTGATACCGCTGGTCGAATGCATAATAAAGAAAACTTGATGAGAGAGCTTCAAAAGATTGATAAAGTTATCAAGGGTAGAGGAATTGCAGATTACGAGAAATTCTTAGTAATAGACTCCACTACTGGGCAAAATGGACTCTCTCAAGCGCTCCTTTTTAACTCCGCGGTTAAACTAGATGGTCTTATTTTAACTAAATATGATAGTGCGGCAAAAGGTGGTGCGCTTGTACAAATTGGTCAACAATTATCTCTTCCAATTGCCTTTGTAGGCACAGGTGAAGGGTATGATGATATCCATCCCTTTGATAAAAAGGAATTTTTAGAGGCCTTGGTCGGAAGGTCTAAATGAAAAAACTTTTAGTTTTCCTTCTACTTTCCTCATCTTTATATGCTGCAAGCTTTGAGAGTAATCTTTTAGCTCAGCGTTTAAACCCAATTGAACAATTGTCCAACCGGGGGTATGAGTTAAGCGTGATGGAAGCTAAAGAGGTGTTATATAAAGATGGGGTGGTCATTCAAGAAAAGACTATTACCCCATCTTCTATTGAGGTGAAGCGAGGTGGTAAAACTGAAACCACTCGTTATGAGGACGGTGTTGTAGTCTCCCTTTTAGTTGAAGAAAAAGAAAAAAGAGAAGAAACCTTTTATGAGTATGAGGATAAAACTCTGTTTCGAAAGCGTGTTGTAGTCAACGGAGAACTTGAAAGGATTATCACCTACTATAATGATGGCGCTACTTTAGTGGGCTACCAAATTGTTGAACTCGATAAAACTTCTTCTGTTTTCTTTTCCTCTAATACAGTGAACTATACCTTACAAGATAAGAATGAGGGAGAAGGGATAGCCATGTATCCTAATGGCCTTCTTGTAAGAAATGAATTTTCTGCTTCTACCTTTAGTTCTAGTGAAGTAACTGTTGAAGATAATAAATTGGTTTTAACTGATAAAAAGAGCGATGAGAGTATTAAGGTTTCAACCTATGATGAGAAGGGATTACTGACAAATCGTCAAGTTACCAAAGCTGAAGAAGTTTTGGAAGAGACAGATTTTAACTATTCAGATATAGGAGTCATTACCCGTGAAGAGAGTGTTTTAGGTAATGTAAAAACTGTTAAACTTTATGAAGAGGGTAAATTAGTTTCTCAAACTACTACTATTGATGGTATTATTGATAAAATACGGTATTATGAAGAGAGTGGTGAGTTTGAAATTAAATATAAAAACGGTAAACCTTTTGCAAAGTTGATTTATGATGAAGATGGTAAAAGCTTACTCGATTTGGAGATGCAATGAGATTATTTTATATTGCTAAACGCTATGCTTTTTCCTCTTCTAATCGTCACAGAGCAAAATCTGTGAGGATAGCGCTTGGCATGATGATTTCAACTCTTGCCTTAATTGTTACTATCTCTGTTATGGATTTTCTTCAAAACTCCCGCTTTACCTCCTTAAGAGAAGTAAAGTCTTTTGACTTAGTAGTTCAAAGTGAAGAAATTGAAGAAGTTAAAGCAATAGTGGGAGAGACTCCTTGCTTTATTTATAAAGAGATGCCTGCTCTGTTGGTAACCGATACTCAAAGTAAAGCTGTCATGGTGCGTTATATAGATGAAAGTTATCAAGGGGGGCTTTATTCAAGTTCTTTAAATCTAGTAAACGATGGTGCATTAATTAGTCCTTATTACATGAATAGCTTTAGTGATAATGTTAAATTGGTTTATTTAGATCAAGGAAAGGTAGCAACTCGTACACTTAAAACTCAAAATTTAGAAATAGAGGGGTATTATAGAACCAAATTAGGCTCAGATTTTGATAGTCTTTATATCTTTTTACCTTTAACTATGGCACCCTCCCTTTTAAAAACTCAAATAGCGGTGTTAGGTGAGGATACTAATCTTCATTCAAAGTTGATAAAAGCAGGTTATAAAACGACTACTTGGCAAGAGGCTGAGTCCTCTTTATATCAAGCAATGATGGTTGAAAAATGGATGATGATAATAATACTATCAATGCTCTTTATAATAATCTTGGTACAGATAAACACCAATTCAAGATTGTTTATCGAAGCTAAGAAGGGTGAAATTGCGACTTTGTGGTCCCTTGGCTTAACTTTACGAGATTGCGCCCTTTCATTTGCCCTTTCTGGTGCGTTTGTAACTGCTTTGGGATGTCTTTTGGGAATATTGCTTTCTTATCTAGTTTTGCATTTTGTCCCAACGCTATTATCACTTCCTTTGTTTACTTCCTTAGCGCCAGATCTTAAACTTGCCTCTGCCTTTAGCGTTGGTGCAATTTTGTTATCTGCGGCTTTCTATTATTGTAAAACCAAAAGAATACTAAAAACTAGTTTGGAGATATTGTATGAGTAACCTATTACAGCTAGATAAGATTGAAAAAGCATTTTCTTGTCCTAATAAAACAGGGCATCTTGTTATATTGGATAATATAGATTTTGTGCTAAATAAGGGGGAAGCAGTGGCAATTCAAGGAAAGAGTGGCTCTGGAAAGAGTACTTTTCTCTCTATTGCAGCACTGTTAGAACCTCCAACTGTAGGTCGGGTACTTTACCATGGAGAACCTTGTGAAAAGCTTTCTGATAAAGCACTTGCAAAGCTTAGAAGTAATAGTATGGGGTTCGTCTTTCAAAACAGCTATCTTTTAGAAGACTTTAGTGCACTAGAAAATGTTGCCTTTCCTTTACTTATTAAGGGTGAAAAGAAAGCAGTTGCAATGGCGAAAGCAAAAGAATTGCTAGCAGAAGTTGGACTAGATGAGCGTTTTGAGCATAGACCTTCTGAGCTTTCCGGTGGAGAGCGACAGCGGGTTGCTATATCGAGAGCGATGATAGCAAGGCCTGAAATAATCTTTGCTGATGAGCCAACTGGGGCGCTTGATGAAGAGAGTGCTAGTTTAATTGAAGACTTGCTATTGTCCGTTACTAAAACACATGGTCAAGCTTTATTGTTAGTTACCCATAACCCTTTATTTGCAGCTCGTTGTGATAAAACTTATCGCTTAGAAAATAAAAAGTTAAGAGAGATGGAAGTACTATGACAAGTGCAATGAAGTTCTACATTAAGAGAAAATTAGGTGAAAAACAGAAAGCGTCATATATTCTTTCTGCTTATCTGCCCACATTACTCATCTTCATTGTTTTATTGCTTTTAGTTTTTATAACTGTAATAGTGTATTCGATGGGCTTGCAAACCACTGAAATTGTTGAAGTGTTAGGCTCTGGCTCTATTTTGAGTTATCAAAAGTCTACTACTACAGAGGCTGAAGTGTTTGAAGTTAAAGAGGGACAAGGGTTAGGGTATGGAACAGAGGAAACTTTGCTACTTAATCTAAAAGGGGTGGATGAGGAGTTCTTTACTCCTCGAAAGTTAAAAGTGCTCAGTTTGGAAGGCGCTTTAAAAGAAGGACGCAGTATTATACTTTCAAAACTTCAAGCTGATAAACTTAATTTAAAACTAGGTGACAAGATAGTTGTTGCCTTATATGAAAGCAATAAAGCTAGAGTACGACCTGTTTATTGTGAAATTACAGGACTATATTCCACTGGTTATGGTGAGTTTGATCTAAACCTTGCTTATGTTCCACGCTCCCTTTTAACAGAAGAGAGCCAGTATGAAATTCTGCTCCCTTATGGAGTAGACAATACCTCTCTTTATAAAGAGCTTTCACTTGAAGGCCTTTTAGTTGAACGCTATCAAGTGTTATATAAAGGGCTATTAGATAATATCTTACTCTCTGTAAGGCTGATTAATCTAATTGTGGTAATAATAGCTTTTGCTGCTGGATTTTTTGCACTAAATATTGCAACGGAGTATATCTCTCGTGATAAGAAAGCGATAAAATCACTCTACTTGATGGGATTCTCGAACAGAGAAGTTACAGTTGTTTATCAAAATTTGAGTTTATCCGTAACCATGATTTCTGCCTTTCTTGGAGGTTTGATAGGACTGCTATTATCCTTTCTAGCGGTTAATGTATTAGGCTCCTTAAATCCTTTAACTTTTCCAGTGTTGACTAACTATGTTACCAACTTTAGTATAAGGATTCCTTATCTTTCTTTAGCCCTAATTTATCTAGCACTATTGTTAGTCTCCTACTTTTCCTTGTATTTTAGTTTAAGAGGAGTTGGAAGGGGTCGAAGTTTGCTATGATTTTCTCCCTAACTTATTGCTCAAAGTTAAGTTTACCCCTTATAATTGCTGAGTGAGTTTAGAAGTATTTTCATTAGGTACAAGTGGCATGATGCCTCTCCCAGGACGTTTTTTAACAAGCGCCCTAGTTCGTCGTGAAGGTGAATTGTTCCTTTTTGATTGTGGCGAGGGTACTCAAGTCTCTTTAAAAATGCTTAATCTAAAATGGAAGAAAATTAATTCAGTCTTTATTTCTCATATGCATGCTGACCATGTAACAGGTTTACCAGGTCTTTTAATGCTCTCCTCTCAAGTTGACCGAGTAGAACCTTTATATATTTATGGACCTGCAAAGTTAGGAGAATACATTGATGCAAATCGTAAGATTTTAGATATGTATATCAACTATGAGATTAACTTTATTCCAGTTCAAGAAGGGGTAATTTTAGAAACTCAAGAATACACAGTAAATGCTTACCGTCTTAAACACACAAAACCTTGTTTTGGTTATTCAATAGTTGAAAAAGATAGACCTGGCGAGTTCTCGGTTGAAAACGCGAAAGCGCTTAATATAGAAATGGGTCCTAAATGGGGCAAACTCCAAAAAGGTGAAAGTGTTGAAAATAGCCTTGGCGAGTTAATTGTACCAGAGCAAGTTCTTGGTAAAGCTCGTAAAGGGCGAAAGTTTTGTTACATCACAGACACTAAGTACTTTCCTGAAATTGCAGATTTTGTCCATGATGCCGACTTTGCCTTAATAGAGGGCATGTTCTGTGCAGAACTTGAAGCAGATGCCGAGGATAAAATGCATATGACTTCCTCCCAAGCTGCTCTAATTGCAAAAGAGGGTAATGTAAAGAAAATGGGACTTCAGCATTATTCACCCCGCTATTCAGATTACGAGCTGAAGCAATTAAAGATAGAAGCCGATAAAATCTATCCTGATACCATTTTAACCAAGGATCGAATGTCTTTTGATATTCCAAATGAAGAGTAGGCTTTTAGTAACTAATAGTGAGTGAACTATATAAAAAGATAATTGCGAATACCAAACTTATTAACAATTAAAGAAATCCCTCTTTTTAGATTCTATTCCAAGAAGAGGGATGTTTAGTTAATTACTCCCATTCTCCTGGATAACAAGAAATATTAGAGTCTATTAATTCATGTAAGATTTCTCTCTTGTGGCTCTTAAACTCTTCCCAGTCTCTCTTAGAGTAGTTAGTAAGGGCTTCAAAGTACGCAATAAGACGTGGGAACATCAAGTACTCAGCTTGTCTCATATTCTCAACCTTTTCAGTCCATAAATTGGCCTGTCCTCCTAAGATAAACTTTCTCTCTTCCTCTTTTAGCCCTTCTGGATATAAAGGAATTGAATAAAAATCTTTAACCGTTGCAACGCTTAAGTTTCCACACTCAAGATTGCTCTTATAGCAAGAGTAATCGAGGTAGGAATTCTTATAAGGACACATAATAACTTCATGACCACGGCGTGCCGCTTCAATTGCTAATTCAGTTTGTCTCCAGTTCATAATGACTAGAGATTGTGGGATATTTGGGCTTTCTAAGGCTTCATCCCAAGCAATAGGGCGTTTGTTATATTTAACAACAAGGTTAGCCACTTTAGTGGTGATCCAGCCTTGTAGTTCAGCTGTATCCTTAAGCTTTTCTTTTTTCATTAATGCTTGAATTTCTTCACTCTCTTCCCATTGAGTGTGAGGACATTCATCTCCACCGATATGAATAAAATCTCCAGGAAAGAAGGTTGCAAGCTTTTTAATTGCCGCATCTAAAAAAGTATAAACTGCAGGGGATGCCGGATTTAATACATCATTAAAGACGCCATAAGAGGTTTCTACCTCAATTTGTTTTCCAGTACAGCCAAGCTCTGGATAGGCGGCAATAATAGCGGTAGAATGGCCCGGTGTCTCAATTTCGGGAATGATTGTAACTCCACAAGTGATGGAGTAGTCTACAATTTCCTTAATCTCTTCATCTGTGTAATAGCCTTCATATAGCGTTCCCTTGTAATCTGGGTTAACTCTTTTGCTAGCAACCGTGATACACTTTTCATAGCCGGGCACAGAGAATCTCCAGGCTTGATCATCGGTTAAATGCCAATGAAAAATATTTCCTCCAAATTGAGAAATTAAAGAAATTGTTCGTT
>Ga0172378_10005749_pt1 | contig 11592 bp, 9 predicted proteins | sample GrowelOW332metaG_FD_119755 | JGI IMG/M metagenome (GOLD analysis project Ga0172378, IMG submission 119755) | Groundwater microbial communities from an aquifer near a municipal landfill in Southern Ontario, Canada - Pumphouse #3_1 metaG | ecosystem: Environmental > Aquatic > Deep subsurface >... | reverse complement strand
GAAATACCTGAATCCGTTTTCATAGATATCAAAGACTATTGTCCGCACAGCATTTCCAGGGGCTCCTTGAGCGCCGCTGGTCATGATAAACACCTGAGTGAAAACGTTGAATGAGTTTATTGTGGAGATTACAAACACAAAAAGAAGAATCGGCCTTAGCAGAGGCATGATCACCTTCCAGAAAACCTGATTCGAAGATGCGCCATCAATGCGTGCTGCTTCTATGTATGTTTCGGGAATGTCGCGCATTCCGACGAGGAAGATAATCATATTGTAACCGACGATCTTCCAAACGCTCATGATGATGATTGCTATCAGAGCAGTATTGGGATAGACAAGCCATCCTATCGGAGAAATCCCAAACCATGAAAGGATATAGTTTAGAAGACCATATGTCGGATCATAGATCCATTTCCAGACTACGGCGACAGGAACCATAGGAGTAATCACAGGAAGAAAATAGATGGTTTCATAAAGCGGACTAAGCTTGGACTGCGTTGTCAGCAGTGCAGCAAGCAGAATTGCAATGGCAACACTGAATATTGTAACGAACAGTGCAAAAATCGTTGTATTTCTAAGAGAAAGCAGAAAAAGCTGATCATGGAACAGTTCAATGAAGTTCTTGAGTCCAACGAACTTCTGAGTTGGGTTCACGACAGTAGATTCAAAAAGGCTATATACGAAGTTGGTGCATATCGGGATTATTCTAACAAAGGCAAAGATTGCAATTACAGGAATGATCGAGCAATAGACAAAGATTCTTTTCTTTTTCTCGGTTTGGCTTATATATCTTTTCAGCGGAACCGCAATAGTGTTGTTGTTTTTTTTCATATTCATACCAGAAATAATGGATTTCCAGGGGATTTCGCCCCTGGAAAAGCATTACCGAAGAATGGTTATCATTCTCCGTAGAGATTGTATCTCTTCAGAATTTCATTTGTCTCATTTGCAGCATCGCTGATGGTCTTGGCAATAGCAGCATCGTTTCCTTCAAGAGAAGAATCCAGGAATGCAGTCACGAGTCTTTCAGCAAGCTTTGTGATGACTTCATCGAATGCAGCAATCGGAAGATATCCGTATTCATCATAATCAGGGTCGGTGTAAGTAAATGCAGCGAACTGTGGATGACGCTCGATGATATCAGATATGTCAATGTCGTTTCTGCAAGGCAGCCAGCCTACATTCTCGAACATCCATCTCTGGTTCTCTTCGCTGAGAAGGGACAGAACAAACTCCCATGCAAGATCAGGATTCTTAGAAGCCTTTGTCACATAGAGGTTTTCAATATTGGTAATTCTTCCCCAGCGTGCATCCTTAGGAACAGGAGCTGTGGCATAGTTGAGATTCGGAGCCTTGGAGGCAATATCTCCAATAACCCATGACTCTCTGAAGAACATAGCAGTCTGTCCTAATTCAAAGGATTCTGCATCATGCTTGATCTTCTGGTCATCCCAATGATCCTTGTACACAGCATCGATGTAATAGGTAAGAGCCTTTCTTCCGGCATCATTGTTGTATGCGGCATGATACGTTCCAGCAGTCTTGCCTTCTTCAATGAAAGTTCCTCCCATTGGATAGAGCACAAACCAGAACTTCTCTGCAACACCGGATCCCTGACCTGAAAGCCTGAGACTGTGTCCGGATCTAGTGAGATTTCCTGCACTGTCATACTTGGCAAGTTTTTTTGCATCTTCATACATCTCTTCGAAAGTCGTTGGAGGCTCGGTGATTCCTGCCTCGGCAAACATGTCGGTGTTGTAGTAAAGAGCAGTTCTTCCCTGGAACAACGGAACACCATAGATCTTCCCATTGTAGGAATCGTTTGCAATAGCGAAGTCACTGAATCTTCCGTCAGCTTTTACGAAATCGAGCACTTCACCTTCATCCTCCGGAATCAGACCAGCTTCAATGAACTTCTGGTTTGCATACACAGATACTTCAATGATATCAGCTACAGTATTCGATGGAATCGTAGCGGAAAGCTTCTGTTCAAACTCACGCAGAGGATGAGAGACAATTTCGATTGTCACATTCGGGTGTGTTTCCTTGAATTTCTCTGCAGCCTGCTTGTAGAAAGGCTCCATCTCGGGATATCCACTCCACAATGTGATCGTCTGGGGCTTGCTTTCAGAAGCAGATTCACTGCTTCCCTTTGCAAATCCCATCTGGAGAGCAACCAGCAATACCAGTGCTACCAGAAACAATTTACGCATAATTTTCATATGCCCTCCTTTTTATTTCAACGAAGAATAATAACTTTCTTCGTTACTAAACAAAGAATATCTGACCATTCATGTGCGGTCAAGTTTTTTATTTAAGCTGGTCAGCTCCCTCCGCGACTTTACGGAAAGCAGATGCATACTGGTCAATCATCTTCTTGTCCAGATGCTTGAACCAAGGCACTGCTACTGTGATTTCATGGATGCTCTCAGAAACAGGAAGCGTGCCTGCACCCTGCCTCACATCACGGTCGGCGAATGCTATTGCAGTCGGCTTTCCAAGGTGGAAAAGATCAGAATCATGAAAGAATGGATGGACATGAAGAGGTGAATTCCCGCCAGGGAAGCATTGATGAACACCCTCAGCATTAACAGCTTTGGAGAAATCATCAGAAGCAAGGCCGCCGAGTTCCTCAGCATAATAAAGCCCTTGGGCGTAATACCATCCACCCATAGTCGAGTTTTCCCAGTAATCAGGTCTGTGTGGCTTGATTCCAGGAACACCTTCTAGCCTGGACCAGAAGTAATTCATTGAATCCTGAATTTCCTGAATTCTTTCTGGATAATACTTCAGCTGTACCCTTCCCATTGCAGAGCAGGTCTGATTCATTCGGCCTTTCATCGCTCCAATCGGGATGCCTGCAAAATGCTGAAGAGCCGGATCGGTGAGCTGGTTGTCCGTGGCATTGAAGCGAGATGCAGCACCGGTTCTTTCGTAATGAGCAAACAATACAGCACGTTCATATATCTCTCTGTCGTTGGTCACCAGCATTCCAGCTTCTCCAATTGCAAAGCTTTTACCAGCCATCATGCTCATCGCACCGACATCACCGATAGTACCACATTTTCTTCCTTTGTAAAGACTTCCCTGTGCATGTGATGTATCTTCTATAACCTTAAGGCTGTGCCTGCGGGCAATTGCCATGATCTCATCCATAGGGCTCGGATGCCCAGCATAATGAACCACGATGATTGCCTTGGTGCGAGGCCCGATTCGGCGCTCTATATCTGAAGGGTCAATGCAGAGTGTTCGTCTGTCAATATCGCAGAAGTTCACTGTGGCTCCAAGAGACAGAGCCGGAGCAGCGCTTGCCCAGTATGTCATGCTAGGAGCGATTACTTCATCGCCGGCTCCTATCTGGCAAGCCCACATTGCAGCAAGGAGGCTCGCCGTCCCATTGCAGAATCCCAAAGCATGCTTAGTGCCGATCCATGCAGCAAATTCTTTTTCAAACTGCTTTGTGATCCCCGTTCCGCTCATTATTCCTGCTTTCAGGACATCGGTTACAGCAGTGATATCTTCATCAGTAACAATAGGCCAATGGAAGAGAGCCTCAGGCTCAGTCTCAATGGTTTTCTTTCCACCCAAAATTGCAAGTTTCATTCATTTCCTCCTTGGACAACTCTATTGATCGTCGCAATCGATGCTTCTTCATCCCAATCAAATACAATGAAATCTGCTTTGCGGCCAACGCAAAGCCCCATTCTTTCTGCATCAAGTCCATATATCCTTGTAGGATTGAAAGTGCATGCTTTTACTGCAGCCGGCAGTTTCTTTCCGGTAAAACGGACATAATTCCCAACATTACGGATCAGCGGGGAACCCGCTCCTGCAAGATAGGGCGTGCCTGCAAGATGGACAGATCCATCTTCCACTATCTCAACTTTCATGTTTCCCCAGTTCATCACGCCTTTCGGCATCCCTGCCATAGGCGCAAGATCCGTAATAATTACTACATCATCTTCATTCCTGCACTTGGAGAAGACCTTCACAGCCCTCGGAGGAAGATGTGCGCCATCGGCAATCAAGGTCAAGGCGATGCTGTCGTTCGCCAGAATGGAAATGATTTGGTTTGAGAGCCTGTCAAGCAAGGCAGCGCTGCCGTTGCCAAGATGAGTGCAGACTCTGGCTCCTGCCGTCACTGCCGCATCAACCTGGTCTCCAGTAGGCTGGCAATGGCCAAGTGAACAGACAATGCCCCTGTGGGTTGCATACTCAATGAACTCACAGGCTCCTTCGACTTCTGGGGCTATCGTTACTATCTTTAGCAAGCCTTCCGAACAGTCGATCCATCTATCAAGTTCCTTAGTCGAGGGCTTCCTGACGTAACGTATGTCATGGGCTCCCCGGGGGCCGTCAATAGGAGAGATATAAGGACCTTCAACATGGATTCCAGTAATCTCCGAAGCAATAAGGCTGTTCTGCTTCACTGCTCTGGCTATAACAGAAAGGTTCCTTTCAATGACTATCTCCGGTCTGGTCACGACTGTTGGGAAATGCTGAAGAGTGCCTTTCTCAGCAAGGCTTTGGCAGATTTTTAGAATCTCATCAAAGGAAAGCTCTTCTCCGCTGTAATCAATCCCAAGATTTCCATTGATCTGGACATCAACAAGTCCTGGGCAGAAATACGGCATGCCAGCCTTCTTCTCAATCACTTCAGAAGAAGCCAGGTATCCATCTTCAACATTCAGGCTCATCGCATTGTTAGAAAAGACATCAATTGCGTCCAAGCTCAGGTTCATCAGCAACCTCCAATAGCCTTGTTTACTAACATTGTGCGTTACTAATCAGGATATGTCAATCTTTTTCTGATAAAAAATGGCTTCATCTATTTCTGAAAAAAATAGCAATAAACAAACGCTCCAGCAGCGGTGCTGGATTAACAGCCAAACGGAGTGAATCAAATAATCATCAGGACTTCATGCCCAAAAGAATGGAAGCAGCAGCTTTATCGACAAAGAGATTCCAATCATTATGCTCTTTCATCAGAGTAGCTGGAACCATGTCTGTAACAGGCTTTGTTATCGTATCGAAAACAGCCTGCGCCTTCACTGCATGCGGCACCACGGACACAATGCAGCGGCAAGACATTATTTGCTTTGGAAGCATTGAAATTGCCTGCCTAGGAACGCTGTCTACATCAGGAAACCATTTCTCATGAACCTGCTGCATCCTGCACCTCTGATCGAGATCGACGACTTTGTATGCCTCTTCGGAATCAAAGTCAGCAGGAGGGTCGTTGAAGGCAATATGGCCATTCTCGCCTATTCCTATTACTCCGACATCAATTTCATCAGAGCGAAGCGTCTTAGAAAGCTCTTTGATATTCTTCTCAATATCGCCCTCACCGTTTACGAAATACGCTGCCTTAAGCGGCACGAGATCAGCAAAACGCTCTTTAAGATATTTCCTGAATGAAGCTTTGTGGGTCTGAGGCAGCCCTACATATTCATCCAGATGAAACATCTCGACTTTTGGCCAATCCACTTCAAGCTTGACAAGTTCATCGAACATTTCGAATTGACTTGCACCAGTCGACAGCACAATTCTTGCATGATCCTTCTTGCTGACCGCTTCATTGATTCGCTGTGCAATCAGTCTTGCAGCTTTCCTTCCATTTTCCTCAGCCGTTTCGGAAACGTAAATACTTATGCCCATTTCTCACTCCTCCTAACTCAATTTGGCCTGAAACGCAGATAAGCGCGGTCATCGAATGAATAATTGCCTTTATGCAATCCCTTCGGACGCTTGTTTTCCCTGAAGCAAAGCGGATCCTTTTCAAGAAGCGCCTTCAGATAGGATTCAGTCTCCCCAAGAGTCGGGAACAGCTTGGGATACCCATCGGAACTGAGAACTATCTCAGAGCACCCGGAGGAAACGGCTGCAACATGAATCAATGAAGCAGGAATCGGGAGTCCGTTGATAACCGAATAACCATATTCTGATGATCCATTGTTGGCGAATACCGAATACTTTTTGACAAGAGGCAATATGAAAGCCCTCCCTGTGTCATCCGCTTCAATCTGTTCCAATGTCTTTCCAGAAACCAGCTCGCATTCGAGAAACAGAGCCCTGGCGTTGGAATAGACGCTTTCAGCATCGATCATAGGCGAAACCACTTCTTTGCCATCAACCATCGCCTTGCAGTCGCCGATGAACCAGAGTTCCTTCCTTCTGAATGAATAGACGACGCAGCATGCCTGAATCCGATCATTTGATGCAGTTATTCCCCTGCGGCTGCATTCATCGGAGAATGCGGCAGTTGCCTTTGATGCAAAACTGTAAACGTCAGAATCAGGATCAAGGCATTCAAGAACTTCACCGAGCAGATTGATGGCATGCACCCCGCCGGTCTCTCCGTTCCATCTTTTGTCAGATTTTGAAGTGACCCCATCGAACACTGCTGCAAAGAAAGGACTAATGAATATCCGGTCCTCGCAGAGTCTCTGATCGGGATCCTTGCCTTCAATGAATTTCTCAATAATCTTCATGGTCCATATGATAGCCTAAGAAAAACACTTTGAAAAGGCAAAAAAAGATGATAAGTTGAACTAATGAAAATCATCGAGAAATATTTGCTTGGAAAAACCGGGAATCCGGAACTATGCGAAGACGGCATCGTGATCACTGATGCATTCGCAGCTGTCATAGACGGTGCAACCAGCACTGGTGCATCTTCATTCTGCAATGGAAAGAGATCTGGAAGAGTGGCGATGGAACTCGTTTCGAAGGCAATCGAAAGCTTGAAGCCCGAGTGCAATCAAGAAACTGCAGTTAAAGTCATGAATAATTCAATCATGGATTTTTATGAGAAGCAAAATGTCATAAGCAAAGTCACTGAAGACCCAAGGCTCAGATGCTATGCCTCTGCCGTCCTTTACAGTTCTTCAAGACGGGAAATATGGTTCATCGGAGACAGCCAGGCGCTGATTGATGGCAAGAGGTTCTGTTATGAAGATCCATCTGATGAGATATTCCAGAAGCTCAGAGCTTTTCTCATCGCTGCCAGAATCCAGAGCAAGGAAACCACTTATGAGAAGCTCCTTGAGCATGATACAGTCAGGGATGAGATTTATCCTTTGATGAACTACCAGACTTTCCTGAACAATTCTTCATACCGAGGTGCATTCCGTTTCTCAAGCCTGAATGGATTTCCAATTGAACCTGAATTTCTTAGATGCATCAAGATAGGACAGACTGTCCACGAGATCGTCCTTGCCTCCGACGGATACCCATTCCTTATGCCTACCTTTGAGGAAAGCGAGAAAAGGCTTTCGTCGCTTCTTGTATCAGATCCCCTTCTCTGCTCTGATTTCATGGCAACAAAAGGATGCATGAAGGGCAATCTCTCATTTGATGACAGATCATACATAAGGCTGGAACCCTGATCCAATTGCTTTCTTAGCCATGAATTGAAAATGAGTAATCTTTAATATCTTTTTTTGTTGCTAATTCCGAAGAGCTGTTGTACCATTATGAATACAAAAGAAAAACGTGCAGCGAAAAGCTGCATCAGGAGGAAAAACAATGAAAAAACTTATGGCAATTCTGCTTGTAGCGATTCTATCGACATGCCTTTTTGCTCAGGGCGCTCCAGAAGCTCAGGCGTCAGGTCCTGTGGCTACTAATGAAATCACTGTCTGGTCAGCAGCATCGGATGAAGAAACCGAAGCTCTTGTGACCAAGTTCAATCAGATCCATCCGGAGATCAAGACCACTATCATTACCGCCGGCTCCAACGAGCTCAAGACAAGGCTCATGGCAGAGCAGCCCAAGCCAAGCGGAGATGTAATCATGGGAATCGCAAAAGAAACTTATGATGAATTCTATGACTACTTCACCCCGTACAGATCAGTAAACCACGATTCCATTTCAGAGACTGTAAGAGACAAGGGCGACAACCCGAAGTACTATGGCTATTCGATGCCTCTGCAGTGCTTCATCATCAACACCAACATTTTCCCGAACGGAACAGGACCGACCAAGTGGTCCGATCTTGCAGACCCGAAGTACAAAGGGGAGATCATCTTGGCGAACCCAGCACTAAGCGGATCGGCATATGCGCAGCTTTTCATGATGTATACACTCTATGGCGAAGAATTCTGCCAGAAGGTTGCAAAGAATGCAGTATTCGTAGCAAGCTCCAAGACTGTGCCGGAATCAGTAGCACGTGGAGAATATGGAATCGGAGTGACAGGCGAAGCTAACGTTGCAACATACATCGAAGCCGGCGATCCTGTCACCTACTGCTATCCAGAAGAAGGAACCGGAGCAAGATTTGATGCTTCCGGAATCATTGCCAACTGCAAGAACCTCAAGTCCGCCCAGCTCTTCATGGATTTCCTGACTTCCTATGATGCATACAAGATCATCAACGAAGTCAAGAACCGCCGTGTTGTTATCAACGAACTTCCAGGACCGAAGCATCTTCCGGCGCTCGGAGAAATCAAGCTGTTCGACTATGATGCAGTCAAGGCTGCAGAGCTTAGAAACGAGCTTTCCGACAAGTTCTCCAACTGGATTCTCTAGATAAAGCTTAAATGAACTGATTGATTTCCGGCCTGCTGCGGCAGGCCGGATTAGTTAATGGAAAGAAAACAGCAAGGAGAGAACAATGAGCCTGAACCTTTCATATCAGAAAGTGAACAAAGTATTCAACGAAAACACAAAGGCAGCCGTCCATGCATTGAAGGACGTTTCATTCACAGTGAACCCAGGAGAGCTTTTCTGTCTTCTCGGTCCGTCAGGCTGCGGAAAGACGACCCTGCTAAGAAGCACAGCAGGACTTGAGAGCATTACAAGCGGCGAGATCATGTACGGTGACACAGACATAACCACCATCCCGCCTTTCAGAAGAAACATAGGAATGGTATTCCAGAGCTTTGCCCTGTATCCACACATGAATATATTCGAGAACGTCGCCTATGGGCTCCGGGTCCGCAAGGTTCCTGAAGCAGAGGTGAAGAAGAAGGTCACCGAAGTAATGGAGCTTGTTGGACTTCAGGAAGAACTGAAGCGCAACCCAAGCCCGATGGGACTTTCAGGCGGACAGCAGCAGCGAGTAGCCATTGCAAGGGCTCTTGTGTACAATCCTGACATCCTGCTGCTCGATGAGCCTCTTGCAAACCTCGATGCAAAGCTCAGACGCTACATGCGCGGCGAAATAAGGCGCATTCAGAAACAGACCAACATCACTACCCTGTTCGTAACACACGACCAGGAAGAAGCAATGGCAATCGGAGACAGGCTGGCAGTCCTGCGCCTTGGCGTTGTAGAGCAGATAGGAACCTCGGATGAGCTTTACAACCATCCTCAGAACGCCTTCGTCTCCAACTTCATCGGGAAGATGAACCTCTTCCAGGGAACAATTGAGAAATCCGCAGATTCGGCAAGAATCAAGGATCTTCCGATAACAGTTTCCATAGATCACAGCAGAAACTCAAGCGACGGCAAGCCTGGCTCACCTGTCCTTATCGGTGCAAGGCCTGAGCAGATGTCTGTTTCGCCAACCAAAACAGATGATTCAGTTCCCGGCAAAGTCGGAATCATCCAGCACCTTGGACAGTTCATCCGCTATGAGGTCAATGCAGCACCAGAGATTTCAGAACGCACGCTTGAAATAGACATGCCACATATGGTTCAGGGCGTGAAGGAGGGAGACACTGTTTTCGTCTCGATAAAGCCTGGAATGGGATACTTCTTCCCGAAGGAGAACACCAGCAATGAGTAAGAAACCTAGAATGAAGGGCAAGGACATAACTCCGTTTCTGGTATTCTTCATCCCGATGCTTTTTCTATGCATCTTCCTGTTCTGGCCGCTTCTGAACACATTTCTCAGAGCATTCATGAAGATGGGAAGCAAGTTCTCGCTGGACAATCTAAGCCTCGAAGGATTCAAGAGGATCTTCACGATGCCGATCTACCTCAGCAGTCTGAAGAACTCATTCATAGTAGGCATCTCCGTGACGCTTCTTTCCCTCCTCATAGGAGTGCCGATGGGATACTGCGTTGCAAGAGTGAAGATCCCTGGCAAGAAGCTGATCCTTTCGCTTGGAATACTGCCCGTGATCATGCCATCATTCATCGGAGCATTCAGCTGGATCATCCTGCTCGGACGTCAGGGAACGCTGAGAATAGCGCTCAACTGGCTTCTTGGACCGCTTGGCATCCAGATACCTACAATCTATGGACTGGGCGGTATCATTTTCTGCATGACCATGACGTACTATCCTTTCGTTTTCCTTCTTGCAGAAGGAGCTTTCAGCTCTGCCAATGCGCTTTTGGAGGATTCTGCAATGCTGATGGGCGCCACACGGCCTCATATAATGCGCACAATCACACTTCCGCTTATCATACCATCGCTTGGCGCAGCTGCGCTTCTTGTGTTCATAAGGGCAATCGGAAACTTCGGCATCCCTGCGATTCTAGGAGGAGACACCTATGTCCTTCCGACGTTGATTTATTTCAGAATAAACGGCTTCTGGGATCTAAACGGGGCAGCCTCTATTGCCGTAGTCAATGTAATCATTACAGGAACTGTGCTCTACCTGCAAAAGCGGCTCGTTGCAAAGCGACAGTACGATGTAGTTTCATCTGCAAGATCGGAAATCAAGCAGCATGAAGGCACCGGAGCAAAAGTATTCGCAACTATCTTCTGCCTGGTCATTCTGATCACATCTCTGCTGCCTCAGATCACAATCATCATAATGAGCTTCTTCACGAAATGGACAGGTGTATTCCCTGAAGGATTCACATTCAACAACTATATCAGGATTCCAAAATACTCAGGACATGAAATCTTCAATTCGATGTTCCTGTCGCTTGTTGCAACCCTTCTGACGGCGGTGCTCGGAAGCCTCATGGCCTACATAACCGAACGACGAAAGCCCAAGGGAGCGGCAGTGCTGGATATGGCGATCATGGCTCCGTTCATTCTTCCTGGGACAGTTGTTGCCGTCGCTCTGATCTCGGCATTCCATAACAATGGAATCATAGCCCTCGGCGGCACTTACACGATCATAATCATAAGCTACATGATCAGAAGAACTCCGTATGTCTACCGAAGCGTCGCGGCCAGCCTGACCCAGCTCAATCCATCGCTTGAGGAAGCCTCGACAATTGCAGGTGCGCATTGGATCTACACATTCCGTAGGGTCAGCATTCCGCTGATTCTTCCTGGCATAATCAGCGGCTCGATCCTGACGTTCTCCACCCTATTGCAAGAGCTCTCGACGACGATCCTGCTCTATGGTGCAAAGACGCGCACAGTCCCGATCCAGATCTACAGCGCAGTCAACGAAGGCGCACTGGGCGAAGCAAGCGCACTAAGCGTCCTGCTGCTAGTCATCGTATTCATCATCACCTATATTTCCAACCGAAGCGGAAAAGCGAGCCTTTCTTCCGGGCTCAAGATGGGCTGATGAACCTAAGGCCGGGTCTGACAAGGATCCGGCCTTTTTCTATTCTGACCAAACCTTGACACTTCGCCATCTTCAGATAGACGGCTTCACCCGAAGCAGTTCGAATTTATGCTCAAGAGGAATCAAGGCAGCTCCAATTGCACTTGAAAACTTCCCGCTGTCACCTTTGACT
>Ga0172378_10005748_pt1 | contig 11593 bp, 10 predicted proteins | sample GrowelOW332metaG_FD_119755 | JGI IMG/M metagenome (GOLD analysis project Ga0172378, IMG submission 119755) | Groundwater microbial communities from an aquifer near a municipal landfill in Southern Ontario, Canada - Pumphouse #3_1 metaG | ecosystem: Environmental > Aquatic > Deep subsurface >... | reverse complement strand
TCATGGACGTGAAGCGGAGATTATTCAGTTTGCAGGTTACAAGGGTAAGGTGACGATTGCCACCAATATGGCTGGTCGCGGTACTGATATTGCTCTTGGGCCAGGGGTTACGGAATTGGGTGGCTTGCACGTGCTCGGCACGGAACGTCATGAATCTCGCCGTATTGATAACCAGTTGCGCGGTCGTTCAGGTCGTCAAGGGGATCCGGGCTCCAGTCAGTATTTCCTTTCTCTTGATGATAACTTGATGCGCATTTTTGGTGGCACTAATGTGAAGGCTTTGATGAGCCGCTTTGGTGTGGGTGATGAAGAAGTCATTACGCATCCTATTGTCACGAAGAGTATTCGTGGGGCTCAGCGCCGGGTCGAAGGACAGAGCTTTGATTCTCGTAAGTATTTGCTCGATTACGATAACGTGATGAACGAACAGCGTAAAGTGATTTACGGACTTCGCCGTCGCATTTTGAAAGGCGAAGATATTCGCGGTGATATTAAAAATCGTATTGAAGATGCTGTGGATATTAAAGTTTCCGAATATGTGCATAAGGGACAATTTTCTGAAGAGTGGAACTGGGATGGTCTTCATACTGAATTGCAGCGTTGCTTCGGTATCGAATATCAGCCGACAGAAGCAGAAAAGAATGCAAAGACACCAGAACTTGTTTTGGACGATGTCATTGAACTTTGTAAACAAAAGTACGAAAAGTTGGAATCTGTTATTCCTGATGCTGATTTCCGCCAGATTGAGCGTCGTGTATTATTGATGACGATTGATCAGCATTGGAAAGAGCATCTTTATGCGATGGACCAATTGAAGGATGCGATTCGTTTTCAAGGTTACGCACAAAAAGATCCGCTGATCATGTATAAGAGCGAAGGATTTAAGACTTTCGAAACTTGTTTGGAGAGCATTGCTATTTTCACGTCAATGCGCATCTTGAATATTCGAATTCAACTTGCTGATGGAACGTCTGTATCTCCGGAGCAGATTCCACAAGTGCCGAAGCCACAGGCGCCAACGCAACTGCAGGAGAATACTTCGCAGATTAAGGGGGACGATGCCCCTCCTTCGAAGCAAATCGCTTCTTCTGCTTTGCCTGGCACTCGTCCACAACGGACTTCTCCGAGAAAGATTGCCCCTGTCAGGAACGAGACTCCAAAACTCGGACGTAACGATCTTTGCTGGTGTGGTTCAGGTTTGAAGTTCAAAAAGTGTCACGGAAAGGATACCGAATAATCCATGTTAAAGACGGCCTCTCGTTTCTTTTGTCTGGAAGGAATTGACGGTTCTGGAAAGACCACACAGATGGATCTTTTGGAACAGTCCCTTCGGGATATGGGCTATGAGTGCGTGCGTGTACGTGAACCGGGGGGTTCGCGTATTTCTGAGGCTATCCGGGCGTTACTTTTAGATCCCGCTTATAAAGGCTTGATGGGGGATCGCGCGGAGCTTTTGTTGTATAATGCGGCGCGGGCTCAAGTCATTGAAGAAGTTATTCAACCTGCGTTAAATGCAGGGAAAGTGGTGCTCGCTGACCGTTTTGCCTGGAGTACGCTTGCCTACCAGGGTTTTGGTCGAGGTCTCAATACTTCAATGGTCGAGAATCTTTCAGAAATTACGTGTGGGGAATGCTTTCCTGAATTGACAATTGTCTTGGATATGGATGTGAAAGAGGGACGCCTTCGTATGGCGAGCGAAGGAAAACAGCCCGATCGACTTGAAGCGGAAAAAGAAGATTTTTTTGAAAGAGTTCGGAAAGGATATCAGCAGATATCGAAAGATTTTCCTGAATGTGTTTCGCTTGTCGATGCGTCTCAAAGTCGAGAAGCCATGCATGAAATTATTTTACAGTTGATAAAATTCAGATTGTAAAACAATAGAGAGTTTACAAGACCATTCTTTGTTAACTCTTATAGAATATATTTGATGTAGATTCCGAGAGAATGCATGAGCCGGTACATGGGCTCAAAATCATCACCTTCGTAAGCCGCTGCTTTTAAGTAAGATTCGAAACGAAGTCCCAAGATATAACCCCAAGGCAAGAAACCTTCTAAGTTGGTACTATTAAAACCAACAAGATCATAGCCGTAGGCACCATAATGAGGCTCGGATCCAGGCATTGTTTTAAACAAAAATACAGACATCAAATTCTTTATTTGTCCAATCGCTTTGTATTCTAATTCTAAAGACATTTTGTAGTTTGCACCAGTACTCAATTGGTAGGATCGTGTTTTTTCATAAGAGGTGTCTTTGGCGGCAAGAACATCATCATAATTGAAATCTGAAGAACCTAGTAGAACAAAAGATGGCATATTGATTAGACGAAACCGAATATTGTTACTTAACCAAATATTCATATCTGCGCCCAAACCGATAGAATTTGCACTCATTTCTACAAGGTCACCGTAAAAGGTATCGAAATGAAGGTATGAGCCAACATCCATATAGTTGCGACCCGAATTCATATTGTAATTTTTAAGCTTGCCAGTTGCGTCTAAGTGGAATAACATTCCATCGGAACCATAATCTTGGGTAAAATCTACAGTAAAGTAGTCGAACGGTTCTTTAATGGTTTTGTTGGGGCGTCCATATATAAGATTAAACCCAGCAAACCCTGATTCTTGGTTCCAATCACCATCAGAACGATTGTCTGAAATTTCATCATAACGATATTCATTACCAAAGCGAATGCCACCACCGGCACGTATTGAAAGATCTAGAGGAGCATAGCCCGGGTTGTGGGCACGTATTCCCAGCGATTTTCGTTGAAGGTATCCAAGGGGACTAGAAACAAAAGCGCCGCCCTCATCCCAGTAACTACGATTAGGATTAGCGAGAAGGCGCTGAGAAAGCCGGAAAAATACTTCGCCGTAAACGGTACCCCCCACACTTGTGGTAATGAGATCATTGGCGGAAGGATATTCTCTTTCTGCAAACATTTCCCAGGTATAAGAACCGATGAGAGTGTAAAAGAAACTGGAGTAGAAACCATAGCCAGTGGAACGGGCCGCCTGGTAGTAGAACATGCCTTGAACGGGATGACCAAAGAAGTTGATTGCAAAGTGATTGTTATCCCAAGTCCATCCTTCTTCAAAATTTCGTTTCCAGATGTGACGATTGACTCTAGCATAATTCTTATCAATTACATAACGATCCCACCACCAAACAAAAACATTTTGAAATAACACTTCGCTCAGAGGAATAATGGGAGAAAGCGCAGGTTTAGTAGGAAGGGGTTCATTAAAAGCATTTTCACCCGTTCTTTCAATGGGAGAACGTTTAAAATAGAGGTCACTTGCCCGATTTACGGACACCTCTTGAGCTTGTACTCCCACAGAACAAACTCCAACTAGGAAAAAAATACAACCCAACAATTTCATCGCCTATAAAAATGCTTTTTCTATTGAAGGTTTGTAGGGTGGTTATGATAAAAAAACGCTTTTTATTGATAAAACATCGCTTTTCGACTTTTAAAAACAAGGGATTAGTATATTCATACTCTTATGATTTTCCTTTTTCTTCTTATACCGCTATTGGTATTAGTTTACCTTTACAAGCATTTTCGGGTTTTATTTACTGGAAAACATGGGCGATTAATCTCGCTTGTGATATTAGCTTCGTTACTGAGTACTTTCTTATTTCTTTCCTTTACCGTTTTTGCCATTTTGCGGACTTTGGTAGTTGTAGGACTCAGTAATTATTTCTTTGCGTGTATTTTGCTGGATTTGGGAACTTTCGTTTATTGGATCATAAAACGGCAGTCTATAAATATCCTCACTTATCGAAAAATATCTTTGACAATAATAGCTGTGGTGGTCATAGGCACGTTATTCATGGTTGTTTGGGGGATGTACAAAAACAATAACTATGAAATTCGAGAGGAGAAGATCTCACTTCAGCATGGAGATCATTCACTGCGTATTGCTTTTTTTTCAGATATGCATCTAGATCCGTTGTTTCCTCATGCTAAGATGAAACGTTTAGTTCATGATCTGGATTCACTGAAACCGGATGCCATATTCTTTGGTGGGGATTTAGCGGATATGGGGTCAGAGGACTTGAATGCCCGAGGTTTTGACACTTTGTTCCGCGAAATTAAGGCCCCTCTCGGTTTTTGGGGAGTGGAGGGAAATCATGAAAGTTATAATACGGCCCTTAAAGGAAATCCGATTCCTTGGATGCGGAATAATGGGATGATATGGCTACTTGACTCCACGGTATGCACTGCTCTTTTTTGTGTCACAGGACGTGTAGATCTCCATTCCACAGCACCGCGGTTGCCTTTAAATGTTTTAGAAAAGGATCTTTCGCCGAAAGATAGGCGTCCTTGGTTTGTTTTGGATCACCGGCCGAATGGGTTATTGCAAAATGAACGACCCACGCGAATTCCGGATTTGGTCCTTTCGGGACATACCCATGCAGGGCAGTTTTTTCCTTGGACTTGGGTAATCGGTCTTGTTTGGAAGTTATCAGAAGGCTATGGCTTTTTAGATGGAATTCCTTGGTTTGTTTCTTCGGGTATAGGATCTTGGGGGGCACCCGTACGTATTGGTAGTAAAACAGAACTGGTTATTTTTGATTTTTCGCCCTAAGAGGGGAAAAGCCTTTGCTTTTTTCTTTTACGATTAACAAGCATTTCTATATTGTGAGTTATGCCATTGTGTCTAGAAAATGATCAGCTTGAAACGGTTCAGCGTATTCTTCGGGTTCATTTTGAAGGTTTAAAAGTATACGCCTATGGACCTCGTGTCACTGGGGTGGATCTTACTCCAGAATCTGATTTGAATGTCGCTATTGTTTCAGAAAAGCCTATCTCTTTTGAAGAAATGGTTGCTGTAGAAAAGGCTTTCTTTGAGAGCAACCTTCCTTTTCGTCTTGATATTGTAGACTGGGCAAAACTTCCAGAAAATATGCAAAAAAACATCAAAAAAGAGCATATCGTTATTCAAGATAATGAGTGAGAGTCATGAGCACTTTAAAAATTATTCCCTATATTCTTTTTTTGGGCGGTCTTTTTTCTTCTGTATTTGCCCAAAATACCGCTCAATCCCCTTTAAGTCAGGGGATGGCTCTTGTTCAAGCAGGGAAGTGGGCAGAGGCAATTGTCCCTCTCAAAACGATTTCTCAAAAACGATTTAGTTTTCCTGACGGTGAAAAAGCTTCTGTTCTTTTGGTAGAATGCTATTTACGCGAGCATAAGCGTGCGGAGGCACAAAAGCTCGTTTCTCGTTTTCTTGAATTCTATTCTTCTTCTGTTTATCGTGAACGCATGGAAGTGGCGAGCGCTACTTTGCAGATCGAAAATGGGACCGTTTATGAGGGTGTTGAGACGTTACTTCGTGTTTTAACTTATACAATAAACCCAGCGGCCTACACTGCAGCAAAAGAGGAGGCGATTCGAACGCTTGCGGCTTCTTTTTTAAGTGCCGGGGAATTGTTTTCTTTGTTAGAGAAGTATCCTGTGGATTGGGGTATTAATGGTTGGTTGCATTTACAGCTTGGTCGTGCAACCCAGAAAGCGGGTCGTTATCGTGCTGCTCGCTATTGGTACAACAGAGTGATTAAATACAAAGCTTCCGACAATCTCATTTCTACCGCAGAACAGGGTCTTGCTTCTTTGGAAAATTTTGGTGCAGGTATTCCAACTGTATTAGTTTTAGCGCCGCTTTCTGGGGAGCTTACTGAATTTGGTACGGCTGCTATTCAGGGTGTCCTTTTGGCGTTTGATGAAGCCAATCTTCAAGGAAAAGTGAATATTCGTTTAGCGGATACACGGGCGGATGCAGCAACGGCTCTTCGCCGCACACAGCAGGCTGTGAACCAAGATAGCGTTATTGCTATTATAGGCCCTATTATGAGTGCTCCAGCAGCGACTGTTGCTGCTTGGCTTGGTAGTAATTTCCCGAAGATTCCAATGTTAACTCCGACGGCGACCGATGAGGGTATTGCTCACATGGGGGGGAACATTTTTCAAATCAATGTAAGTATGGATTATTTAGCTGAGAGTATCGCCGAGCATGCTATTCAGTGTTTGGGCATTAGAGAGTTCGCCGTTTTAAGTCCTGTTGGTGATTATGGCAATGCGATGTCTCAGAGTTTCATTCGTGCAGTAGAAAATCGTGGTGGTTTGATCCTTGCTCATCAAGAGTTTGAAGAGGGTCGCCCTGATTATAAAACCGAATTTGATCTTTTGCGTAATGTACGATTCAAACAAAAAAATCGTAAAAAAAATATTGCAAAAGGATTAGAAAATCTAGATGCAGTGAATGCGAAAGATCGTAAGTCTTTTATGAGTGATTCAGTGCTTAATTTCCCAGGCATATTCATTCCATCCAGCAATTCCTCAGATGCCGGTTTAATGGCGGGGCAGGTGGCATTTCACAAGTTATCAGGAACGTTACTCGGCACTTCTGGCTGGTATGGGCGTGATTTATTGGTGCAGGGAAAACGTCTTGTGGAAGGATCTTATTTTAGTGTTCCTTCGGTAAACTATGAAGAAAGTACAGCCTATAAGAACTTTGCAAAAGAATTCCAGAAGAAGTGGAATGTAGAACCGGGTAATGATAAGGTGAGTGGTTTAAGTTATGATGCGGCGAACATTGTTTTCTCGTCTATTCCCACAACTACGGATGGCAATCTGGCGGCCCGTATCCGCGATGTACAGAAATTTCCAGGCATTTACGGCGAGATCAAATTTAAGAAGGGTGCAAATGTGAATGTTCATGTTTTAACGGTAAATAGGGGATTGTTTGTCAAAGAAAAAGAATGTGCTTCGACTCGGTCTAATTAGTTTACGATTCCGTATCTGTTCCGCCGCAAAGTCTTTCAATCACATAAATTAAAGGTTCGCCGCGTTGGTAATAGTGATAAAGACTTTCGTCATCGGCGTAGTTGTCGAGATTAATTCCTCTATAAGCGAATAACTCTTCACGCAGGCGCAATTTAAAGGCCTGAAAACCCGAGTGCAAAATGTACAGAGCTAAAGAGGTTGGCTTTTTTAAGGTTTTCATAGAAACCTCCGTTTTTATTGATATAGCCTAATTAAAAATGAAAGGAATAAATTCTTTTTAATCATTGCTACGCTTGGGCGGCGAAATATTTTGTACAAAGTAATTCAACTTTGAATTTGATTCCCCAAAAAACTTTACATTTTGTTTGTTAACAAATACTTAGATCTTTTAAAGATTATAAATAGAGTTGAGAATTTCCCAAAAGGCTCTTATTCTAGATTGGACTAAGTTCTTTTCCAAGAAAAAGATTTCACAAATAGGTATATTTGGCCAACATGAATTTTTATTTTCGTCTCTGGATTGTATCAATAGTGCTTTCTTTCCCTCTTTTGGCTCATGCACAAAAGTCGGATTCTTCTTTGGAATTATCGGGGAAATTAAAAACTTTGGCATTGGAAGTGACTGAAAAAACGATGGCCTGTGAATATGACAAGGCTTTGATTGCGGCACAGAAGATGCGACCCATTGATGCGGGTATTTCCTGTGTTTTGGAAAATATTGTCCGCATTAGCCGTTTTGATGATCGAGGAGATACGACAGCTCTCAAAAATGCAAGTGTCGCTTTGGAAACATGCCAAGCCCATGGCTTGTGGGACGCTTTGCGTGAGTTTGAATTGGGTTACACAAAAAGTGCTCTTGGTTCTTCGATAAAAGGGGCTTTGTATACTCGTTCTGCCGCAGGGGTTTTTAAGAGCAGTAACGATATAGATGCAGAGGCTTTTTATTCCATATATGCTTATTATATTGATGATAGTTTTGGTTGGTTGCCTTTTGTTTCGGATGAAAGGGATTCTCTCCTAATCGTTTTGCATGAGGCCTCAAAAACTTCTGTTCTTTTTTGGCCGTTGTTTGTGACCCCTTTGGTATGGATGCATTATGATCGGGAAGAATATCAAAAGGGTCTGGATTTATTGGATCTGGCTTTGCTCAAGGCGCCGAATCATCCCGTCTTTATACAGATGAAGGCAGATATGCTGTATCGGATGAAGCGTTACGCGGAGGCCGCATTCATTTATGAAGGGAGTGCAAGGGAGTATGAAGCTCGTACAGGTAAGTCTATTCGGTACTGGTGTGCGGCGGCTAATTTAGTTCGTATATACGATGACATGAAAAATATTCCTGCTCGAAATCGATGGCAGAAAATAATGAAAACAAAATCGTTTGAAGTTATACGTCCATGGATGCCTCGTTCACTTATGGATGATCTTGCTTATAAAAACCTTCTGTAGTGCACCCTTTCTTGTTTATGATATTTGCGTGAGAGGAATGGTAGACTCTGGTTCATAGACGAAGCAATACCAATCTTTGAATATCATTTCAATTTTTTCATTGTAAAAAGACCAATTTCTCCCAAATTTTGAAGATTATGTTTTTTTTGCCTATAAAAAACAAATTCTATGGATTTATTTGAGCGCGAAAGACGTTTAAATAATAACAGAAAAATCCAGGAGGAATATATGCAAAATAATGAGATTGTTTCACCCATGCGCGTTGGTGTTTTTATTGATGGTTTTACGTTTCGTAAAGTCAATGAGTATTATCGTATTTATCACGATCGACATTCTCCCATTAATTTTGTGGGATTAAAAAATTGGATTAACCATGAGGTGATTAAGTTGTTTAAACCCCAGGGTTTGATCGCTATGGAGTCCCATTATTATCATCCTTATGAAGACCCTAGAAAAAGTGGCAGTCAGCGATATATGGGAACGCTCCAGTTTGAAAGTCGATTGGTAGAAGCTGGTATTCAGGTACATTATAGTTCTATAGATTTGACGGAGTTAAAGCGTCCAAACACAGATTTAATAGATGATGCTGTTATTTTTGCGATGTACAGAAAAATAGATGTGGCTGTATTGCTGAGTACACAGGGGCAGTATGCGTCATTACCTCCGCAATTAAAAATGATGGGTGTTCCAACACTTTTGCTTGGGTGGAATTTTGAATATCCCGCGACTAATTACATGGTAAAATGGCATACAGATGCTTTGTTACGCGAACGAAGTTCTCATTATGTGGCCATGGAAAAAGTGATGGGAAAAGAAAACGGCGCTGTGAGCGCCATTGTCAATAAAATGTTTCAAAAACAAAAAGCAAACTAGAGTTTGTCTCTGAGTTTGCGTTGTGTGTCTGAAAGAAAAGTCCAGGTCAATTTAACACCAACAAACCAAGTGTCGCCACTTATGTCAGGATCGCCGAGAAGTCCACCATCATCTTCAGAAATGGTAATGGGTTCATAGCGAATAACGCGATATCCACCATAACCGCCAATGGAGAATGGATCAAGATTGAGACGAAGTTCGACCTCGGCATTAAAAGTACTTGCAAAAGTGCTGTAGTAGCGGTTGCGCAGTTGAACCCATCCACTGCCATCCGCATAAGGATAATCATAATTAGAGGCAAAGTGAACATTGAGCAAATTAAAACCAAAACCTGCGGCAGGAATCAGATTGATAATCGCGTTCTCCCCGAAGAGTTTCCAGCCAAACATCCAATCCAGGCCATAGGCAAACCAACTTACATCATAAAGACGGTAGCCGTAGGTGTTATAATCCGCAGGCTTTTCTGAAATTTGCGTGGGCATGAAATTCACATCAAACCAGGTAAGGAATTGTTTGTATTGAGCTCCGAATTGTACATGGAGTCCCATATAGTAGTCATCAAAATGGTCATAACGACCAAGAGCAGCATCATAAACGGTGTCCGTGACTTCACCCGCGCTATCAGTAACCGTATTGGCCCCGTATGAAAACAAAAGTTGATTAATGTAATTCTTGAACTCGGAGTTCATGTTGCGGTAATCTCCCGCGAGCGAGATAAAACCACGAATATTGCCTTTATCGTAAAAACCATCTGCAGCAGCGGCAAATGCATGATTGGTAAGGACGAGGCCTAAGAGGCACACGGCGGAGAAGGCAACAGAAAGTTTGGTTCTCATCATAAATAAACTCCGAAGAGGGAGAAATACAAACTCTAAAATACATTATCTATGGGATTTTTGCAGAGAAAAATTGCATAACAGGTTAAAAATCAATGCTTTAGGAAAAAAGAGCCAGCAAAAAAGACTCTGTGGTTATTTTTCGAACGTTTCTCAATAGGATCGGTTGCTACCTTTAGCCTCGAAATGAATAAAAAATTTGTAATCGCGATTCTGTTTTTGCTTCTGCTTTTGGGAGGAATGTGGGCTTTTTTTTATGTGCCACGTTCTTCTTTGCAAGACTCAGTACCTAAAAAAAAATCTGTATTAGTCCCTCAATATGCAAAAAATTTTAGTGTAGACTCTTTTGCAGGATACCGACTGCTTACGATTCGGAATACCATGCCCAGATCTAATGCGGAGTTGCGCTGGGTTCTTTTGGATTCGGCAAAAGGATCTGAATTAGTGCCGCTTCCAGAGGTTTTGAAAGGACTCCCTGTGATTCATATTCCTGTGAAAAGGGCCGCCATTCTTTCGACAACGTATTTGGGCTATATGAAACGTTTGGGGATTATGGATAAAGTAATTGCTATTTCGGAACGAAAATATATTTCGGATGCGGCTTTTTATTCTCGTATTGATTCTATTGGTATCCCTAGTGTGGGTAGTGGGCCGACGCTTTCGGTGGAGGCTCTTTTTGCTTCAAAACCAGATTTAGTACTGGATTTTGCAACGGGGGCCTCGATTTACGATGATTTTCCTAGACTTCAGTCTTTATCTTTTCCTGTGGTGTTAACCGCAGAATGGTTAGAAAAAAGTCCGCTTGCAAAGGCAGAATGGTTGAAGTTCTTCGGGTTACTCTTTGGATGTGAAGCTCGGGCGGAAAGTCTTTTTGTGGAAAGTGAAAAGAGATATTTAGAAGTTCAGGGTCTTGTGAAAAAAATGGATAAGAATCAAAAACCGACCGTGTTTACAGGCTTTCCTATGGCGGGCACATGGTATGCTTCTGGGGGAACGGGTTACACGGCACAGTTGATTCGAGATGCCGGTGGAGAATATTTGTGGGACAAAGACACAACGTCCAGTGTTTTGATCTTGTCTCTTGAAAAGGTTTTTCATGAAGCAAAAGATGCTGATTTTTGGTTAAATCCAGGGGGTTGGAGGAGTTATACAGAAGGATTTGCGACTGAATCTCGTGTGACAATGTTTAAAGCATGGAGACAAAATAAGGTTTATCAATATGATTTGACTCAAGGTCCGGAGGGAGGGCTTGATTTCTATGAGGGGGCCGTTGTTTTTCCTGAAAAAGTGCTTTTGGAACTCGTAAATATCTTACATCCGGGAATTTTTAAGGATGTGAGATACCGTTGGTATCGGAATCTTTCTAACTTGTAACTTATATGAAGGCTCATGCTGGTATAGGTGATTGGATTTCCGCTTCTTACGAAAAGGGTGTTCCCTTTTTGCAGCAGATTCCTCGCGAGTCTGCGGATTTTTTCTTGCTCAATTCCCAAATTTGTGAATATGATGCGGGTGATGTGATTATTACCGCAGAAATGGATGGCGAATCTTTTTGTGTTTTACAAAGTGGAAGAGCTCAGATTTGTGGGCGGATTCTCCCTGATGGGCACTACAATGTTTTGGCTTGGTTAGAAACGGGCGCTT
>Ga0172378_10005747_pt1 | contig 11595 bp, 10 predicted proteins | sample GrowelOW332metaG_FD_119755 | JGI IMG/M metagenome (GOLD analysis project Ga0172378, IMG submission 119755) | Groundwater microbial communities from an aquifer near a municipal landfill in Southern Ontario, Canada - Pumphouse #3_1 metaG | ecosystem: Environmental > Aquatic > Deep subsurface >... | reverse complement strand
CCGAATGTTGTATTATACTTATTCATGTCCGATTTCCTTTTGTGGTATGGATTTATATTGCAGTAAAAATATATCACGGAAATCGGATTTTAAATAGTCCTATTTATCTTGGACAGTTGTGATGGTACTTCTAAACTTTACATGGCCTTCATTTACAATGGCTGTAACCCACGAAGAGTGGCATCGTTCAATACTGACAAATCAGGGAATAGGCTCAATCTCACAACCGTTTTTCAATTTAAAAGGGGCGGCATATGTACGCGGAGTAACGGACAATACGCTTAAGGGTTTCCGGAACAACGATCTTACGTCGTTTATCCGTATGTACACGGCAGGAATTGAAAGCGACTATATGATGGCCAGACGCAGTGAGCAGCTTGCTGCATGTAATATGGATACAGTCAGCATATTATATCCTGATTTTATTATGCGGGTGTTAATGACTTCAGGTTATGAAGAGCTGGCGGTATTTTATGAGGGAGCTGAAAAGAGAATGAATTTCAGTGATATTTTTATACAGAATATTCAGAAAGAAGACGATGAACTTGAGCGGGATATCGTTGGTATGAACACATTCGGCGCCATACACTGGATCTTCTATCCGGATGCTGAATGTATCATCAGCGTGCGGTAAACACATACAATGTGTCCGTCATGGGAATGCCAGTCCATGTAAAATAAGGTGATAGTAATATGCAGAATTAGATCATGAATATGTACATAAGGTATAAATAAAGAGGTATATGAATGATAAAAAAAACAGCTTATTGTTGTTTATGTATAATCATGCTTGTTTCATGTTCATCGGTTCAGAAAAAAAATGCTGAGCCAGATACTACAGTCCCTGCTTCAGGGAGGGCTGTAATTCCGTTTTCATACTGCAAAACATATCTACCTGTTTTTACGGTTACCGACAGTTCCGGAATTAAACTTAGTTTAGCGTTTGACAGCGGTTTTACATATTGTGCAATTAATAAAAACGGATTAAAAAAAGCAACAGGCAGCAGTAAAAAATTACTGGAAAATGCAATTGATTATTGTAAACAGCAGAATCCGGGACTTGGTGAAAATCTTGTAAAGCGGAACGCAGCTGCAATGGTAAAACAGGGAAGAATGGGTATAACTGTCTATGAACTGCATGCAGATAAATTTTCTGCCAGCAGTACCGTGTTTCATTATGAACCGGAAACAGCGGCTTATGATAGTGTAGACGGTATTGTAGGGTTTTCGTTTTTTGGAGATTGTAAAAATATAACAATTGATTACAGGCATTCGGTAATCTGCATAGATTCTGATACATTGGCAGGTACTATACTACCAATGGAGAAGGAACCGATAGGCTTGTATGCAGCAAAAATAACAATAAACGGAAGGGAACAGACTGCACTTATAGATACAGGTGCACAGAAATTTATTGTCCGGCATGGATATAATACGGACATACCGGAACTGACCGGAGAACAAAAGCAGGATTTTATTTATAATAAGAAACAGCATGTATGGGTATCATTACCGGGTTATAAGACTGTTACGGTAAAATACGGAAGCGTTGAACACAAAGTACATGCATACAGATCAGATAATATATTAATACATGCCTCTGTTTACGGCAAACGGACGGGATGTGTGTATAATTTATTTGGCTGGCCTTTTTTTAAGGGCAGATGCATTCAATTTGACTTTATGAATAAAAAGTTTGTAATAAGTTAATGAGTATGAATTATTCTCCTGTTCCTGCATGTACAGTATCCGGAGAAATCGTATTTATAGTAATCATTATGAAAACCGAACAGTTTTGCATTCCGGCGTAAAAAGAGCGTTTAATTCTTCAGTTGTGAAAATATCCGCTTTTTTTGAATTCCGGGCGAAGCGGGGAAAGTCTGGTCTTAGAAATGGATACTTTTCCGAATCGTTCTACGATAAGATCGATATGATACCGATCCGGCATCATTGTTTCCGGTGAGTACTCTTTCCTTTTGTTTTGATTGTTCTTTTTAAGACGTAATATTACAAGTACTTATGATGGACGGTGAGGGATTCGAACCCCCGACACCTTGGGTGTAAACCAAGTGCTCTAACCAACTGAGCTAATCGTCCGAATGTTGTTCCAGTATAGAGAAAAGAACATTTCGTGTCAATACAAAAATCAATAAATCAGATTTCCATAGAATTATGAACGTCATTCCGGAACAGAAAGAGATCCTGAAGTTTCAGTGAGTAGGAGGTGTTCATTTCCATTTTACTGTTGTTATCACTTACAATCGGGATATCAAATGCATACCGGGAGGAATCGTATCCGTCTGCGGTTACTTCAACGGTAAAATTAAAATGTCTGCTTATGTCTGCTTTTTCTGCTTTGAATGGTTTTACCCAGAATGAATAGGTGCCCTTTGTAGATTTATACGTATTGCACGGATTTGACCATGTTTTGTCGATCATGTCTACGATAAGGTCATCGTATTTAAGTGTAATTGTTGTGTCAGGAAGTGGTTCAAATGTTGATCCGTCGAATACGGTTCCGATGAATACGGGAAAATTATACGAAGGCTGAGGGGGAGTTGAGGCTTCTGACTGTTTTTGATTTTTATAATAGGGACGCTGGATTGTGTTTATAAGCCGTATTCCTTCCAGCGCAAGTGCGTCAATATCAGCACGCAGCTGCGGGTTATCAAGCAGGTCGGTAGAATGAACTACACCGCGGCTTGATACGATATAACGCGGAGGAATACGGTTAAGTACGTAACTGGCAGCCTCCTGACATCCGTCATCCTGTTCGCAGATAAGCCATACCGGCCTATCTGCGGTAAGATGGTCATACATGAGCTTAACACGTGATTCAACATATTCTTCCATTACATTATGGACATTCATAGTTGGGCTCTCCTAAAAATCAGTTTCCACCCTTACGTGTATACGAAGCAAGGCCGCCGGCAATAAGTATTGCCCGATTCCGTTTACTTAAATCGTTTGTACCCTTTAGTGTTTTACCACCTGCTGTAATAGTAAATTCGCATCCTGTCTTAAGTGCTTCCGCAATATTTGTGATTTCAACGATATCACCTTGTTTGATTATATCATAATCTGCTGAATTTACAAATGTTATAGGGATAATTCCGTAATTTACAAGGTTTGCCTTATGAATGCGTGCAAAACTTTTTGTAATGACGGCGCGCACACCCAGATACATAGGACCGAGTGCGGCATGTTCGCGGGAAGATCCCTGACCGTAATTTTCGCCGCCGACTACGAAGCATCCGCTGAATTTCATTGCTTCGGCTTTTGTGTAGAATGTTTCGTCGAGCCGGGAGAACGTAAATTTACTGATTTCAGGGATATTTGAACGGAATGGAAGTACCTTTGTTCCTGCCGGCATAATGTCGTCTGTCGATACATTGTCGCCAGTCTTGAGAAGTACCGGCAGTTTTAGTGATGGCGGGCACGGCGGGCACGGCGGACATGGTTTTATGTTCGGGCCGCGTACTATTTCGATTTTTGCTGCTGCTGCCGGTGTGTACGGAGGAATAATCATACCTTCGTCTTTTGCTGCTTTTCTAATTGCTGCCGGTGCCAGCCGCTTATCTTTTCCGTCAAGCATACTGATTCGTATGCCGCGCATATATGCATGATCAGTGTAGGTGAGTTTTTCTGCTTCCGTAAAAGTGCCCGTTACAGCTGATGCTGCTGCAGTCTCCGGAGAGACAAGATACACGTCTGCATCTGCTGTTCCGCTTCTTCCCTTGAAATTTCTGTTGAATGTACGGAGTGACACTCCTGCACTGTTGGGAGCAAATCCCATTCCGATGCACGGACCGCAGGCACTTTCAAGAATACGGAATCCTGCATCAATGAGCGTACCAAGAATTCCTGCCTTGTCAGCCATCATGAGTGTTGTCCGGCTGCCCGGTGCGATTCCTGCTTCAACGCCGGGTGCAATATGACTGCCTTTTACAATTGCTGCAACTGTTTCAAGGTCGTCGAGTGAACTGTTTGTGCATGAGCCGATGACAACCTGCGTTACTTTTGTACCTGCAAGCTTTTTTACGGTTGTAACTGCGTCCGGTGAATGGGGCTGTGCTGCCATTGCGCCGAGTTTGTTCAAATCAATCTGGATTATCTTATCATATTCTGCGCCGATATCAGCTTCCTGCTTTGTCCAGTCTTTTGAGCGTCCCATTGAAGAAAGAAATGTTTTAGTTTTCTGGTCGGAAGGAAATATTGAGCAGGTCGCACCGAGTTCTGCGCCCATATTCGTAATTGTTGCGCGCTGCGGAACGGTCAGAGTCGTCACGCCCGGTCCGAAATATTCGTATACTGCTCCGACTCCGCCTTTTACCGTTTCGCGTCGGAGTACTTCAAGAATGATATCCTTTGCACTTACACCCTTGCGGAGTTTTCCGGTAAGCTGCACACCGTATACGCAGGGCATCGCAAGATGAAAGGCACCGCCGCCCATTGCAACCGCAACATCCAATCCTCCTGCCCCAATAGCGATCATGCCTATACCGCCACCAGTCGGAGTATGACTGTCGGAACCAAGCAGCGTTTTTCCCGGTTTCCCGAAATGTTCAAGATGTACCTGATGGCAGATACCGTTTCCCGGCCGTGAAAAATAAAGTCCGTATTTTGCTGCGACGCTTTGAAGATACCGGTGATCATCCATGTTTTTAAAATCCGTCTGGAGTGTATTGTGATCGACATATGAAACAGATACTTCTGTTTTTACACGGGGAATACCGATTGTTTCAAACTGAAGGTATGTCATGGTGCCCGTAGCATCCTGTGTCAGCGTCTGGTCTATATGAATAGCGATATCAGCACCGCGTTCAATTCGTTCACCCGGAATAAATTTTGTGTCCGGGCAGGCATCCGGAACAATATGTGACTGGATAATTTTTTCAGCAAGTGTAAGCGGCATAAAGCACCTCTGGTAATTATATAATAGTAAGTAAATAACTTATTTTATTAGTCTATCAAAAAAGAATTGGTTTTACAATGACTCAAGGTAGAATTCCGACAGAAGACTGTGAAGATTGTATTGTAAACAACGAAAGTATGGAAGGAATCTCCAGTTTTTTTATATCATTTCCAATACTGTATTTTTGTCTGAAAATATGGTATAGTAAAATAATGAGACATATGGAAAAAAGTATACTGTTTATTCTCTTTTCTTGCGCTTTTGTCCTTATAGTTTCATGTGCCAACGGCCATACAGCTGTTTTGACAGATTCTAACGGGGATACACTCCGTTCTCGTGCTGATAACGAAGACAAGGAAATATTATGGACAAGAGAACTCGAAAGTATGCGTCTTGTCCAGAATATTACAACGGGAGATGGTGTTGATAATGCGGTAAAACTGACCCCTCAAAGCATAATTGCTTCATCTGTCGTACCTGTACCGGTTTATCCTGCTGTCGACGGTTTCGGAAGTGTAGATACTTCACTTATTTCACCGGAATTGAAGACTGCACTTGAATCAGCCTGCGGAACTATTTCTGCGCAAAAAAGTGCTGATCCGCTGATGGCAGACGGATGCCTGTATTCGTATGTGCTCTTTCTTTCCGACTTGAAAACGGGATGGAAAGAAAAATTCGGCGAAGACATACCTGATGCGGACAGCAGCGGAAATTTATTTACGAAAGAAATATATGGTGCTCCATTTATTGATGATGATTATGAAGTACCTGTACGTTTTGAATGTAAAAAAGGATATGTTGATATACTGATTTGTTTTATAAAAAATGACAATGGATATAGAATACATCAGCTGATAATACAAAAATGGGGCGGTGCAGATGGAAAGTAAAGATCTTACCGGAATTGAACGACAGCTTGTTCTTCAGTATTTGATAGATGGAAATGTACCTGTTACTGTCACTCCTGTTGAAAAAAAATCAGGCGATAAGAAAATCAAGCCGCTTTTATCGGCAGTTTTTCCTGTTGCATTAAAAGCTGAGCAGATTACGGTGCTTGATAAGGGAATTATCCTATTAAAAAATCCACCACAGTCTGTGATTGGTTTTGCGGGAAAGACCGTTCGTGTGGAATTTTATTTTAACCGGGTGGGTCTTTTCTTTACAACAGAAATGAAGTCGATTCAGGCCGGTCTTGCACTTGTGATTCCTGCTGTAATACATCGTATTATTGACGTTGAAATTAAACAGGATTATGATTTTTCGGCTGTAATTTATTATTCCTGCAGTAACAAATCTGAAGTAAATATTGATTGCGTACCGGGAGAGGGGTTTGAACTTTTTACCCGTCCTGTATGGAGTTCAATTCCTCTTGAGAATCAGAAAAGAGCAAAAACCTATCTTGAAGAGTTCGTTTCGGAGGCTAAAAAGGAAAAAAATGCCGGAAACGGATTGCAGCTCATTCCCATATGCAGGTATCTTGTAAAAACAAACACTGTGATGCAATCTGTACAGGGGAGGGTGAAACCGTTCACTATTCTGTACGTGGATCATGAGAGAATTGTGTTCGGAAGTGACAACGAAACGTTCACGCTTGCACCGGGTGCCGAATATGCACTCAGAATGTCATTTATGCTTCGCCGGGGACCTGTAACAAAGCGTGATGTATTTGCGACGTGTATACCGGCAAAGATTTACAGCAGTGGGGACAGCAGACATATGTGCGCTGACTGTGTGTATACTTCATTACAGGAAGAGGATAAACGTTTTATGTATGAAAAAGCTACGAAGAAATTATGCCTCTGATTTCTCGTCGGTAGAGATCTCCTTTTTTGTATCCTGAGGTTTGTTTCCTATAAGGATGGCTACAGGATGAAGCAGTGGAATATTTTCGCATACAATCTTGATAATGACAGTGAGAGGAACGGCAAGAATCATTCCGACAAATCCCCACATCCATCCCCACCAGGAAAGCATAACAAGAATAACAAACGGAGATATACCGAGGTTGTCGCCTTCAATTCTTGGTTCAAGGAAATTTCCCAGAACCATGTTGATTGTGATTGTTATTAAAAAAATGAAAATAATTGGTCCCGGATGAGGAAAAAACTGGAGAAGTGCAAACAGAGAAGTTGCAACGACAGAGACGATTGAGCCAAAAGTCGGTATAAAATTCAGTACGAATGCAAGAAATCCCCATACAACGGCAAAATCCAGTTTTACAGCTTTAGCAGACAGATATACAAGTATTCCCGTTGCAAGTGATATAAAGAATTTAATAGAAAGAAAACGGACAACCTGCGTCATAGTACGGCGTACAATATTCATCATTCGTCCTTTCATTTTTCCTTCAAACGATTCTCTGAGTTTTTCTCCTGTAAGATGCATTTCTACAAGGAGGAAAATGAACATAAGAATTATGACAAGAATGTTTCGTATAAACGAAACCATGTCTTCAGAGAATGAAAGTATTCCTTTCTTGATGGCGCTGTGTATATCTATCTGACCTTCAAGCGCGCTTTGAATATTATAAAAAAAACTTTGACGGGCATCAAATTTCAGATTCAGTTTTCCAGCAATAAATTCATATATTGAAAGAAATTTGGATTCATACTTTCCATACTGAGAAACGATTGTTCTGAGGCTGGCCCCTATAAGAGTACCAATAATGGCGATACAGAACACCAGAAGGACAGTGACGATTATAACATTGAATATCCATGGCAGATGAAATCTGTTCATCTGCCGGACAATAGGAAACATAACAAATGACAGCATAACCGCCAGAACTACGGGAATAATTACAGAGGCTGCCACTTTAAGTATGGTAAAGAAAATAGCGGCAGCTATAAAAAACAGCAGATACGTAATCTGCTTTGTATGTTCAGATTCACCCACAGCCGTTTATTTTTTCACCTTCGGTTCGATTTTATCGAATCCGCAGATTGGTCTGAGAACTTCAGGGATAGAGACGGAACCGTCTTCATTCTGATAATTTTCGAGTAGTGCAAGCATAGCCCTGCCGACTGCTATGGCCGTACCATTGAGCATATGAACATACTTGTTTTTACCGTCGTCGTCCTTATATTTTATGTTAAGACGGCGTGCCTGATAATCTGTACAGTTGGAAGTTGAAGTTACTTCACCGTAGTCTCCGTCAGGATGGGTTTCGTCCGATCTTCCTGGCATCCACGCTTCAAGATCCCACTTGCGGTATGCGGGTGCGCCAAGATCTCCTGTACAGGTATCTACGACACGGAAGGGAAGGCCAAGCCCGGTAAAAATTTCTTCCTCAATCAGGCGGAGTTTTTCGTGAAGTTCGTCTGACTGTTCAGGAAGGCAGTAGACAAACATTTCGACTTTGTCAAACTGATGTACGCGGTACAATCCTTTGCTGAAATGTCCTGCTGCACCTGCTTCACGGCGGAAACAGTGCGAAAGACCGCAGTAAAAAAGCGGAAGTTTTGATTTGTCGAGTATTTCTCCCGAATGGTAACCGCCGAGCGTAATTTCTGCGGTTGCTACAAGACACGTTCCTTCTTCTTCAATACAGTAAACATTTGATTCGTTACCCCGCGGATTGAAGCCGATTCCCTGAAGGACTTCCTGCTTAGCAATATCGGGAGTAATGAACGGGGTAAAACCGTGTTTTCGGAGAATGTTAAGCGCATACATGATAAGTGCCTGTTCAAGAAAAACTGCTTCGTTTTTAAGATAATAGAATTTCGGTCCGTAAACTTTCGTTCCCCGGTCAAAATCAATAATGTCAAGGGATTCGCCCAGTTCAACATGATCTTTCGGTATAAAAGTGAATTTATGAGGGGTACCGACTTTTTTTACCTCAAGATTCTCTGTATCAACTTTTCCGACAGGTGCTTCAGGATTTGCCATATTCGGAATTTTGCGCGCAGCTTCTTCCAGTTTCGGACCGATATCGGTTAATTCCTTCTCTGCTGCTGCGATATCGTCTTTGAGCTGTTTCCCGGCGGCAATAAGCTCCTGCCGTTTAGCGTCATCCATTTTTCCTTTCATCGAAGCTGCATTTTCGTTACGCTTCTGCTGAAGCTGCTGCAGTTTTGTTGTAAGGGCAGTACGCTCGTCGAATAGGTTTACTACAAGGTCTGCATCTGCAACCATATTGCGGTTGATGATATTCTGCTTTACAGCATCAAGGTTGTCTTTTATAAATTTATAATCAAGCATTCTGTTCGCTTCCTTAACATTATTTTGTTTGACGAATTACCATATTAACTGGAAAAGGCCTTTATTGCAAGGCATACGTTATTGTAACGTTTGAACTGACTTCTATTTTTCCCGCAGATACGGGGGTTGATGCATTTCCCGCTGCCATTACAGATTCTGCGTTGAACGTTTTGGTCATCAGCCGTGCTCCTGAATTGTTATTTTCCGTTATACTTATAACCTGACCGATTTTGCATCCGCTCGCTCCTGCGAGAAGCGACGCTGCATCCTGTGCCTGTTGTACAGCGAGCGTACGTGCCTGACGGACGAAAGATGAAGTATCTGCGACGCTGAAAGAAAGCGAGGAGAGTTCATTTGCACCGGCTGCAACAGCCGCGTCAATGACTGTACTTGCAAGATTTGTATTCTTTATTGTGATATTGAGACTGTTGCGTACCTGATATTTTCCGGGCCAGTTGCGTCCGTTTACCCATGTATCCTGTCTGTTTATATTGTAATCTGTCGTTGCAATATCGTCGGGCGTAATTCCTGCAGCAATAACAGCGTCGCGTACTTTAGCCATTGTTACCGCGTTTTCATCGGATGCCTGCTTTGCTATCCATTCCTGCGTTACAACGGAAACGACGATTGCTGCCTGGTCAGGTTCTGCACTTACCGTTCCTTTTCCGCTTACCGTTATTGTTCTCGGTGTTTCAGCAGATTTATTAATAGTACAGGAAAATAACGTACATGCGGCAAAAAACAGTCCTGCTGTTTTCAAAATTTCTTTCATTACGACCTCCATATCGTTGAATATCGGTTATCTTATATCTAAATACATTCTGTGCAGGTAAATGTCCCGTTGACGTGCATTCTGCCAGAGTGTACTGTCGGGCCAGTTCTTCATAAGTATTTCATACGAATTTACCGCTCCCTTTATGTTCTGAATTGATGATTTAGCTTCAAGAACCTGTCCCTGTAGATATAACCCTTCATCAATGCGTGTTACTGCTTTGTCAAAAAAAAGAGTAAGAAGAGACTGGGCTTTTTCATACTGTGCCGTATTATATGCGTTTTGAGCATCTTTGAGCAGATCATCGGGACTTTCATTCTGTGCAGCAGATCCGTCGGAGGAGTCTGTCGCTGACGGCATATCTGAAGCTGCCTCTCCTGATTGATCAGTCTGTATGCGGTCCGCAGAAGGAGTAAAAGAAGCTGCCTGTGTCTGACTGTCAGGTGAGGATTCTGTTGTCTGTATAATAGTTTTTACCGGAGTTTCTCCGGTAAATGCAGTATCTGCCGCCGGTGTTTCTTTTTTCTGTGTATACCCGTCCGCTGTATTCCGCGTATCTGCATTCGCTGTATCAGATTGGGACGGAGTTGTTCCTGCTCTGCTGTTTTGAACAGACGTAACAGCCGCTGCCTGCTCTGCGATTGCGGATGACGGATCCGGTGGTACTATGTCGGCATACAGGGGGGCATTTACATGTTTCTGAGTAGAATCTGCGTTGTCTGTAACGGTTACTTTAAGATAATCGTCTATATATTTTCCCGTAAGAATGTCGTTTTTATAAAAGTGAAGAACAGATGTGCCTGTGTTCCGTGCTTTCAGGGTAAAAGATGTATCTGTATCGCCGAGTTTCCGTCCTGAAAAAGTCATGTTTCTTGTGCCGTCTGTTTCGCCAAGATATATCCATCCTGTACCCGGATATTCGACATCGAGATATTGATTTTTGGAAATCGTGACTGAACGGGACGGTATTGAATTTTCAGAAGCCGGTACTTTTATGGACTTTCCCGGTAAAGCATCCGATTTATTATGTACGGATGAAGTTTTCTGCTGTAATAAAGGAGAAGATGCTGTCGGTGTCTTTAGTACATCTGCTGCGCGTTTTACAGACGTAATTTCATCAGATTTTACTGGTGCGTCTTTTTTTTCCATCACAGGATTCTGTACCGAAGGCTGTAACGGCTCAGACTGAGTATCTGAAACAGCGGAAAGTACCGGATCCTTTTTTGTATTTTTTTCCTGATATGCTTCGTCGTATACTACAGGTTCGTCTATTTCTTTTTCAGCGGGAGGTATGACATTCTTTTCCGGCAGGGGGGTGATAGGGACAGAATCCGGAAGCATATCAGGGACAACCGGTTCTGATAAATCACTGTAGTCCTCTTTTTTACCGGTATCCTGATTCAGAGATATATTTTCGGCCGTCTTTTCAGCAGCAGAAAACGGTACTGATGAAACAGATACTGCTTCTGTTTTTAGTTCATCACGGGATGGTTGTGTACTTTGCGGAGTCGATTTAGACTTTGGTACTGAGGCACATGAAGCAGAAAGGAGAAGTACTGTTGCAGAAGCCGCAATTATACCGTTTTTTTTCATGGTGCCGCTCCTGTGAGTTCAAGAACAATCAGGTCATTTGTTCGTCCAAGATCGTCAAGTTCTTTTTTTGCAGGCAGCGTAAACCATCGCTGTGCATCGGTATCGTTCCATTTGT
>Ga0172378_10005745_pt1 | contig 11596 bp, 7 predicted proteins | sample GrowelOW332metaG_FD_119755 | JGI IMG/M metagenome (GOLD analysis project Ga0172378, IMG submission 119755) | Groundwater microbial communities from an aquifer near a municipal landfill in Southern Ontario, Canada - Pumphouse #3_1 metaG | ecosystem: Environmental > Aquatic > Deep subsurface >... | reverse complement strand
TCAACCTTACTTAAATCATCATTATCAATAGTTTTTTCATTCCAAGGTAAACTTAATAACAAATCAATATATGTTCGAATAAGACTTGATTCTAATGAACCTTGTGGAAGCATTTCGAATTTCTTCATCTCTTCTTTAACTTTTGATTTTATAGCTTCTGGATAACTACCATTTTCTACTTTTGCTAATAATTTATCTGGATCATTACCATCTTTATCTTCACCAAGTTCTTTTTTAATAGCTTTTAATTTTTCTCTTAAAAAATACTCTTTTTGACTTTTTTCAGTTGAATCGCGAACATCATTTTGAATTTTACGTTCGATTTCTGAATTTTTAATAATTCCATTGCAAATAATAATGAGTTTTAATAAACGATCATTAATTGTTTTTGCTTCAAGTAAAAGTTGTTTATCTTCTAAAGAAGTTTTGAAATTAATACTTAATAAATAAGAAACATCTTTCGCACTAATCCCTTTAGATAATTGTTGAACAATATCTTTATTGGTAGATTCAACAAAAATTGAAGTATCAAGATCTTCTAAAGTTTTAAATAAGGTTTTAACAATAACCTCTTCTTCTTTAAAATCTCCTTCTTGATCTTCATAAATCATTGCATCACAATAAATTGCATCATTTAAAACAGAAAAACTTGATAAAGTAACACGATCTAATACTGTTACTTTTGTTTTATATCCGCCTTTAATAGGACTAACTTGTGAAATTCTGCATAAAGTCCCGACATGATAAAAATCATCGAAGTTATCGATGATATCTCTAGATAAATCTTTTTGAGAAACAACTAATATATACGAATCATATGTAGTTTTCGCGCTATTTAAAGCATTCAAACTGAACTCGCGTTCTACGTAAATATTCTCAGTTTGTGTTGGGAATAATACGAGACCGCGAGTAACTAAAACTGGTAAATTAAAAGGAACGTTTTCTTCAAACTTCATCTATACCCTCCTTCTAGCAAATAAACTATTTACTTGCTTTTTTTTCTTTAGCTTTAGGTTCTGATTTACTAACTTCTTTCTTTTCAGCTGCTTTCTTTACTGGAGTTTCTTCGACAGTATTGTTAGCAATAATGAATCTTTCAATCTTACCTTGGATAAGTTGTTGTTGTAAACGACTTTCTTGTGGTTTTAAGGCTTTTTCAATTTCTTCAACTTTCATGCCATATTGTTTAGCAAGATTGTTGTAATATTCTTGGATATCTTCTTTAGTAACAATTAAATGTTCAACTTCGCCGATTTTACCTAAAACTAAGTATTGGGTAAGTCTAGTTTCAGCTTCAATCTTGAATTGTTCTTCTAATTTTTCATCAGTTAATCCAGTAATTTCTTTATATTGTTCAATACTTAAACCATTTTGATTAATTTGGTTAATCATATCTTTTTTAACTGATTCTGCTTCACTTGCAATAACTTGTGGAGCAACAACGACTTTAGCATTAGCTGTAATCTTTGATAAAATCTCGTTAAATTGCTTATCTTTAGCTTGGCTAATTTTACGATTAGCAACTTGGCCTTTTTCATAAGCTTCAAGAGTTTTAACATCAGTAACAGTGTCAATTTTTAATCCTTTTGCGAATTCATCGTTAATTTCTGGATATTTTTTGGTTTTAACTTCGTGAATCTTACATGCAAATTTAGCTTTTTTACCAGCTAATTCTTTGACGTATTGTTCTGGGAAGGTAACGTTAACATCAACTTTAGTTTCTGATAATGCACCAACTAATTGTTCTTCAAATCCAGGAATGAATTGATTACTACCTAAAACGAGTGAGTAGTTATCTGCACTTCCACCATCGAATTCTTTTCCATCAACATAGCCTTTGAAGTCCATGACAACGGTATCACCATTGACAGCAGCTTCTTTATCTTTTAAGACCCATTCAGCATTTTCTTCTCTTAAATGATCGATAGCTTCTTTAACTTCATTAGCACTAACATTAACTTTTTCTAAAGGTACATTAATATCTTTGTATTGACCAAGAGTAACCTCTGGTGTGCAAATAATAGTAAATGTAACTTCTAATTCAGTATCGTTAATCTTTGTTGGATTAACATCTGGTCTATAGAATGGCTTTAAGTTATGTTCAACAACGACATCTTGAAACATCTTTGGAAGAACAATATTCATTGCTTCTTCGTATGCTTGACCTTTTGAAATTCTTTCTTTTGCAAGTTCAAGAGGTGCTTTTCCTTTTCTAAAACCTTTAACTTCTACTCCTTCAGCAAGTTTTTTGATAGCTTTTTCTTGAGCATCGCTCCAGACCTTACCACCAACTGAAGTAGTTACTTCATAAACAGCATTTCCCTTATCAATTAATTTTGTAGCCATATTTCAATAAACTTCTCCTTATTTTGCGTACGTTTAAAATTATATATTAGATTAAAATCTAATACAACAAAAATACTTTTTTGTAACCACTAAAAATCCTTTTGGACTTCTTTAATAACTTCTATGAACCATTCGATTATTTCTTGATTTATGGTTAGTGTTTTATAATATGGATCTTGCGAATAATCGACATCAAATATATCAGATGCAGTTGCAACTAAAGCTCCCATTAAAGTATCTATATCTTTTTTATTAATTTTATATGGTAATAAATAGATAAAAGTAGGTTTTGCTATAAGTATAATATAACGAATAATACTTAAGTTTTTCTCCGATGAGCTCATCACTTTTAGTTTTTCGTTCAATATAGCAATTGTTTCCACAACATAGTCAGTGAATAAAGCAGGAGTCATTGAATAATATTTGTCAGCTTTTTTAAAGACAACATTTTCATTTAATTTTCTAGTAATTGCGTAATAAAGTAGTAAACCATAATTAGTATCAAAACGAGATGTTTTCTTTAAAAAATCAGCAACAATTCCATCACAAGATATTCCCTTTCCTTCTAAATTAAATATCTCTTGAATTGCAAACAATTTTTCATCCCTATTTCCATCATTAAGTTTGCTAATAATATCATCTAAATCAATATTGTTATGGTTCTTAGAAATTTTGAAATTTTCTTGAATTTCATTTATATAATTTTCTAGGTTGTTTATGAATTCTTCAGTTTCTTGATTAACATATGAAAAATCTTTAAAATGTTCAATTTCTTTTGGTATTAAATCATCTTTATTTTGTTCAACTAATAGATAGAATAATGTTTTTGCACTACTAATAATATCCCAATTTTCTACTAATACTCTATTTTCAATATAACAGTTATAAGAATTCTTATAATCATGCATACATTCAAAACTCATTATTCGATAAAGAATATCTTCTGGATTTTTAGAATTAATTGTTTCTTCTATTACTAATTCATACAAACCATTTTCAAAATTTTCTTTTATTTTCTTACTCATTTACTATTTTCCTTGATCTTATTATAAAGCAATATCGCGATGTTTTCAGGAATTATCTGCTTGAATTCGTCAATATTTGCATTTTTTAAATCTTCAAAAGTTGGAAAACTTTTATTTAAGAGTTCAATTCGTTTTTGACCAATTCCTGGTATATCATCATAAAAACTCTTATACATCGATTTATTTCTCTTTGATTTATGAGTTTCAATAGCAAAACGATGAACTTCATCTTGCATTCTAGTTAACATAAAAAATAATGGTTTATTCGTTGATAAATCAATTTCTGTTCCATCATTATTGATTAATGAACTGGTTTTATGTTTATTATTCTTAGCTAATCCTGCAATATTAATCTTTATTCCTAGACTATTTATAACTTCGTTAGCAATATTTATTTGTTCGAGACCACCATCAACAATAATCAAATCAGGAAAGGATAAATTCTCTTCTTTAAGTCTATAATACCTTCTATAAATAACTTCTTTCATACTTGATAAATCGTCTTTTTTATTTAAAGATTCAATATTATACTTTCGATACATTTTTTTATTTGGTTCACCATTAATAAAGCACACCATCGCACCAATTGCATCTGTGCCTTGTAAATGAGAGTTATCAAATAATTCAATTCTGTAAGGAGTATCTATATTTAGAAGTTTCCCAAGACTATTAAGAATTTCAAGTTTATCATCTTCTAATCTAGCGGTCATAAAATGCTCATCTAATCCTTCTTTTGCATTTATTTGAGCAATAGAAATTAAATCATTAAGCTTACCTTTTGAAGGATTGCTAACCTTTATACCTATAATTTCTGACAAAGATTCTTTAATTTTGTCATTACCGATAATAATTTCGGATGGCAAAGAATTATACTGATAATATTGACCGATAATATCAATAAGGAAATCCTCAATATCGCCAATTATTTCATATACAAAGTTCTTTTTTGCAATTAAATTACCATTTCTAATAAGTAAAACAGCAATTGAAACATAGCCTAAACGAACATTATAGGCAAATAAATCAATATTTGATTTATTTAAAAGTTCCATATCTTGTTTTTCATTTATATGATTTAAACTATCAAGCATTTTCTTATATGATTCAGCGTTCTCGTAATCAAGATTTGCGCAGCACTCTTTGATTTTTTCTTTAACTTCTGCGATTACTTTCGCATTATCTCCTTTTAGGAAATTTTTAATATCTATAATTATTTTATCATATTGTTCTTTTTCTATTTTGTTTATACATGGCGCAACACATTGACCAAGATGATAGTATAAACATGGCTCTGTAGGGACATTTTTACATTTTCTTAATGGAAAAAACTTATTTAAAATATCAATCATTTCATAGGCATTGGACGATAATGGGAATGGACCAAAATAATCATTCCGTTTATCTTTAATGTTTCGTGCAATAGAAACATATGGATCTTTAACTTTATGAATAGCAATATAAGGATAGTGTTTATCATCTTTTAGCAAAATATTGTATCGAGGAAGATGTTTTTGAATTAAATTCATTTCCAAAATAAAAGCTTCTTTTTCTGTTCGAGTAATTATTATCTCAAAATGGTCTACATGAAATACCATTGCGGCCGTTTTTCCATCATGTGGTCGTGTAAAATACTGTGTAACCCTGTTTTTAAGGTTCTTTGCTTTACCAATATAAATGATTTTATCATTGATATCGTGCATTAAATAACAACCTGGTTTATTAGGTAGTAATTCTATTTCATTTTTAAGTTTTTCGTTCATTTTAATGTAATTATGGTACTACCAGTACCACCATCGATATCACTACCAAGACGGAAAGATTCAACATAAGAAACAGTCTTTAGATGACTATGGATTCCCATTCTTAATTGCCCACTTCCGTATCCATGGATAACTTTAACAACATGTAAGCCTCTTCCATAACAATCGCTTAGATATTTGTCCAATGCGAAAATGGCTTCATCAACATGGTAACCAATAAGATTCAATGATGAACTTAATGTCTTTTTATTCATGATTTGGGCGTCAATATTTGATGTTTTTCGTTTGTAATTAGATGGTCCATCAATCTTTTCGCATTGATCAATAGAAGCGTTCATAGAAAAACCATCTCTTGTTACTATTGAGATCTTTTTTTGAGCAATTCGAACGATTTTGCCTTCGATTCCTAAACCTTTGATAAGAACGTAATCATTAATATTGAGTGGTTCTTCAACTTTTTTATTCAAAGTCATTTTATTTATTCTACTAATAAAAGCTTTTTCAGATTTTTTATCAGATCTCTTAAATTCTTCGACTATTTCATCAATTTCGTCGATCTTTTTCTCCATATAGTCATCAAAATCTTCAATTTTCTTCTCTTTTAGATTCTTTTCTTTCTCTTCTAATTGCTTTTTCTTTTTGTTTAATTCTGTATTTGCAGAATCAAGTTCTTTTTTTCTTTGTTCAAGTGCAATAACTTTTTCATGTAAAGCACGTTCTTTATCTTCAATCATTTCTAATTTTCGATCCTCATCATCGATATAATTTTCTTCAAAGATCTTTTTTGCTCTATCAACTATCGAATCGTTTAGTCCATATTTCTTTGCAATTGAAAAACCATAGCTTTTACCAGTAACATCATAAATAATTCTAAAAGTTGGTTCGATTTTTTCTTCGTTAAATATAAAAGAAGCACTTAAAACATTTTTGTTTGTTAATCCAAATTGTTTAAGGAGAGTGTAATGGGAAGTAATCAATGTGAGACATTTTCGATTTAACAAATATTCAACTACAGCCATACTTAAAGCTTCACCTTCTTTAGGATCAGTACCATTACCAAGTTCATCTATGATTACTAAATCTTTACTAGATATATACTTTAAAAGAACTGAAAGTATAGACATATGAGCGCTGAATGTTGAAAGATTGTTTTCAATAGATTGGCTATCACCGATATCAACATAGATTTTTCTAAAGAAACCAATAGCACTTCCCTTCTCAGCAGGTATAGGTAAAGCAAGTTTAGCCATATATGCAATTGTAGCAACAGTCTTTAATGCGATGGTTTTACCACCAGCATTAGGACCACTAATTAACATTAATGTTTTATCTTTACCTAAAATAAAATCATTAGAAACTACATTTTTCTTATCTAATAATGGATGTCGAGCCAAATTAAGTTTTACTTCTTGTTGATTTGATAGTTCTGGAACAGTTCCTTCTATCTCAAAACAATAATGAACTTTCGATGAGACAAAATCTAAATATCCTATCACTCGATCATTCGTAATTAATAAATCAGCATCATTCATTACTTTATTTGTTAATTCACGTAAAATTCTTGTTACTTCTTCTTTTTCTTGAATTTCATAAACATGTTTATTATTTTCAAGGTTAACAATTTCTAAAGGTTCAATAAAAGTAGTTTGACCACTATCACTTATATCGTGAACAATACCATCAACACTATTCTTTAAGGATGTCGAAATTGGTAAAACATAAACACCATTTCTCATAACATAGTTATCACCAGAAACTTGATCTTTATAAGAAATCATCAATTTATTAATGATTGAGTGAATTTCTCTATCAGCTTTCTCAAGATTTCTTCGAATTGAAGATAATGCAGGTGAAGCATTGTCTGAAACTGTATTATCAATAGTAATAATTCTTGTAATTTCATTATAAAGTTTTTCATCAAATTTAATTTTTGTAAAATATTCATTCAATAAAAGAGGTTTTTCTTCAATTTTTGCATAATATTTAATTAATTCTTTTGATGACAAAATTACTTCTTTAATATCATTAAAACTTCTTTCATCAATAATCGAACCTTTATATGCGTTATCAATTAATTGTTTAATATCGATATGGTTATTAATTGGAAGATCGTTATATCTTTCAATAATAGTAATCATTTCACTTAATTTATTAAGTTCTTTTTCACAATCAGACTTTTCATTGTATACATCCAAACTTAAAATAAGTTCCCTACCATAGGGAGTTTTTATATAATGTTTTACTTGTTCAAGTATCTTATCTATTTCTAATATTTGTCTTACCGAATTCATGTTTCTATATTAGCATATTTGCTTTTTTAATGGTATAATTATCCCATGATTACCATAAAAGTTGATGAACAAACATTAAAAATAATAGAACAAGATTATTCTGGTTTTATCGAGAGTAGAAACATTGGATATATTTTATTTGTTATTAAAACTGATAAAAATATTATCACTGCTTTCAATAACAAAAAGGGTGTTACTTTTAAAGTTACAGTTCAAGGTGATAATGCTGTTAGTATTGCTCAAAAATATTCAAAAAGCATTTTACTTGTGTCCAAAAAGGAAAAACAAGCTAAAGAATCGCCATTTTATATTAATGTTGATCAACAAATTGGTAGCGATGAAGTTGGAACTGGTGATTTATTAGGTCCAATGGTAGTTTGTGCCGCTTATTGTGATCACGAAACAATGAAATTGATAAATGATTACGAAATCAAAGATTCGAAGAAACTAACTGATGATAAGATTTTAGAGATTGTTCCACTTCTTCTTAAGAAAATTCATTATGAATATAAAGTTTTATCTAACGAAAGATATAATGACGCAATCAAAAAAGGTTTTAATATGGTTAAAGTCAAATGCGTTCTTCACAATTTTGTTTTAACTAGACTTCACGAAAGATGCCCATATGTTCATAACATTTACGTTGATCAATTCACACCAAAAGACAACTATTACGCTTATTTAGCTGGTATTGGCAATGTTACCGAAAATATCGTCTTTAAAGAAAAAGGAGAAACATATTTTCCTTCAGTAGCTTTAGGAAGTTGCATTGCACGTTATTATTTCTTAATCGAAATGCAATATTTATCAAAGAAATATCAGATGAAATTCCCATATGGTGCAGGTGAAAAAGTTGATGATTTTAGTAAAATTTTCATCAAAAAATATGGTTTTGAAGAATTTGCTAAAATAGCAAAACAAAACTTTAGAAATTTCGAAGACTTAGCTAAAGAAAAATTACTTTAATTTGGCTAAGACTTCTTCAAAATATGTTGAGAGAGGACATTCAATTGTCATCTCTTTTTTTGTAGTTGGGTGAATAAAAGTTAGACTGTGAGCATGTAATAATTGACCATTATTATAAATTCCACAATTATTTGATCCATATAATTGATCACCAACAACTGGATGATGAATATAATCCATATGAACACGAATCTGATGAGTTCGACCAGTTTCTAATGTGCAATCTATTAAAGTGTATTTTTCATACCTTTTTAAAACTTTAAAATGCGTAATAGCACTACGACCATTTTCTATATCTACCGCCATTTTGATTCGATTTACTTTAGATCGGCCAATTGGTGCGATAATTTTACCACTATCTTCAATAATTGTTCCTAAAACAAGCGCGAAATATTCTCGATGCATGGTGTGATCTTGAAGTTGCTTAGCAATAAAATTATGTGCATAGTTATTTTTGCAAATAAGCAATAATCCTGATGTATCCTTGTCAATTCGATGAACAATTCCAATACGTTCAAGTCCATTTATATCAGATAATTCTTTATGAGCAAAAACAAGAGCATTCACTAAGGTATCATCATGATGTCCATCTCCTGGATGAACAACAAGCCCTTTAGGTTTGTTAATAACTAAAATATCGTCATCTTCATAAACAATATCCAACTTAAAATCATAAGGCTTAATATCTTCATTATGCTCTTCTTCTATAAAATCGATGATGATATGGTCATTATTCTTTATTTTGTATGATGGAGAAACTATTTTTCCGTTAACACTTACATGTTCATTTTTGATAAGGTTCGACAAAAAAACACGAGAACACTTCGTTTCTTTTAAAGATAAAAATTTATCAATTCTTAAAGTCTCTTCATTTTGAACAACAACATATTCTTTAGTCATTAGTTTTCACCATCTTTTTTCTTATTTTTTGTAAACAAATCTTCTTTAACAGAAATAACAATTTCATATATCAAAAGCGAAATAATACCAACAACTAAACAGCTATCAGCAAAATTAAAGATTCCAAAACGAGGAATTAATGGTGTGATATCGATAAAATCAATAACACCTTTACTATAAATCGTTGATAAACTTGGAAACAAAGCAAATGTACGATCAACTAAATTTCCGACATCACCAGCCAAGCAAATCATTAAAATAGCAGTAAAAAGTTTTGAAAAAGTTTTGCCCTTTTTAATGTAGTAAACAATAATAGCAATGGCGGCTGCATAACTAATAAGACATAAAATAATTTGTGTTACTAAATTATCACCACCAAAACCCCAAGCTGCACCAGTATTAAATACTAATGTAAATTGAAATAACCATTCAAAACCAGGAACTTTAACACTCATTCCTTCAGTTAAATTAGTATAGGCAATAACTTTTGTTAAAACATCAACAACAAAAAGTAAAACTGCAAGCCAAATAAAACTAAAGAAAAACTTCTTTAATGTGTAACGTTCCTTCTTTTTTATTTCTTGATTGCTTGATTGCATCTCTGACATAAATGTGCTCCTTCAATTTCAACAACGTCATCTTTATCGAAATAATTCCAACATCTGTCACATTTAACACCTTTATGATGTAAAACTTGTACAGTTGCCATATCGCCTTTATATCCAGATCTTTGAATATCATTAATTTTAACACTACTAACAATAAATAACTCAGCTAAATCTTCATTAGTGAAATATTTAACAATAAAGGTTTTAGCAGGAATATTTTTAATTTGCATATTAACATCAGCTTCTTGCGAACTATGAACATCATTAGTGTTTCTTCGTTCTTCGATTGCTTTCAATACTTCAGAACGAACTTTAAGGAATTTGAGTTGGAAATCAGCAATAAATATATAATCAACATTTTTATCGATCTCTGGATATCTATAAAGTTGAACGCTATCTTTAGTTTTTAAAGAATAATTTTTATTAACTTCATCCATAGTAAATGGAAGGATTGGATTGAGTAATCTCATCATTGTGAAAACACATTCATTCAAAACAGTTTGAATTTGTCTTCGACGTAAATCATTGTATTTATCGCAATATAGTGAATCTTTAGTAATATCTAAGTAGAAAGATGATAAATCATCACTAATAAATTTGATTAACTCAATGACAGGTGAAATGAAATTAAACTTATCAAATTCTAATGTGAAATCGTTTGCAATTCCACGTAATCTATTAAGAATATATTTATCAGTAACATTCAATTTTTCAAATGGAACGATATCTGAAGCTTTAAAAGTTTTTTCAATAGAACCATCAGATAAATTAGCTAACATGAACTTAAAGGTATTTCTTATTTTACGGTAAACATCAATATTTTGTTTAACAAGGTTTTCACTAATTCTGACATCTTGTTGGTAGTCAGTAGTTGCAACCCATAAACGTAAAATATCTGCACCATAAACATCTGCAATTTTAATTGGATCAATACCATTTCCTAATGATTTAGACATTTTTTCCCATTTTTCATCAAGAACATAACCATGAGAAACAACATTTTTATAAGGAGCTACTCCATTACATGCAACGGAAACAATAAGTGAACTATTAAACCATCCACGATATTGATCACTACCTTCTAAATATAAATCACTTGGATATTTTAGTCCTCTACCAATAAGAACTCCATTAAATGAAGAACCACTATCAAACCAAACATCCATAATATCTTTTTCTTTTCGATAGATATTATTTGGTGAATGTTTATTGGTGTATCCATCAGGTAATAATTCAAGTTCGGATTTTTCATACCAAACATTACTACCAAATTCTTTAACTAATTCAATAATATGATCAAACACTTCTTTTTCAATAATTGGAGTTCCATCTTCACAATATATAATAGGAAGAGGTACACCCCAAATTCTTTGTCGAGAAATACACCAATCATTTCTTTCTTTAATCATGTTTTCCATACGAAGTTTACCCCATTTTGGAGTCCAATTAACATTGGTAATTTCTTCGATTAAATCTTTACGAATTGGTGAAATTGAGCAGAACCATTGAGGAGTTGCTCTAAAAATGACTGGTTTATGAGTACGCCAATCATGAGGATAACTATGTTTAATAGTTTCTTCTCTTAATAAAGCACCGTTTTCTTTTAAAATATCTAAAACAACTTTATTTGCATCTTCATAGAATAAACCAGCTAAACGAGGGCCAGTATCTTCGGTTAATTTACCATGTTCATCAACAGG
>Ga0172378_10005744_pt1 | contig 11596 bp, 12 predicted proteins | sample GrowelOW332metaG_FD_119755 | JGI IMG/M metagenome (GOLD analysis project Ga0172378, IMG submission 119755) | Groundwater microbial communities from an aquifer near a municipal landfill in Southern Ontario, Canada - Pumphouse #3_1 metaG | ecosystem: Environmental > Aquatic > Deep subsurface >... | reverse complement strand
TTGCAACAAACAAAATGTCAAGTTAGAAGCTTTACAAGCGATTTTACAGATCAGGTGCAAAACCCTTTGACACGTCCTTTCCTATTTTTGGTTGACCTAAAATAAAAGAATTCGTGGTTTAAAACTGTCCACGAACTTTTTATCTTGATCCATATATCACAAGCATAATTAGTTGCGATGCGACTTTTTTAGAAATGATCTAATTCAACAGTATACAATCATCACATGAGGATATATGAAAAAAGCCATATCCTTTCGGAAATGGCCTTTGTGTATGTAATAGAATTTAAATTTATCGAATCTATTCCTCGATACATACATTATCATAGACTGAAAGATCAATCTTATCTTTAAGATCCTCCCAACCTAACACATCCAAAGAATAGAGCAATTCTTCTTTGCTGTTACGCATAACTGCATTGTATTTTTCTATTCCCTCTTCTCTTGTCATCAAGCCATGTCTAATTTGATTGCTCAAATAGCTCAAATAATAAGAAGATCCATTAGTAGTCTTCATAAACATATAGTCTTTCAAAGAATGGAACATACAGTCAGCATGCCAATCCTCTTTTTTCTCATCAAAATACCAGTCAACCTTCTCTCTGATATAAGATTTTATATATTCAGGTTCCCAATCTATATAATCAAATATACTGAAAGTAGCAATATCTTTATATTGATTCAAAAGGTAAGGAGCTCTATGAGTAAGAGAACGACAGCCAACATAACATGTCTTCAAATTACTTAAAACGGTCTTCATTCCTATAGGATTTTGAATCAATGTTTTGGCAAGAGCAATTGCACCAGACTTTTGATCAACCTCCAACTTACCATCCTTTACAACACGTTTAGCACCTAAGAAAGGAGGTGTTTCATAAGGATTAGAAGCCATAGCAATCATTGGTATATTACGTTTCTTAGCTAATTGGAAAGCCATAACATTTGTATACTTACATGCTACGCAAGCCATATTAGCCATTACTGGACTGTTCTTATAAAACCAAGCATCAACAAATTCCCTATATAGTTTTCTATGCAAATCACCATCCAATGATACAATATGATGCTTAATACCTAATTTCTCACATACATGCTTAGCATTTTCAAGAGGTATTTCTGAACTTCCAGAATGTACATAGGTGAAAGCTTCTGTCTTGATACCCAATTCAGCTAGTTTCACTAAACAATAAGTTGAATCCTTTCCTCCTGATATTCCAACCAAACAATCGGCCTCTGTTCCTGGTTTTTTATGCGCATTAAGGAATTCAACTAAAGCAGCTTCACCCAATGGTTTATAATATGGATAGTTATCCTCACACAAATCGCAAATACCTGAATCATTAACTGCAGCACCTAAATATTTGCTGTCATTCAAACATTTTTTACATCTCATATTTATACAATTTTACAATAATTCGGATTAAAATTTTACATTTAAAAACAAAAGAAAATAGCCATATATTAAGTTCAAAATATAGCGCAAAACAAATATATCAAAAAATCACACAACGACATATTTAAAGATAAATATATTTATATAAATCTTTTTTAGACCCATCTGAGGGTCGTTCTTATCTCACAAACCAGATTTATTGTATTTCATCACTTGTGATTCATTAAAATGGAATAAAAATGGATATTGGACAATATGCATATACTCAGATTGTATCTTTTCTTCCCCAACGTCAGTTCAAACGGTTTCTCAAAAAAAAACAGATATATACCATATCGATATCGCTATAGAAACCAGTTTTTATATTTTGATAATAAATTCTCGACACACGGTTACGTTTCAGCATAACACAGTCTACTTTTTCTGGATCAAGATCATTATTGGGTATCAGATCTATTTTACGATGCAGCACCTTATCATCAAACGATGGAGCACCTTGCAGTGGCATCATTTTAGCCCACCACTCATTAACACGCTTGTCTTTTGAAAAAGGAACGATGGCCGCCAATGTCCATTCGGTTACCATTAAGGCATACCGTTCTTGATATACCACCAATAGTATCAGACTCTTCTAGAATAACGACCTCAAAATCATTTGATTTTGACAACATCTCGTATCCAAAAGTCAATCCTGCAGGATGCACCTATCACTATTATTGTTTGTTTTCTATTTCTGTGTCAAAAGAGTTTTTATTCAAAGAATATGTTATAATTATTTAGGCTGGGATTTCACTAATGAACCCTGTTTCCAAATTCCTCTAGCCAACTCTTTTCCATCTGCAGCATATATGATTCCAAAACCATCAGGTTTTCCATTCACAAAAGAGCCTGTATATTTTCTGTCTCCATAATACTCTGTACCTTCACCAATCATCAATCTACCATTACTCCAGCTACCTTTCATTTGTAAAACGCCTGTAGAATCATACAATTCTCCTTTACCGTTTGGTGCATTATTATGAAATTCACCTACATATTTTTTTCCGTTTTGGAACAACTCATAACCTTGACCTTCTTTTTTTCCATCAACTCGGTCACCATAATAACCCCATTTGTTATTGAATTCTATGATATATGTAGGATTTTCCTTGGTCACTGTATCTATTTTTCCAATAACATGGAGAATTTTAAATTTTTCAGGATATTTCTTAACCGCAGGCAAAATAGTAGTAAATGCATGTTTAAACCAACTGTCCATAATGATATGAGTAGCCTTATTATTGACAAAATATGGTATTACAGAATCCACATCCATATAATGTTTGAACATTGCTGCCTTATGGTATCCAGAATACATATAATACAATTCTGGCTTACGACAAAACATACGGGCCGTATCTGGTATATTCTTCTTACACCAGTCTATTGCCTCTATATAATTTATACCATTCACGTTAGGGAAAACCTTTTTCAACGGCTGTTTTGCATACACACGATAACCTTCCTGAGACGCGGAATGTGCTGGCATCAGCCAAACTAAGAACAGGCCTAACACCAACAGAGAAATAACGGTTGGATTCAGAGCTTTCTTGTGATAATAATTTCTCAACTTATCAACGACAAACACAAAGACATTGTATATTCCATTTAAGAACAAGAACAACAGAAACGGAACTGTCGAGACATAATAACGCACACTGGTATATTGCTCTGGCCATACCAAAAGGACTCCGAAGGTAACTGCCAAATAAGAAAAGATCAAGAATCCTCCTACTCCTGTTTTAGCAAATCCTATAATCAGAAGCAAACAAACGAAGATACCAACAAGGTAATCTCCACTTGTATTTGGTGTCTCCAATTCAGAAAACTTTACTATTGTTGTCTCAGGAAGCAGTTTTGCGACATATGTTTTTGTATTTGTCTTAATTCGAACCAACCAATCCTCAACGGAAGTCATCTTTTGTCCATTTTTTTTCTTTTGGAAGTCTGAAACATAATCAGACTTAGCATGACCAATCTGGTTATTACGAATTGTCCAAGCTGTTTTTCCTACAGAGAAAGATAGAACAATCAAACCTCCTAATGCCAAATAATAAAACGATCTTTTTTTGTTGCCATCCACCATCTCAGAATCCTCTTTCTTTTTCTTATACAGATAAAAAGAATAAACAGCCATTGCAACAAAGAAACCGGCAACACCCAAAATCATGGAAATTCCCATCGTTCTTACAAAATAAACATAACAAACAGAAAGGAGCAATACAGCCAAACATGAATATGTTTTCCAATTAAATTCACGAAAAGACTTCTTCTCATACAAAATCATAGCTGTATATGTAATTACCGTGGTCAAGAAAAGATACAGCATCTCACTCATCATAATTGTTGACCACCGCAGCAAATCCTTATGAATACAAATCAACAATAGCGTTGTAAATACAAGAACCACATTATTTTTTGTGATTTTACGCAATATCAAAAAGAACATCAAGATAGAAAAAGAAAGAAGCAATCCGTTCATTCGTTTAACAGGCACATAATTAGTATCTCCAAAGGAATACATACCAACTGAAATGAATGCTGAATAACCAGGCGGGAAATGCGTATGAGGCTTCTCTTCAAAGCTTACAATATCTGTATAACCCTTACCTGCATGTAAAGACTGAGCTAAAGAATAATAATAGATATTATCACCATTCAAATCTAATTTTTTATCATAATTGGCCTCATAATTTATAAAGAAAATAACGCCAACAAAGATTAACAAAGCAATTTGAACGTATTGATTAGATGCTAGAGTTTGCCAAAATGAAACTTTCTCATCATTCTTAGTTACGACTTGCTTTTTAGGATTAAAATTTTGACCTGTAAACTGTTTCTTCTTATTCATTTCTTAAAACGATATTTTATCAAAGTATAAATTGCCATTAATCCATCTTTCCAATTAATTTTCTTTCCATCTTTTATCGTACGTGGATAATAATGAATTGGCACTTCCGGTATTTTATAACCTAATTTTGCGACCTTAGCTGTCACCTCAGGACAAAATTCGAATTTATTGCATTCCAAATTGATGTTTTCCAACAGATCTGAAGAAAACATCTTATAACATGTAGGTTCATCAGTCAGGTTCTGGCAATAAAGGATATTAGTCACAAAAGAGACCATTCGTCCTCCCAAATAAAAGCTAAGATAGGAATGTGTATTTTGCTTATTCAAGAAACGAGAACCATAGACGACCTTCGAATTATTCTTTTTACGATAAGACAAAAGAACATTATAATCCTCAGGATCATATTCTAAATCGGCATCTTGAATAATAATAACATCACCCGACACGTGAGAAATTGCCGTACGAATAGCCGCACCTTTTCCTCTATTTTCAGAATGAAGGTAATATTTAACATTAACATCAGGATAAGTGCTAACAAATCTATCTATTTCCTTTTTGGTATCATCAGACGAGTAATCATCAACAACAACAATCTCTTTTGTCATAGAATCAACTAAATGGACATTGGATATCTTGTAAAACAAAGAAAAAATAGTAGAAGCCTCATTATAAGCAGGCACTATTATAGACAACATACTCATATAAACATCATGTTTCTTACTTACCTTTATCTAATAATTAGCAAATTTACAAATAATTTCAAAACTAAAGTGTTCATTATTTAAAATTAAAAAAAGGACTTTCCGATTTTACACAGAAAATCCTCTTTTTATATAACTTAATTTAAACTTATCCGAAGTTATCAAAACGAATCATGTCGTCTTCAACACCAAGGCTATGAAGCAAATCAATAGCAGTTGTTGCCATCATTGGAGGTCCACACAAATAGTATTCGATATCCTCTGGAGCTTCATGTTGTTTCAAATATGTATCACCAAGCACTGGAGCAATGAATCCTGCTGTATACTTAATACCCAACTTGTCTGCCTTAGGATCCGGACGGTCAAGAGCCAAATGGAAGTGGAAGTTAGGAAACTCCTTCTCCAATTCCAAGAAGTCTTCCAAGAAGAACACCTCATCGATAGCACGTGCTCCGTAGAAGTAATGCATCTCACGATCACGAGTTTTCAAAGTCTTCAACATGTGCATGATCTGAGCACGAAGAGGAGCCATGCCGGCACCACCACCAATCCAGATCATCTCACGCTTAGAGTCAAATACAGGATGGAACTCTCCGTAAGGACCAGACATCATTACCTTATCCCCTGGCTTCAAACTAAATATGAATGTAGAAGCGATACCTGGAGGTACAGGCTGGAATCCAACCTGAGGCTTTGGCAAGAATGGAGGAGTTGCGATACGTACTGTCAATGTAATGACATCTCCCTCATCAGGATAGTTGGCCATTGAATAAGCACGGACTGTAGGTTCGGTATTTTTGCACTTTAAAGTGAACAAACCAAAATTCTTCCAAGATGGCATATATAAATCACCAATCAAACTCTTGTCTATATCCCTATCATAATCAATATCGTATGCAGGAATCTTGATCTGCGCATAGGATCCTGGAATGAAGTTCATGTGTTCGCCTGCAGGTAACTTAACCTTGAACACTTTGATGAAAGAAGCAACGTTACGGTTTTCAATAACCTCGCATTCCCACTCTTTAACACCAAGGACAGACTCTGGGATTTTGGTAGACATATCGTTCTTAACCTTAACTTGGCAACCCAAACGCCAATGTTCCATCTGCTGTTTACGAGAGAAGTGAACCTGCTCTGAAGGAAGAATTTCTCCTCCACCTTCCAGAACCTGACATTTACATTGTCCGCAAGAACCTTTACCACCACATGCTGAAGACAAGAAAACTTGATTTTCTGCAAGTGTGCTCAACAATGTAGAGCCGGCCTCAACCTCCAATTGTTTTTCTCCGTTCAAGGTGATTTTCACCTTTCCGGATGGCACCAAATAATTTTTGGCTACCAACAATATAACTACGAGAAAAAGGATTATCAGAAGGAACACCCCAATACTCGCCAATATTAAATTCATATCCATTGTTTATTCCTTTCCTTTTAGATATTCAAACCTGAGAAACACATGAATGCCATAGACATCAATCCTACAGTGATAAATGTTATACCTAAACCTCTCAAAGGAGCTGGTACATTACTGTAAGACATTTTTTCACGGATAGCAGCCAAACCTACAATAGCTAAAAGCCATCCAATACCAGAACCCAAAGCGTAAGCGAAAGCATCACCTATGTTAGCGATAGCCTGCGTATCTGACGGGTCTTTTGTGATACGTTGCAACATAAACAAAGAAGCACCCATGATGGCACAGTTTACAGCGATCAAAGGCAAGAAAATACCGAGTGACGCATACAACGAAGGAGTGAATCTCTCTACAACCATCTCAACCAATTGCGTAATACCAGCAATGACCGCGATGAAAAGTATGAAGCTTAAGAAGCTTAAATCAACACCTTCGATCAAACAATCCGGGCCAAGGACTTTGGTCTGCAACAGATAGTTGACAGGCAATGTGATCAATAAAACAAACGTTACCGCAATACCTAAACCAAATGCGGTCTTTACATTCTTAGATACAGCCAAATAAGAGCACATACCAAGAAAAAAAGCAAAAATCATATTGTCCACAAAAATGGAGCGGACTAATAAACTAAAAAAATGTTCCATATTCTTTTCTATTTATTGGTATGTTATTATTCCTGCAAATCTTTATTATATGAACGATGTACCCAAATGATACATGCCAAAAGAATCAAAGCCATTGGAGGCATCAACATCAAACCGTTATTTACATAACCTGCATCGTAGAATGACTGAGGGATGATTTGGAAACCAAACAGACAACCAGAACCCAACAACTCTCTGAAGAATGCAACGATAACGAGAATGATGGCATAACCCAAACCGTTTCCTACTCCATCAAGAAATGACTCCCAAGGACCATTCTGTAAAGAGAATGCCTCGATACGACCCATTAGGATACAGTTGGTAATAATCAATCCGACGTAAACGGACAAAGCCACGCTCACATCGTAAAGATATGCCTTCAAAATATTACTTACAATTGTTACCAAAGCTGCAACAACAACCAATTGAACAATGATACGTATTCTGTTTGGAACCGTTTTTCTCAACAATGACATTACAACATTAGAAATCGCAAGAATCACCGTAACGGAAAGACCCATCACGATAGCAGGTTTCATTTGAGATGTAACTGCCAATGCCGAACAGATGCCCAGCACCTGAACCATAATAGGATTACTGATGCCCAACGGATTTACGAATACCTCTTTATTTTTCTTTGAAAACAACATATTCTATCTCCTCCTATTTTTGATTTAAAAACGCATTATACTCAGAAAGGCAATTCTTCAACATGGCATCTACACCTTTTGAAGTAATTGTACCACCAGAGATTCCATCAACTTGGAATTCAGGATTCTCTACTTTTCCGTTCTTAACAACACCCAACTCAACCTCACCATCATTCACAACGTGTTTGTTTGAGAATTGTCTTTGGAACTTTTCAGAATCGATTTCTGCACCCAAACCTGGAGTTTCAGACTCATGAGAGAAATAAACACCGTAAACAGTGTTTTTATCTTCATTCAAACAAACATATCCCCAAATTGGTCCCCATAGTCCGGCTCCGTATACAGGAAAAACATATTTGCGAGCTCCATCTACATCACATACATAAAGAGGAAGATTGTCTGCTTTGATATCTTTTGATGCAATCTTAAAACCGCCATTCTCAGAAACCACAGCACCCTGAGCATTCAGGATTTGGTCTGCCTTTACATATTTTTGATATTCAGCCTCTGGATTTTGAACGTCTCTAATGTTCAATGCGTTCAATATCTGTTTCATCTTATCCAACTCAACATTCTTATCTTGTTTTTCTTTCAACGAAGAAGAAACGAATGCCAGCAAGAATGCAACGACAACAACCATTATCGAAGCATATATGATAGTATAACTATTACTATTTGTATTCATGATCTTTCGATATTAATTGTTATTATTTCTTTACACGTTTCAATCTACGGTTGATGTTAGCCTGAACAAAGAAGTAATCGATCAATGGAGCAAATAAGTTCATCAACAAGATGGATAACATCATACCCTCAGGATAACCTGGATTGAGAACTCGGATAATGATTGCAAACATTCCGATCAAGAAACCGAACACGTATTTACCACACTCTGTACGAGCTGAAGTAACGGGATCTGTTGCCATGAACACAGCACCGAAGGAGAAACCTCCTAACAAAATGTGGTCATACCAAGGCAAATTCATGATTGGAGTTGTACCGATCTGATTGAAGAGAAGAGCTGTCAAAGCACCACCAACAAAAACAGATATCATTGTCTTCCAACTTGCAATGCCAGTGAAAAGCAATATAACAGCACCAATTAAAATGGCAATCTTACTTGTTTCACCGATCGAACCTGGAATCAATCCGATAAACATATCCAATGTTGAAATTTCAGTACCCACTGCATTAGTGATGATTGGAGTAACAACCCCTTGTGCAACACCAACCTGACCCAGAGGAGTTGCACCTGTGAATGAATCAATCACATTAGATGCACCACCTATACCGAAAATCCCTTCTGTTCCGATCCAAACGCTCTCTCCTGACATTGCTGTTGGATAAGCGAAGAACAAGAAAACACGAGTAATCAAAGCAACATTAAATATGTTCATTCCCGTACCACCAAACACCTCTTTTGCAAATATCACTGCAAATGCGGTAGCAACTGCAAGCATCCACAAAGGACAGTTGGCTGGAACAATCAACGGAATCAAAAGACCTGAAACCAAGAATCCTTCCTGAATTTCTTCTTTTTTCCATTGAGCAACAATAAACTCAATTCCTAAACCTACTACGTAAGAGACAACGATTTTAGGTAATACACAAGCCAAACCATAGGCAACAATGCTACCAATTTCCATCTCTTGACCAGTTACCAAGAAGTGTTGGTAACCTACATTGTAAATACCGAACAATAAAGCCGGCATCAAAGCTATAACGACCATCGACATCACACGCTTTGAATCTATACAGTCGTGGATGTGTGCTCCCCTCTTTGCCGTAGTATCAGGAACGAACAGAAAAGATTCGAATCCTTCAAAAACGGAGCGGAACATCGCCAGCTTGCCACCCTCCTCAAAAGATGGCTTCACTTTGTCGAGAAAATTCCTTAACGCTTTCAATTTATTTATTTTTTTTGTTATTATTTCTTTTTAAAACAAGGTGTTTATGCCAACTCCTTGCGAATATAATCCAGACCCTCACGGACTATGCGCTGTGTCTCTATTTTTGAGGTGCATACAAATTCGCAAAGAGCAAAATCTTCAGGAGCAACCTCGTAAATACCTAACTGCTCCATCTTATCAATATCTTTAGCAAGAATTGCCTTTATCAGAAACTCAGGCAAAATATCCATCGGAAATACCTTGTCATATTCACCAGACATGATAAATGCTCTTTCGCCTCCGTTCAAGTTAGTATCCAATGCATATTCTTTGTTGCTACCCATCAACCATGAGAAGTAAGTATGGTTAACACTGAACTTCTTTAAGCGTGGCATGATCCAACCCAAAAATTCCGAAGTATTTCCTTCTGGAATAACACAGATCTGTGTGTCGTAAGCACCAAGGAATCCGTCTGCTGAAATCTGACGACCAGAAAGCGGATTACCGCTGATATATCTTAAAGGAGTAGTCTCAACAACATTTCCTTTTACAATATTTAAAATCTGAGCTCCGTAAACTGTTCTATAGTAAGCAGGATGCTTAACCGAGCTACCATCCAAAACTATGACCTTTGAGAAATCATAAGTGCCCTTTTTCATGGCGGTTCCAATTGTCACAACATCCTGTGGATTGATGGTCCATACAGACTCACCCTTGTTTATTGGATCTATATGATGGATCTGAACACCAACGTTACCTGTTGGATGAGGACCATCGAACTCATGAATCTCAACACCAGTTAGGCTCTTGTATATTTTTGATGCGCTCTCAACGTTAACACCTATATTAATTTTTCCATTTGCAAGCTTAGCCAAAGCATCAACACCCAACTGGAACTCTTCATTCTTGCCTTGGATAACGAAATCGTAATCTGGAGCTAGAGGAGCTGTATCAAAACCAGAAATGAAGATTGCTTTGGGTTTCTCATTAGGATTTGCTACAATGTCGTATGGACGTTGTTTAATGAATGGCCAAAAACCAGAAGACAATAATAGCTCTTTGACCTTTTCACTTGTCATACTAGAAGGATTTACCTTTTGAAATGATTCTGACTCAAACTTACCGTCAGATTGGATACGGATATCCAAAACTTTTCGCTTATCACCCCTATTTACGGCAAGTATTGTACCGCTGACAGGAGACACGAATTTCATTTCAGGATTTGCCTTGTCATAAAATAACACACTACCAGCTTTCACGGCATCGCCATCTTTGACAATAACTTTTGGCTTAATTCCTTGAAAATCGTCAGGTCGAACAGAAAATAAAGTGGCAGGTTCAGATTTGCCGAAAACCTCCTCCGACTTACCTTTCAATTTTATGTCCAAGCCTCGTTTAATCCTAATTACCTCAGCCATAATGAATTATAAATTATATTTGAAATTTCTCCACAAAATTACAATTTTAAGAGCTAAAACACAATAATTTATCGATATTTATCTTGTTAAACAAAAAGTAATTGATTCTGCTATTTTTTCATGACACATTGAACAAAATTGAAACCATTTTATTTCTTTCTGTCATAAACATTGACGCAAGAAAACAACAGGTAAAAATGAATCAAGAAGAATAGTTTATAGACAATTACCAACCACTAATCGATAGTAATTTTTTTTGTCAACTAAATCCAGAAATAAGGGTTCTTATGATGAATGGTACAGACATGCATTTTGGACTATTTTTTTGGCGTAAGTTACGTCTATTTTATGACCGCCTTAGATACATTTCAGTTCAGTCCAAGACAAGGAAGAAAAACTTTTGCAAATCACAAAAGCAGTCTAAATGTGACAATACACCTTGCGACGATTCCGTACTACAGCGGCTTCTTTTGGATCAGCGGATAGGTGGGGTTGGTATAGCGACAAGAATATTCCCCAAAATTCATGAATAGCATTATCTTTGCGGAATGAAAACAGATCAACTATTAAGAGAGATATTGCCAAGCGTAA
>Ga0172378_10005741_pt1 | contig 11598 bp, 5 predicted proteins | sample GrowelOW332metaG_FD_119755 | JGI IMG/M metagenome (GOLD analysis project Ga0172378, IMG submission 119755) | Groundwater microbial communities from an aquifer near a municipal landfill in Southern Ontario, Canada - Pumphouse #3_1 metaG | ecosystem: Environmental > Aquatic > Deep subsurface >... | reverse complement strand
TTGCCCATAATTATTATATCCCCAAGAATATAATTCGCCATTAGAACTTATAGCTAAAGAATGGTCATATCCGCAAGCAATTTGCTTAAAGGTTACGCCCGATACCGCAATATGCTTTGGTGTATAACAATCATCTGAAGTGCCATCTCCTAACTGTCCATAATTATTGTGTCCCCAAGTATAAAGTTCGCCCGTAGAACTAAGTGCCAATGAATGTCCATTTCCACAAGCAATTTCCTTAAATATCACATCTTGTACTATTATCCGTTGTGGCTCAAGGGCATCTACAATATAGCCATTGCCAAGTTGTCCATAATTATTTGCTCCCCAAGTATACAAATAGCCAGCATCGCTTAATGCCATAGAATGATTGTTACCGCAAGCTATTTTATTAAACATACCATCCATTTCTACTTTAATTAATAAAGGCAATAAAGAATTTACTGTGTTTCCATTCCCTAGCTTGCCATCAGCATTATTACCCCAAGTATACAAATTATTATTACTATCAATTACTACTGTATAATTTGCTCCTGCTGCAATATAAGAAATTTCTACTACTGCTGTTATTTGTTTGGGTGTTAGGTTATTTGATAATGTACAATCACCCGACTGCCCTATATCATTTTTACCCCAAGCATATAAATCGCCATTAGCACTAACTGCAAATGAATTTGAACTTCCACAAGTAATTAAATTAAAATCCACATTGATTATATCTATTTGAAATGGAGTACTTACATTTTCCAAAATTCCATTTTCTGTACTTCCATTCCCTATTTGTCCTAAATCGTTTTTACCCCAAGCATATACCTCACCTGAATCACTTAGAGCCAAAGAATGATAATTGCCACAAGATATTTTGCTGAATTTTTTCCCTATTAAATTTATTTTTTGAGGTATATATGTACTTAAACTTGCAATATTGCTATCTCCTAATTGTCCATAAGAATTATCACCCCAAGCGTATATATCTCCATCCATAGTAATTGCCATAGAATGTGAAGTTCCACAAGCTATTTCTTTAACTGTCATATCAATCTTTAATAATTGAGGTTTATTATAATCACTTATTTCCTCAATTCCTAGTTTTTCAGAGCTATTACTTCCCCATACATATAATTTACCACTTTCACTTATTGCCATAGAATGGTCAGTTCCACAACAAATTTTTATAAAGGGTTCTGTATAAGTGATTTCAGTAGGTAAATGTTTATCAATAAAAGTCCCATCGCCAAGTTGTCCACAATTATTGTGTCCCCACGAATACAATTTACCATTATCACTTAAAGCAAGTGAAAAATCTTCACCACAGGCGATTTCAATAAAATTTATTCCCGACATTTTAATATGTTGCGGTGTCAATGAACTAACTGTAGTATTAAGTCCAAGTTGTCCATATTCGTTATTACCCCAACTGTATAAATTCCCGTTATTATCTATAGCAACAGTATGCCTAACTCCACAAGCAACTGAAACAAATTCGCAGTCGTAATTTTCTACTGTTAAGTCAGTACGCACATTTTGAGTTGCCGCCATGGCTACATTAGAACTAGCAGAAATCATACAAATAAAAACGATTAATAATAATGCTAAAACATACAAAATTAAATTTTGTTTATCTTTTGTAAAAAATTTTTTCATTACTTTCCCTCATCAAAAAAAATTTTTCTATATTTATATCACTTCCATATATTAGCACTAATAACATTAAAATTCAATTATTTTTCGACAATTTTTTTTTTATAAATTTCGATTTTTTTCATTTTTTATTGAAATTTTGCGTATATCGCCCTTGTCAAGCCACAATTTAGCTAAATTTATAAAATAAAAATTTTAATATAAAAAAAACTCCTAAGAAATTATGCTTAAGTGTTCCTTTTTTTCCATTTTTTATTGCAATTTTGCGTATATCGCCCTTGTCAAGCCACAATTTAGCTAAAATTTATAAAATAAAAAGTTTAATATAAAAAAAACACCTAAGCAAATTATGCTTAAGTGTTCGTTTTTTTATTACTTTTTATATTTATTTTCCAAATAACCTATCTCTTTTTTCTTTGAGCTCATCTAATTTTTGTTGATTAAATCGCTTATTTGTCTTAATTTCCGGTTCTTCATCGTTTGATTGATTATTAACCTTTTTTTCGATTATTTCATAATTTTCAATTTTATTATTATTAACAGAATCATCGTTTTCGTTATAAAAAGTATTCATATCATCATTTGCTTTACTATCATTTAATTCTTCATTTTGATTATCTTTTTCAATTATCGGCATTGTTTCTACACCCTTTAATGAGTATATAAAATCCCTATTTTCATTGTCCCAATCAGTAACATTTTGATCGACTAGGTCTTCATCAAATTTTCCATTTGCAAAAGCCTTATCCCTATCTGTTTGATGCGCATTTCTATTAAAGATATCAAAAATTATAGGCACTATAAATAGTGTTAGTGCGGTACTAAATATCATACCACCTATAGCAGTAATAGCAAGCGGTTGCAACATTGCACCACCTTCCGAACTATCAAACGCCATAACGACTAACGCAATTATTGTTGTTAGTGCAGTCATAAGAATAGGTCTAATTCTATCCATACCGGTCCTTAATAATGCAACTCGCTTTGATACACCATTTCTTATAAGCTGGTTGCAATAGTCAACAAACACGATACCATTATTAACTACAACACCCACCAGAACAATAAGTCCCATAAGTGCCATAACACTAATAGGTTGTTGTGCTACAAATATTCCGTAAATACCACCGATAAAAGCAAGTGGCAATGTAAACATAATAATAAATGGACTCTTTAATGATTGGAATTGTGCTACCATTACTAAATAAATAAGTATAATTGCTAAGCCCAAAATTAAATACAAAGTAGAATAAACTTCATTTACATATTCATTACCTTTATTTAATGTTACACTTATTCCATCTTCAAAAGTAAATCCGCTTATTGCCTTTTCAAAATCACTTTCCATATCATTACTATTTACACCTTCACCATATTCAGCGACAATAGTTATTACTTTTTTCTTATCTAAATGACTTATCGTATTATAACTAGGTGTCGTCTTCAATGCACTAGGAATAAGTTGTGTAGAACCAAGTATGCTAGATCTATAAATAATTTCATCATTATCATTCCTAACAAAACAACTATCATCAAGTACACTATATAGAGGGACAACTTCCATTTCCGCACCTGTATTCATAAGGTCAGCACTATTAATATTCATAGTAATTAAATCAAAATCTTTTTTCAAAGCGGTATTATAATTTATTTCATTGGTTTTTAGATTAATATTAATCGTATTTTCCTTAATATTTTCCTCATTTTCTGCATTTATATAACTATAAGAATAACTATCATCATCATTTAGTACCAATGGTATCTCGCCATTTTCCGGTATATAAATAAATTGTCCATTATCCTTAACAAAAATGCCACGTTCCTTATTATTAGGTACATAAAACGAAGTTTTTCCGTTAATATTAGCTATATTATTTTTGAAATAAACATCCGTTTTATCGCCAGATTCAGCATTAATGCCTTCGTACCAAACATTAGTTTTGTATGAAGACGAATATACATACACATCACGATTTACTTTCTCATTATTTTCATATAATTCAAGCGTGTTTGTTGATTTTGCACTACCTAAAGCCTCAGCTACCTGTTGATAAACTTGAGCAACTGTTAGTCCATAATGATTAGCCTTTTCTCTGTTTACAATAATTCTATATTCAGTTTTTTCTTGGTCACCACTTATATACATATCGGTAATTCCATCTATACTGTATTTATTTGAACTAGTTTCGATACTCTTTATAAATTCATTTGCTTGGCTTCTCATTAAGTCCAAATCTTCGCCATATACTTGGAATTTGAAAGAAGTTTGAGTAAGTCCCAATCCTTCCATCATTCCACCACCAGAAGAAGATGCCATAAATATACCTTGGTTTATTTCTTTCTTGTTTAAAAGACGGTCAAACTCTTTAGTAAGAAAAACCGAACCAATATTTCTTTCGTTAGATGGTTTTAATACTACATTTGCCACTATATCGTTTCCACCCAAACTTTGTCCGGCAATAACCATTCCTTGGTCTATATGTATTCCAATACCTGCTATTGCATCAACCCACGAATCATCATTTTTTGTACTATAAGCTACCAAATCGCTATCAGGATTATCATCGAATTCTTTTATCATTACTTTGCCTGTTATTGTATTTTCCATTTGTTTCATAGCAAATTCTATAGCTTCATCATAGGTAAGTGCATTTTCTACGCCTACTCTATCATTATACTTTGCCAAACCTTCTCTGTCAATTTGGGTTGTTATTGTAAGATTACCGCTATCAGTTTCAGGAAACATTACTGTATCCATATTAAGTGCCGCAAAAACAGCGCCTGTTGCCATAATTGCAATTAGTACAATAGCAATGTATTTATGATTAAGATTAAAGTTAAGCGAACGCACATATACTTTTTTTAATTTACCTACCATCTTAGGTTCTTTCTTTAAAGGTTTTTTAAGCATAAAACTAGATGCCATAGGCACTAGAGATAAGGCTACCACCAAACTAGCTAATAATGAAAAGCATATTGTTAGTGCCATATCGGAAAACAATTCTTTTGTCATACCTTGAATAAATGCTATTGGTAAAAAAACTACTACTGTCGTTAGTGTAGACGAAATTATTGCTCCACCTACTTGTTTTGCTCCATAAATTGCACTTTCATAGATAGATTTACCCTGCATTTTCATTCTATAAATATTTTCAATAACCACTATGGAATTATCAACAAGCATACCGACTCCTAAGGCCAGTCCGCCCATACTGACAATGTTTAGTGTAATATTTGCAAAATACATCATAACGAATGTAGCTACTACACTAATAAATATTGAAGAACCAACCACTAAAGTAGCTTTCATATTTCTTAAGAATAATAATAAAATTATAATTGCTAATCCCGCACCCCATAATAAATTTGAGACAACAGTATCAAGCATATAATTTATTGATTGTCCATCATCGGATAGAACAGAATATGTCAAACCTTCAAACTCTTCACTTTCTGACATTTGTTGAAGTGTCTCTTTTAGGCTATTCGTCAATTCTACAGTTGATTTATCGGATTCTTTATTTACATTAAATATTACCGCACCGGAACTTTCAAAATCTACTTCATCACCATTTTTTACTTGATTAAGCATATAGGTAAGTGTACTTGCCGAATTGTCAAAGAAAGTTACATTAGCTATATTATTTATAGCTAATTCCATAACCATTTGGTCTTGTAATACTTCTATATCTTTTCTTAACAATGGAATATTTATTTTATAAATTCCAGAATCTCCTGCATCTTCTTCTGGTAAAGTTATACTTCCTGTATTATTCATTGATTCCACTAATATTAGTATGTTAATGAATTGTACTGCCACTTCTTCATCAGTTCCACTTCCGAACATTTCAGAATTTGTTTCTCTTGCTGTATGTATATAACTTATCAATTGCGATTTATTAAAACTTACTTCATCAGTCGATGATGTATAAGACAAAATATCCAAATATGCATATATCATATCAAATTGTTGTTGGAAAGTTTGTCCCAAATCCATACTGATAAGCGGAGTATTCATAAACTCTTCTCTACTTAAAGTAGATGGTCCAATTTTTACAACAGTTTGAATAACACCTTCAGTTATTGCGCCCGCAGGCATTTCAAAATCTTGAGCAGTAATTAGCATACCCATTGTATCGGTAGTTACACTATTAAGAATACTACTTACATAACTAGCTACGTACCCATCATAAATTGCATCGGTTAAGTTATCAACAAATGAAAAGAATATATCCTCATCGACATTGTCATCGAACATATATTGATTAAGCAATAAATCTTCACATCTTTTATAAACTACACTTTCGGGGTCTTCTTTACTGTCTTCCAAGTAATTAATAGCAAAATTAACCCAAGCAATTTCACTACCCGTGCTATTATTTTCCAAACTACTAATAATTTGGTCAATAACATCTTCTGGTGTTTTGTCATCTAAATCCATATTTTTGAAATCGCTTAACATAGCACGCTTAGAAATTGTACCGAGTTTAACATCTATACCATAAGTATCGTGCAAAAATTCTACTACTTTATCACATAACTTATCTATACTCATAGTTATGTATGCTAAATTATCAACTAGTCCGCTTTCAGTAACCGATGATACACCATCTACACTTTTTAATTTATCAATTGCCGCTTGAAGAGTTTTGTTACTTTCTTTAATATTTTGCCCTTCTACTGCAATACTAGCACTAAATACCGGCAACATATTCGGGTCTATTTTCATAACAATTGGTTTTTGAATCATCGGATTATCCGGTAAACTAATTAATTCTAATTTATCTTTAACATCGTTATAGCATTTATCAACATCGGCTTTTGCATTAAATTCCATCCAAATAGTAGAAAAATGCTCGCTCGAATTACTTGACATACTTTTTATATTACTTACTTCTGATAAGCCTGCTTCTAAAGTGTCCGTGATTTCCGTTTCTACAGTTTCTGGTTCTGCACCCGGATAAACTGTTATTACTGCGACAAAAGGCATATTCATCCCTGGAAGCAAATCAATACCTATATTAAGGTATGAAACTACACCCAAAATCATAATTATGATTACCGATACAATTACAGTAAACGGTTTACGTACACTTAATTTTGATAACATTTTTTATCCTTTACTATAAATTTTCTCTTTTTGCAAAACTTCTTATAGCTTCGTTTAAATTTTTATCTGTGTTTGCCATATTTTCTTGTAAATTTTTATTTTTATCATTAAGCTCAATAACTGAATAAATTCCTTTACTCCCAATATCTTCATTAAATTTGTTTTTACCACAAACGACTACTACTTTGGCATTTTTATTACTATTTCTTTTTAGAATACCACCAACGACTTTTCCCATTATACTAGTAGTGTCAAATTGACCCTCGCCTGTTATTATGTAATTATAATTGCCTACTATTTCAGCAAAATTTATTTTATCTAAAACAAAATCAATTCCACTAATTAATTTACCACCAAAAAATGCAGAAACCATATAACCGATTCCACCGGCAGCACCATTTCCGCTTAGTTGTGCGTCAACTCCTAAAAATTCTGTAACTGACGCCCATTTTTGCATATTTTCTTCTAATAATTGCACTTCTGTATCATTTGCACCTTTTTGCTTAGCGTAAATATAACTACAACCTTTATCGCCTAATAATGGGTTATTTACATCACACAAGCCTATTAGGTTTATACCATCAGTATTTTTATAAAATTCATCTAAATCCATTTTGCAAACTTGACCTAAGGTGTTACCAACAGGAACAAATTCTTTATTATCTTCGTTATAAAATTTTGCACCTAATGCACACAATATACCTGCACCTGCATCGTTTGTAGAACTACCACCAAGACATAAATAAATATTTTTCTTATTTAACATCTTAGCAAGTTTTATTTGTTCCCCAACTCCGAATGTAGTTGTATATAGTGGATTTCTTATTAGACATTTAGAAAGACCCGCACAAGAACTTATTTCTATAATTGCAAAATCATCACCAACTCCATACGAAGCCATTTGACTGAAAAAATTGCTATCAGTTACCTTGCCTTGTAAAATTTTACCGCCAAGTAATTTATTTAGGGTAGTCAAGCTACCATCTCCACCATCACTAATTGCATAGCTATCAACCTTACTATTAGAACTAATGTCTTTTATTGCGGTAGTAGCGATATCGCAAAACGTTTGCGTATCAATACTGCCTTTAAAACTATCAGGTAAAATTAAAATGTTACTCATTATTCTTTTTCTCCAATGCAAATTTTGCTTTTTGTTTTTTATATTTGATTATAAAACCTATTATAAATGATAACAAAGATATTAGCATAAATACTCCAAGTACCAATAATATAAGTACAGAATAATCTGCTAAAAATATGTTTAATAAAGTAATTATTAACCCCGCAGTAAAATTACCAAGGATTATTACTGGAACACTATAACGATATTTCAAGTCTACAAATACAGCAACTGCTGTCCCAGTCCAAACACCAGTTAGTGGCAATGGCAACGCAACAAACAAATATATCCCCAACATTTTTTTTAGGTAAGTGCGTAATGTGCTTTTTTTGTCTTGCTCCGTAACTTCATTATCAATTTTTTCTGCTTTTTCCTTAAATACCATTTCTACAGCATTTCCCAACTTTTGGAACCATTTTGTCTTTTTAAAACCATTAAGTATAGGCTTTAACAAAATTAATAAAATAGGACAAACAATCAATGCACTAAGACAAGATAAAACATAAGCTATCCACGGATTCATACCCATATTTATGCCTATAGTAATTGCACCTCTTGTTTCTATCATAGGAATCATAGAAATTAATATTGTAGTCCAATTTGGGTTATGAAAAACACTATTTAACCATAATACTATTGAAGTTGTAAATCCATCCATTATTTATACCTTTCCCACTTTATTTATTATATATTGAGCAAATATCTTAGCGACATTCACCTTACAAACGCTTTCTATTGTTTCAAAAAATGCGTTACTGTTTACCTCTATAGGCATATCACTATTTCCAAAAAAATCTATTCCACAATAATCTAAATCCATAGTTACTGCTATTTTTTCAGCCATTTCTTTTTGCTTATCACTAAGCTTAATATCCTTAGCTTTTCCACCTAAATGTGCATTACTTCTAAAATCTTTATTATTTGTTAGGCTCATCGCACAAACTACTTTTTTATCTATCAAAATAGCCCTTATACTTATACCTTCACTTGTCTTTACATATTCTTGATAACAAAATTCTTCACATTTTAGATTATCTACTATTTTAATTAATTCATCTAATGTATCCGCTTTATAAACTTGCATACCCAAAGAACCATAAGCACTTTTTACTATTAGCGGTAATTTTAGTATTTCTATTACTTTTTTACAATAATTTATATCAAGTTGATATTTATATTGTTTGGGTGCGGGTATAGTTTTTGGCAATTTTATGTCATATTTGCTTAAATATATACTTGTTTTATTTTTATTATCCGCTAATTCTATTGCATTTGGCGAATTAATAACTATCACACCGCTTTCTTGTAATATTTTAGCAAAATTTATATCTTTATCTAAAAATATCACAAAATCCCATTTGAACTTTTGCCCTATAACTATTGGTTCTTTATTAGAATAAATTTCAATCTTTATTTCTAAAAATTGAAATTCTTCTATTATTCTATTAACTTGATTGGTATAACTATTACTTTTATAATAGCCATTTACCACTATTGCTCCTATCATCTATTCTTCATCGGTAATTTCAGGTCTTATCAAACAATTTTTAACAGTTATTGCATCTGCATAATAACCATTAAAAGTAAATTCGCATTTTTCTGTAGAAAAGTTTTGAGCAGCTATCGTATTATAATAAATTCCAGTACTAATTGTTTTTTGATAAACATATTTGTTGCTAGTAATATAATAAGTTAGTTTCATTGTTACTCCAGTACCGTTAAACACATAACCTTCAGTACTCAAATCACCATTAGCATCCTTAACTTTATCGGCTAGCTTTATAGAATAAAAACCATCTTCAGCTGTCTTTACACTAAATTTAGCAATTTCCTTACCTTCTTTGGTAGATATTTCAAAATCAATTGTTTCACCACCTAATCCATTTGTAGCACCATCATTAATAAATCCATCTGCATTGCTATCTAAATAGACATAACCCGTAATCAAAGTATAATCAGTTTGATCGCTTTTTTGATAATTTTCGGTACGAAAATAATTCATAATGTAATCAGTATAATTATAACGCATATTTTCGTGAACATCAGATGTTGCGTTTGAAGAATATTTTTTTAACGAAAACCTAATACCACGTAATGCTCTAGTATAAACTGTAGGTGTCCAAGCACTAACTCCATAATTTTTACCTCTATAGCTAGCTGCTGTAGAAGATAAATCATCAGTTGCTTTTCTATCATTTAATATAGGTCTTGTGTTTTTTTCTCCACCATTATTTGTGTTATTTTCAGAACCAATATTATATCCAATATCCTCATCATCACTGCCAAACACGCTTGCCAAATACCAATCAAGAGCAATCCTATGACACCCTATATATTTATCACTAAACTTTTCCGAATAATCTTGTGACAATTTTAGATATGCAAGTTTTGATGTTATACCATCAAATAACTCTTTTGTTTTTGCAGTACTTCTATCCATAGGATAAGAATAATCGTTAGAATATACAGTTTTTTGAGTTGTTTCATTATTTTCATCAACAACATCTTGAGTACTAGCAACTGTCGTAACTTCTTCTATCATTTCAACTACTGTACCGGTATCAGTAACTTTAGTTAACATATCATTATATAAACCCAAAGTACCATTTGTTGTATCAATATTTTTATCCCAATCTATTGATAGATACATATTTTCACTAGTTAAATAAGGGTCATTTAGTGCTAATCTATTAGGAATATATTCAGTAGAAATCAAATTATTTTCATTATATACATCAAGTAAATTTGTTATGGATAATGCAAGGTTGCTACCAATACCATTACCGACAAATCTAATTTCTTTATTAATTTTTTTGCCGTCCATTTCTTTTAGATACAAATTAGTAGCCAATTCAGTTAGTGCCACCTTCGGTACTTTATCTGTTTCAAATTCGCCATCTTCCTTACGATAACGCATTTTAGGTACGGTATATAATTTAGAAGAAATAGAATTGGTATCATCATAAGTAAAACTTTCCCAATGGAAAATTGCCACATTATATTGAGCAACATTTAGCCAATAATAAGCTAAATCTAAATCTAATGCACTATTGTCATAGCCATCTGAATCTTTACTCAATACAAAATTAGTTTCATTATTTACGGAATCATATAATGTATATTCATCACTATCTAATTCTAGAGAATATCTGTCCATACTGGTAGTTTCTCCGTGAAATAATATCATAGTCGGTCTAGTTGAATTATAATTACGCAACCATTCAAAGGTTAAATCACCTTGATTCTGGATAGTCTCTAAATTTTGCACTTCGCTCAAATTTAATAAGGTCACCTTATCTTCCTCTTTTGAGTTACAGCTAGCTAAAGAAACTGTAGCAACAATACTAATCGCTACAAGCATTAACACAACTAATAATTTTTTTCCTTTTCTCATCTTTATGTTCCTTACAATAAATTTAATTTACCTTTTTTACGTACAAAAGTAATTATTTTTTACTTATATTATTGCCATTTATTTATTTTTCTAATTGAAATAAAATTGCAAATTAATTAAGTAATTATAATATTAGGCATATTATATGAATTATATCATAAAAGATATAATTTTTCAATTGATATTTTTATATTTTAGTACTAAGACTGTTGGTTTGTCAATGATGTTGGACAAATTGGATAAAAATATATTGGGGGCAATCGTTCCAATTCCCCCAAACCCCCTTTCCTCATAATTTTCCCTTTGTTTGTTGTAGGTATTGCAAAGGAC
>Ga0172378_10005740_pt1 | contig 11599 bp, 13 predicted proteins | sample GrowelOW332metaG_FD_119755 | JGI IMG/M metagenome (GOLD analysis project Ga0172378, IMG submission 119755) | Groundwater microbial communities from an aquifer near a municipal landfill in Southern Ontario, Canada - Pumphouse #3_1 metaG | ecosystem: Environmental > Aquatic > Deep subsurface >... | reverse complement strand
GGCAGAAGATGGCGGATTAAATGGCGGATTAAATGGCGGATTAAATGGCGGATTAAATGGTTCGCAAAAACGTGTGTTGGATTATATTTCCGAAAATGGTGGTGCGAAGTTGAAAGATATGTCAACTATCTTGTCTATTCCAATAGATACTCTTGATAAAATAGTGTCTTATCTAATAAAGAATCTATTGATAGAACGGCGCGGCAGCAAAAAAACAGGCGGCTACTGGCAGATAACTGACAAATGAAGGAGTGTGACTGACAGAGTTAGATAACAAACACCAACTAGTGCTATTGCTTGGACAGAGTAATCAAAAGTCAGTCCCAAACTATCATTGCTAATCGTTATGATTCTTGTTTGGACGATGTGGAATCGTAAAATTTATACTAGAAACTAAATGAATATATTATGGATATTATTGAAAAAACAATGAATTTGATTCAAAATCTGTATTTGTTTACAAACAGTGATGAAAGTAAATTTGACTCAAGAGACTTGCATATCAAGCCTTTTTTTGAGACCGCAATTCAATTATTGTCTGATTTCGATTATAAAGAAGATAGAATAAGATACATCTCTGGCAATTTTGGTTGTCGAACATCCGACAAGGAAGAGCTGGTGAATTTCTTAGTAGAAAAGAAAAACACCACGAGTTCCGATTCGTACAAGATCCTTGGTTTTAGAAGCATTTGGGTTATGCTGAATGATAACTTAGAGAAGATAGATGCGTTGTATATGGATTCTGTAAATAGGAAATTATCTGCATTTTTCTTATAGAGAGATGAACAGGATTGGGGGAAATAATATATTACTAAAATTTACTATTAATCGGGCATCTACGTTTGTGTCGACCGTTATAGGGCCGGATGCGGATGACGGCACGATTTCGTGGAATTTCTCTGCGTATTGCCTCGCATCGCATGTTGGGGTAAGGGGGATTCTTCCCGACAGACCGAATTCGTTCGACAATTTTCACTTGGTAAGGCGATGAATCGGTCAATCAAGACTTTGTTGGTTCACCAGCAAGATGTCTAAAAGAAATGTCTAACGACTAATATAAAGGCTCTATAACGGATTCTTACAAAATGTAAAGACTCTTTAGAAAGACAGTTTTGCATTTTGGCGACAAAGAAATTTGGTTGAACAAAGGACGTTTTAATCCATAAAATAGGACTTGGAATCGTATGAAAGTATCGGCTTGGACAGATCGCCAATCCATTCCATTGTCGCTAATTATCAATGATGTTTGTCTGGATGATGTGGAGGTGTAAAGGCTCTACTATGAATGTTTTTTGAAATCTTTATAAAATATAAATAACATAATTTATCATGTCGATTTTTAAAGACAAAATCCTCCTCATTACTGGAGGCACCGGTTCATTCGGTAATGCGGTACTTCGCCGTTTTTTAGATTCAGATATTAAAGAAATTCGCATCCTATCTCGCGACGAAAAGAAGCAAGATGATATGCGTCACTTCCTACAAGCTAACCGTTCTGATGTTGCTCATAAGGTAAAGTTCTATATCGGTAATGTTCGTAATCGTGAGGCTGTAGATTTCGCAATGAGTGGTGTTGACTATGTTTTCTCTGCAGCTGCGTTGAAACAAGTGCCAAGTTGCGAATTCTTCCCAATGGAAGCTGTTCGCACAAATGTAGAGGGTACTAACAATGTTCTCCTTTCTGCTATTGCACACGAAGTAAAGAATGTTGTTGTTCTATCAACTGACAAAGCTGCTTATCCAATCAATGCTATGGGTATAAGTAAGTCTATGATGGAAAAGGTTGCTACAGCTCAAGGTCGTGCTCTTGGCCCTGACGCCAAAACGACAATCTGTTGTACTCGTTATGGTAATGTTATGGCGAGCCGTGGTAGCGTTATTCCTCTTTGGGTAGAACAAATGATGGAAGGTAAACCTATCACTATCACAGACCCTAACATGACTCGATTCATGATGACGCTTGATGATGCAGTTGATTTGGTTATCTATGCATTTACTCATGGCGAAAATGGTGACTTATTTGTTCAAAAAGCTCCTGCTGCTACCCTCGATGTTTTGGCCGAAGCCATCAGACAGACTTACTCCAAAATTAATTCCAAATATGCTGAGACAGAAGTCAAAGTCATAGGCACACGTCATGGCGAGAAACTCTACGAAACTCTTGTCACGCGTGAAGAGATGGCCAAAGCCGTCGATATGGGCGACTACTACCGCATCCCTTGCGATACCCGTGACCTCAATTACGACAAGTTCTTCACCGAAGGCGACCATAAAGTAGAAAAAGTTGAAGAATATCATTCACATAACACTGCACGTCTTGATGTAGAGGGTATGAAAGAATTGCTCTTGAAGCTGAATTTCATTCGTGAAGACCTTGGACTACAAGTTAGAGCCAAAGCTCGAGACTATCGTTCTGAATAAGTTGCACGCAATATGAAGATATTAGTACTAGGTTGTAACGGAATGGCCGGACATCTTATCTCTCTTTATTTTAAAGAGCAGGGACATGATGTTACCGGATTTGCACGTCAACAGTCTTTATTATTAGATAAAACCATTGTTGGTGATGCTTTTGACATGGCTTTTATTAAAACAGTTGTAGAAGAAGTTGATTACGATGCTGTTATCAATTGCATTGGACTACTCAACCAGTTTGCTGAACAAAATAAGGCAATGGCAGTTTTGCTTAATGGATATCTGCCTCATTATCTCACAGAGATTACTCGAGATATGAAGACACGGATTGTTCATATGTCAACTGACTGTGTGTTTGCAGGCAACGATGGGCCATATTATGAAGATACCTTTCCAAACGGGGCTTCTTTTTATGATCGTTCCAAGGCTATGGGTGAAATTAATACTGAAAAGGATTTAACTTTCCGCAATTCTATAGTTGGTCCAGACATAAAACCTTCCGGCATAGGACTTTTCAATTGGTTTATGAAGCAAAAAGGTCCAATCGGTGGATATACAGGAGCAATATGGACCGGCGTTACTACATATACTCTTGCTAAAGCAATGGAGCAGGCGTTAAAAGAACAATTGACAGGCCTATATAATCTGGTAAATAATAAGAACATCAATAAATTTGACCTTTGTGACTTGTTCAATAAATACTTTCGTAATGGGCGAATTGTAATTAATCCTAATGATAAGTTACAACTTGACAAGACACTCCTTAGTAAACGTCATGACTTCTCATTTGTCGTTCCATCTTACGAACAACAGATTAAAGAAATGGCAGATTGGGTAAACTCCCACAAAAAACTATATCCTCATTATTTTAATAATTGATTAATAATGAATAAACTAAAACTGATGACCATAGTTGGCACTCGTCCTGAGATTATCAAGATGTCATCCATCATTAAGAAAGCTGATAAATATTTTGATCAAGTATTAGTACATACCGGTCAAAACTATGATTATACGCTTAACCAAGTTTTCTTTAAAGAATTAGGACTTAGAGAACCTGACTTTTATCTTGGAGTAGTTGGTGAAAATCTTGGTCAGACCATGGGAAATGTTATCTCAAAGAGCTATGAGTTGATGACAGAGGTAAAGCCTGATGCCATAATCGTTCTTGGAGATACTAATAGTTGCCTGTGCGTTATTTCCGCAAAAAGATTGAAGATACCGGTATTCCACATGGAGGCAGGTAATCGTTGTAAAGATGAAAATTTGCCCGAAGAGGTGATTCGTCGCATTGTGGATGTAACAAGCGATGTTAATCTTTGTTACAGTGAACATGCCAGACGTTATATTCTGGATAGCGGGGTTAAACCTGAATACACCTACGTTGTTGGTTCTCCTATGGCAGAAGTACTAAGAGAGGTGCTTCCTCAGATTGAAGAAAGCACTGTTCTAAATAATCTCGGTTTGGAGAAAGGCAAATACATACTCTTGTCGGCACATCGTGAAGAAAATATTGATATCGGATCTAACTTCTTCTCATTGATGAATGCAGTCAATACGATGGCAGAGACTTACAATATGCCGGTGCTTTACAGTTGTCATCCCAGAAGCAAGAAGATGATTGAGAAGAAAGAATTTAAGTTCAATGACAAGGTTATCCAACATGCTCCGCTTGGGTTCTTCGATTACAATAAGCTCCAACAGAATGCTTTCTGTGTGGTGTCCGATTCCGGTACCGTACCGGAAGAAAGTGCATTCTTCCATTTTCCGGCAGTCAGTGTCCGTACCTCTACCGAAAGACCGGAAGCCATGGATAAAGGAGTGTTTACAATTGGGTCAATCACTTCGGAGCAGGTCCTTCAGGCTGTGAATATGGCGGTAGAAATGCACAAAAACGGAGATGATGCCTGCGATGTTCCGGCATACATAGACGAAAATGTCAGTGCCAAAGTGGTGAAAATAATTCAAAGCTATGTGGGAATTGTGAACAAGATGGTGTGGAGGAAATAATAGGGAATAATCTTTTAATATAAATATCACCATAGAGGAAATTGGCTATGTATGACTTGTTACATGTACATATTTTTTGAGATGGGCATCAACGTGACTTGTGTCGATGTTAATTAAGAAAAGATAAGCAGAATCAGCAAATGAATCCTTGAGGTTTAAAAAAACATGTCAGAAGATGTAATGATTGATGGACTTAATATTTATGACAAAAACGAGGTTCTTCCGAAATTTGGAGTGGTGGTATTGAGAAGACTGAAAAGTGGTATCTTGACAACCATGAGTGGATGGACAATATCACAAGTGGCGAGTGTGAAAATACTACGGGGATATGTATCTGACTCAATAAGGGACAAAGAAGGAGTGATGCACGTTCAAAAATATATGTGATGTCAGAAAAAAAATCAAATAATAAACGAATAGCAAAAAACACCATTGCTCTTTACATTCGTATGTTGATCCTGATGGTAATAAGCTTATTTACCACAAGGGTCATATTGCAAGCATTAGGTGTTTCGGATTATGGAGTATATAATGTTGTTGGTGGAATTGTTGCATTATTTTCTATGTTGAGTCAGTCTCTTTCTACCGCTAATAGTCGTTTCTTAAATTTTGAGATGGGAAGAGGTAACGATGAGAGGTTAAAAACTGTTTTTTCCACTGGTGTTACAATACAAATAGCACTGGCAATAGTTATTGCGGTTGTTACTGAAATTGCGGGAACTTGGTTCTTGAATAATAAATTGGTTATACCCGCAGAGCGACTTGCTGCTGCAAACTGGGTTTTTCAATTTTCAATAATAACTTTTTGTATTAATCTGATTAGTGTACCTTACAATGCTGCAATAATAGCACACGAAAAGATGTCTGCTTTTGCATACATTAGCATTTATGAGGGTATTGGTAAACTGTTGATATGCTATTTTGTAATGATTTCTCCAGTTGATAAATTGATAACCTATTCAGCATTGGCATGCCTTGTGCAACTATCAGTACGTTGTATATATTCCGCATATTGCAAAAAACATTTTGAAGAATGTATATACCATTTCATTTACGACAGGCAAATGCTGAGTGAAATCTTTGGATACGCAGGTTGGAATTTTATAGGAGCAAGTGCCGCTGTATTACGTACACAAGGTGGGAATATTTTAATCAATTTATTCGCTGGCCCGGCAGTAAATGCAGCACGAGGTGTCGCAAATCAGGTAAATCATGCAGTTTCAGGTTTTGCAAACAACTTCATGACAGCAGTAAAACCTCAAATCACAAAGTCATACGCAGCGGGGAATATAAAGTATATGACAACTCTTGTCAACCAAAGTGCAAGATTGTCTTATTATATGTTATTGTTTTTATCATTGCCTATTATTGTAAATATAGACTTTATTTTGCATGTGTGGTTGAAAACTGTTCCCGAGCGAACAACGATATTTGTAATACTTACCATCGTATTTACATTACTTGAATCTTTTTCTAATCCTTTGATTACAGCTCAACTTGCTACAGGCAAAGTTCGAAACTATCAACTAATTGTAGGAGGTATAAATATACTGAACCTGCCTTTCAGTTATCTGTTACTACGATTAGGATTTCCCCCTGAGGTTTTTCTTTGTGTGGCGGTGTTTTTCTCGATAGTGTGCCTATTTGTAAGATTGATAATGCTACAACTGAATATAGGATTTGAAATCATACAATTTATAAAGAACGTAATTATTAACTGTACGCTTGTATCAATTATTTCTATTGCAATCCCATATTTTGTTTCAAGAAATCTTTCATCTTCATGGGCATCCTTTAGTATTGTCGTAATTCTATGCATATTGTCTTGTTGCTTGTCTATTTATTTTATTGGCTGCAGTAAAATGGAGCGGAATTTGGTCAACTCAAAACTTAGAAGATTAGTTAGAAAAATAAACAAATAACAGTGATGGAAATATTACATAAAATATCACCACAAAAGATATCTTGGGTGAAGTCTAATTATGAGGCTTTTGAAAAATCTGGAGCAATTATTGAAAACTTATATTATCCTGAAAATGTCAACGAGTTATTAGAACTAGTCAGATCATTTCAAACTAATAACATTCCATATTCTATAATCGGGTATTCGTCAAATACTTTATTTCTCCCGACTTTTTCAGCAACGCATGTAATTTGCACAAAGAAAGTTAACTCTTGGATTGAAACAGATGATGAAATTATATGTGATTGTGGGGTTAATGTTTCATTACTGTCAAAACAGATGGTTAAAAAAGGTTTCGTTGGTTTTGAAGGATTGACGGATCTGCCAGGAACGCTTGCAGCTGGCATTTATGGCAATTGTGGATGTAGAGGCTGCACCATTTGTGGCATAGTAAGACATTTCACAATGTTGCTTCCAACAGGCGAGGTAAAAGAATTTTCAATTGATGATTTAGATTTGCAGTATCGAAGTACAGCACTAAAGCGAGGAACCTTAAACGGTGTAATCATAAAAATTGCACTTCGAAAGATTCAGGGCAATGCTGAGAAATTAAAAGATATAGCAAGAAAAAATCATGAAACAAGGACGAATCAACAACCTTCAGCTGCAAATAACTTAGGAACAACAATTGTTGGAGGTTCACAACTCACTTTTAAGGGTAAACTACTGATTAAATTGGAACAAAAAATCAGTTGGTTGATAAACGAAAATGATCGCAGAAAAACTTTTCCTATTCTTTTAAAGGCAATAGGAAAAGGAAAATTTGCACCTTATGTATATTATTGGAATAGATATATGTTTCTTGATGCCAAGTCGCATATTTTCTTTGATGAATATATGAGGTTTATCAAAACAATTTATAAAGACGCTTCTCTAGAGATAGAAATTAAAAAATGAAAATTGGAATACTAACATACCATCGAACTTATAATTATGGGGGGTGTATGCAGGCACTTGCTATGCGTATAACCATTGAACAGTTGGGCCACGAGGTTTATTATGTGGATTATTGGCCTGAGTATCATCAACGGGCTTATTCCATATTCAATAAAGATACATTCAATAGTGCCAATTGGAAGGGGAAGATTGTTTATCTGTTGAAAACGATAAAGCATGCCCCATACGTCAAGCGACGTCGTAAGAACTTCGAGTCTTTTCATGATAAATATACTTTGCCTTATTGCAAGCCGTTGACGGAGAAATACGATGTAATAGTATATGGATCAGACCAAATATGGCGCAAACAGAAGGGCCTGAACGATTACAATCCCATATATTTTGCTCAAAATGATTTTTCAGCAAGAATGCATGTGGCATTCTCTGCCAGCATGGGAATGTTGCCCGATAATGACTCGGACAAGGAAAAGGTAAGACAACTGGTCTCACATTTCAATAAGATAGCTGTCAGAGAAAATAATCTGAAGGCTTTGCTCAAGGAACTTGGCTTTGAGGGTGTGGTTCAAAGCCTCGATCCAACGTTACTTGTTGACTCAAAAATATGGGATGAAAAGTTGCCCACAGTATCATATACAGGAAAGAAATATATCCTCGTCTATGTTTTGTGGGGTGATGTCTTTAACTGGGATTCAATTCGGGCATTAGCTAATAAAGAAGGTTTGATGATAAGAGTCCTCAAAGGTGACGCCACTCATGCCGATACAGAAACTGAGATTACAACCGCTGGTCCTGATGCGTTCATCAACCTTATCAAGAATGCCGAGTATATCTTCTCGTCATCGTTTCACGGCGTAGCTTTCTCATTGATATACAATAAGCAGTTTTTTGCCTCATTCAAAACTAATGGTGGCAGGGCTCAATCATTGCTCGAATCTGTCGGTATTCCAGAAAGATATTTGGATAATTGCCAGCCCATTTCTTCGGATGTTAAGATGATTGATTATGGTATGGTGAATGAACGTCTCTCTGATTGGCGTTCACAATCTATCAACTTTCTTAAGACTCTATAGTTTCTAAGCCAGCAGATAAGAAGAAAATTGCGAAGAATTCAATGATGCTCTTCATCCGTATGGGTGTAGTGTTTTGGTCGTGTTATTATATTCGGCTCGAGTGGTGCTTCAACAGTAAGCCATCAATATAGCGTAAGGTAGGTAAACGTCCCACATAATGCCTTTCCTTAAAAATTAATAGTTTATACCTTTGGCCAGAATTTAAAATCAAATGAATAATGGCAACATCAAAAGTAACTTTTAGTGAGGTTCAAGCCCTTTATGTTCTTTGCACATCCGGTACAGACATCAAGGACTTCTGTGCACAGCAAGGTGTAAATTATCAACAGTTCCAGATTTGGAGACGCAAGCAACTTTGGAATGAGAAAATAGGCAAAACGGAAGAAGTGACTCCATCCACACTTAACGCAGTTAAGCTGACAGATATACCGACACAGATGAAATATTACTCCTTACGGGTATCTTGTGAATCTTCTCGAGAGGTATAAGACGGTGCCCGAGGAAGAAAAGCCGGCTTTAATGCCATGCTACTATAATAATAATCTTAAAAATGAAATCTCAATAATTATCTCATGATTAGTAACGCTTGTTCTCACAGGCGGTTAACTATCATGAGGCGTTATTTGGGTCGTTTACAAAATACATGCAATCTTACAATATTTGATTTTATGACAATAAATGACGTAAAACTCATTGAACTTCCAAGGTTTTTGGATCCTCGAGGAAACCTTTCGTATGTCGAGCAGAATAATCAAATCCCATTTGAGATAAAACGTACTTACTGGATATATGATGTTCCGGGTGGAGAAAGTAGGGGCGGTCACGCATATAAAACTACTGATGAGTTTATAATAGCTATTTCTGGTGGACTTGATGTTGTCGTTGATGATGGTAATCAAAAGAAAACGTTTACATTGAATCGTTCATATTATGGCCTTTATGTTCCAAGAGGATTGTGGCGTACTATGGATAATTTCTCAACTAATTCTTTTGCATTGGAATTTGCTTCTACAAAATATGACCGTAAAGACTATGTGGAAGATTTTAATGAATATGTAAGACTAAAGAGAAATGGAGAAATATAATGTATTTGATTGCTCAATCATTGAGCTCGACAAACATCATTCTGACCGAAAAGGCAATTTGACTGTTGTAGAAAATGGCGACCATTCGACAGACTCAGAACAGGGAACTCTTCCTTTTAACGTAAAGCGCGTTTACTACCTCTATGACGTTCCCGTAGGTGAAGAAAGAGGATCGCACGCTCATCGCGATCTGAGTCAGCTGATTGTTGCTGCTTCTGGAAGCTTTACAGTCACCCTTGATGATGGCAAGTGTAAGCGTACTTTCTTCCTTAACCGCCCATATCAAGGTCTGTATGTAAAACCCGGAATGTGGCGTGACCTTGGTGATTTCTCTTCTGGATCCGTTTGTATGGTACTTGCCTCAGATGTCTATCTTGCAGAAGACTACATCCGAGATTATGACGAATTCTTAAAATACCGAAACGAAAAATAACCCACTATTATGATACATAGATTAGCAGATTGCATGTGTGAGGACATCCCAGAGTCAACCAACATTTGGCAGTTTTGTGTCATCTTTCCTAATGCTCAAATTGGAGAGAATTGTAATATTTGTTCTCATTGTTTAATAGAGAACGAGGTGAAGATTGGGAACAATTGTACTATTAAATCTGGCGTGCAGTTGTGGGATGGCATTGAGCTTGAAGACAATGTTATGATAGGTGCAAATTGTACCTTCACTAATGATCTTTATCCACGTTCAAAAAATAAGATTTGGGAAAAACTATCTACGAGAATATGTAAAGGAGCTTCTGTTGGTGCTGGTTCAGTAATTCTTCCTGGTATTACAATTGGCTCTCATGCAATGATTGGTGCAGGAAGTGTAGTAACAAAAAATATTCCCCCAAATACACTTTGGATGGGTAATCCTGCTCAGATGAAGGGTTACATAACTAAAGGTAATCTTTCTCTGGATCTTCAGTTAAGAGACAAAGAAGGTAACATTCATGATTATTCAGAAATCAATTATTAACAGATTATTATTATGAAAAATTTCTTGTTCTTTTCTTTAATGTGTGTAACTGTAGTTATATCAGTTAGTTATATATTATGGGGGGGGGGTAAATCAGAACGTTATAATACAACAACACTACATAGTTGTGATATAAAAGGTGATTCCATATTGGTAGATTGTCAAGTGTGCTGCTACGACAATAAACAAAAAACTATCGTTTTTACTTGGGATGATAGTGCGTATGGACTTGAAGATGTGGCTGATATTTTTAATACACACAATTTTAGAACTACATTTTTTATTAATACAAAAAAAGTGGCAGAACAACCTTTCAGCAAAAGACATCCGTTTCGTAGAAAACTAAAAAATGTAATTAATAATGTTCTACTTAAAGGTCATGAGATAAGTTCCCATACACATAATCATCTCAGATTGGGCGATGTAAGTAATACAGAGATTGAACAAGAAATGTCTTTGTCTTCGAAGTCGATTTATGATATGTTTGGTTACTATCCTTCAACTTTGTCTCATCCCGAAAGTGTATATAGTTATAGTGTAGATTCAATAATGCATTTATATTACTTGGACTCTCGATACTCAATGTCTAAAGATAATGATTCTACCGTGAGATATATGCAAGTAAGAACTGCATATTCATTTAATTACTATAAGAAGAATATAGATAGTTTTATAAATAGCAATGCTGATACCTACATTTTTGGCGGGCATCAACTTGAAAATGAAGGCTATGAACCGATGCCAAGTACAATACTTGATTCAATACTAAATTATATATCTTTTAAGTACATAGATTATTGCTGGATCACAACATTTGAAGACATGACACTATATAACATTATTAGAGACGATGTTATAATTGAAAATACTCCAGGTAAGATTGTTGTTAATACGACACAAGTTGATGATATTTTAAATCACTTTTCGCATCCTCACGCTGTTCTTACATTGCGTTTCATTGGCGAGAATGTTGATTTTGTTTCAGACGGCATGGTTTTATATCGCTATGACGGACAAGATACGTATTGCACAATAGACCTCAGAAAAAGTAATTTGATTAAGTATTCTGTAATAGATAAGAATTTTGATATTCAAAAACCAATGAGAACTGGTCTTAACAAATAGATTTTAAAATATATGATACCCTTTCTTTCATTAAAAGACATAACAGCTCTTCATGGAGCAG
>Ga0172378_10005738_pt1 | contig 11601 bp, 8 predicted proteins | sample GrowelOW332metaG_FD_119755 | JGI IMG/M metagenome (GOLD analysis project Ga0172378, IMG submission 119755) | Groundwater microbial communities from an aquifer near a municipal landfill in Southern Ontario, Canada - Pumphouse #3_1 metaG | ecosystem: Environmental > Aquatic > Deep subsurface >... | reverse complement strand
TGATTCCAGAGAAAGTTCAGAAGGATTAGAAGAGTTGATTTCAAGGCTCATAAATTCTTCTAAGGACATACCCTCTAATTCAGGATATAGAAGACTAAGAGAATCAGACATTGCTGCTATTTCAGAGATGTTAAGTGAGTCTGAAGGGTTAACAGTTGAGTTTGTTGTGGCGTAAGCTATGCTCATATTAGAAGCTACAGCAACGCATGCTAAAAGAAAAAAAATCTTTTTCATGATAAATGTAATTAATTGTTTATAAAGTTTATTAAAAAAATAGTTGATTAATCAACTATGTTAAATACATATTTATAAAAAGATGCTTTTTTTTCAAGAGCTAATGGGTAAGCGCGAGAGCTAGATGGCATACGCCAGAATTTTAAAATAGAATTTTCAAAAGGAATCTCAACGAATGTACCTACTTTTGGAATCTGAGTATTGAAAATCTTAGCCACTATAGAAGAGGCTTTTTCTCCTGTTGTTACTATACTCTTACATCTCGGAATCGACTTTAGAAGTGCTTTAATATCTGTGGGAGTTACGATTTCAAGATATTTATCAGAAGCATTATTTTTTAAGCGCTTTACAGAACGAGCAGTGTCGAAGATCGCGATTCCTTCAGCTTTACAAAAATCCAATATTTTTTGATAATTAAAACGTTTTTCTTCGATAATGCAGAAATGATTCTTATCATGAAAAAATAATAAACCCATAATTCTCCACATATCATTTTGATAGTTTGGATAAAAAAAATCTATGCTCCATCTAGTTTTAGATGGAGGAAAACTTCCGAGCATTAAAATTTTAGCATTCTTTGGTAAAAATGGCATTAATGGATGATGCTCAATATGAGGAGTGTTAAGTTTATTTGAATTAATCATAATTGTTTAGAGCCTGATTCTAAAAATCAAATTCAACAAATATAATAAAAAAAAGGTTGATAGAATCTATCAACCTTTTTAGGGTGGGTGATGGGATTCGAACCCACGACATCTAGTGCCACAAACTAGCACTCTAACCGACTGAGCTACACCCACCATATTCATTTATAAAAAACACAAAAGAGATGTATTCTTCAGAAATGGAATGCAAAGATATAAAATGATTTTTAATTTCATAAAAAAATGGCACAATTTCTGTACTTTTTTTTCATAATTAACAAAATTATAGTTTTTTCTTATAAAACTATGGTTTATATTTGTAAAAAATAGATTTTACAATAATATTTTGTTAGTATTGTAAAACAGAATATAAATAAAATAAAAATAAAAATATGGGCCGAAAAATACAATTATCTCTAGTATATCGTGATATGTGGCAGGCTTCTGGTAAATATCAACCTAGAGTAGATCAATTAAAAAAAATAGCTCCCGTTATAGTGAAAATGGGATGTTTTGATAGGGTAGAAACAAACGGTGGAGCTTTTGAACAAGTGAATCTTCTGTATGGTGAAAATCCAAATAAATCTGTTAGAGAGTGGACTAAGCCTTTTAATGAAGCAGGAATCAAAACTCACATGTTAGAAAGAGGTCTTAATGCATTAAGAATGAATCCAGTTCCTCGTGATGTCAGAGCTTTAATGTTTAAAGTAAAAGCTAAACAAGGAACTAATATTTCAAGATCTTTCTGTGGTCTTAATGATGTTAGAAATTTAAAAGACTCTATTATTTTAGCTAAAGAAGGAGGAATGATATCGCAAGCTGTGTTATGTATTACTCACTCTCCTATACATACAGTGGATTACTATATGGGTATAGTTGATAAAGTAGTAGAATATGGATGTGATGAAATATGTCTAAAAGATATGGCAGGAATTGGCAGACCAGTATTCTTAGGACAATTAACCAAAGCCATTAAAACTAAACATCCACAGATATTCATACAATATCATGGTCACGCAGGTCCTGGTTTCGTAATGGCTTCTATACTTGAAGTAGCTAAAGCAGGTGCAGACTGTATAGACTGTGCTATGGAACCTTTATCATGGGGTATGATGCATCCAGATGTTATCACAGTTCGTGAGATGTTGATAGATGCAGGATTCGAAGTAAAAGATATTAATATGGACGCTTACATGGAAGCAAGAAGTTTAACTCAGTCTTTCATGGATGATTTCTTAGGATATTTCCAAAATCCAAGTAATTTCAAATCATCATCATTACTAGTAGGCTGCGGTCTTCCAGGAGGTATGATGGGTTCTATGATGGCAGACCTTGCAAGTTTCCGTGGCGCTATAAACGCTTCACTTAGAAATCAAGGAAAGAAAGAATTGTCACTTAATGAGTTAACCATTAAATTATTTGATGAAGTAGCTTATGTATGGCCTCGTTTAGGCTATCCACCATTGGTAACTCCATTTAGTCAATACACTAAAAATACAGCCCTTATGAATGTAATGCACATGCTTAAAGGTGAGCCAAGATGGAAGACTATAGATAAAGATACTATGAATATGATTTTAGGCAAAGCAGGTAAACTACCTGGCGAATTAGCTCCTGAGATTAAGGCAATAGTAAAAGAAAAAGGACTTGAATATTATACAGGTAATCCTCAAGATGCTTATCCAGATGAACTTCCTAAGTTTATCAAGATGATGAAAGAAGAAGGTTGGGATAGAGGACAAGACGACGAAGAGTTATTTGAATTCGCTATGCATGAAAGGCAATATAGAGATTATAAGAGCGGAGCAGCTAAGAAACGTTTTAATAAAGAACTAGAGGCTGCCAAAGCCAAAGCTAATGCACCAATCGTCGTGGAACGTAAAGTAGTAGAGATGCCTTCATTCCCTATCGAAGAAGTAGTGAAGAAATATCCTAAAGCAGAGCCTGTTCAAGTAGATGTAAAAGGAAGCGTTTTATGGCAAATAGATGTTATAGATGATTCTAAAGAACCAGTAGTTGGACAGAAAGTTGAAGAAGGAAAACCAATATGTGTACTTCAGACAGTATTTGGCTTACATGAAATTACAGCTCCTAAATCAGGAAAAATAGTATATGTAGCTGCTAAACAAGGTGAGAAGGTCACCAAAAATCAAATAGTAGCTTTCGTAGAATAAATCTACATAATTCTTATAGAGGCTGCCAATACTTTTAATAAAGGTATTGGCAGCTTTTTTATGTACCTAAGAATATATTGCAATATTTAATTATCTTTAATGCTTGTAAACTAAAAAAGTAAAACCAAGCATGAAATTTTTTTTAAGATTTTTATTTATGGCAATGGTGGGGTTTCTGATGGTATCCCTGGCCTCTAGTGCAGCTGCTATATCGAGTTCTAAGCATACGCCGCGACAAGATAGCATTGCCATAGAAGATAGCATTGCCATAAAAAATTATACGAAGTATGTGAATCCATTCATAGGCACTACGAATTTCGGCACTACGAATCCTGGTGCTGTGCTTCCTAATGGTTTGATGTCTGTCTCTCCGTTTAATGTAGCTGGGTCTAAGGAAAATAAATATGACAAGGATACACGTTGGTGGAGTACTCCTTATGATTCTACTAATTCATATTTTACAGGATTTTCTCATGTAAATCTAAGTGGCGTGGGTTGCCCTGATTTAGGATCTGTTTTGGTAATGCCTACTTCAGGAGAATTGCGATTAGACTATCATGATTATGGTAGTGAATATAAAGATGAAATAGCTCATCCAGGATATTATTCTAATTATTTAACCAAATATTCTATAAAAACAGAAGTATCTGCTACTTTAAGGTCATCTATCGAGCGATATACTTTCCCAAAGGGAGAAAATCATATTATCTTGAATTTATCAGAAGGATTGACCAATGAGTCTGGTGCGATGTTAAAAAAAGTTTCTGATACTGAAGTCGAGGGTTATAAAATGATGGGAACATTTTGCTATAATCCTGCTGCTGTGTTCCCAATGTATTTTGTTCTAAGAGTATCTAAAGTTCCTGATGAGTTTGGTTATTGGAAACGTCAGCCTATTATGAGCGCTGAAGCTGCTTGGAGTAAATATAGTGGAAGGATAAAGAGATACCCTAAATATGCAAAAGAATTATCAGGAGATGATATAGGCGCTTATTTTACTTTTAATAGTGAAAAAGAAGAAATTATAGAAGTTCAAGTAGGAGTATCTTTCGTAAGTATGGAAAATGCTCGAGAGAATCTCCATAGCGAGCAGCCAACTTTTGATTTCGAGAAAGTTAAAAAGCAGTCAACTAACTCGTGGAATGAAGCATTGTCAAGAGTCGAGGTAGAAGGAGGGAGTGCTGACCAAAAAACTATTTTCTATACAGCACTTTATCATACATTGATTCATCCAAATATCCTTCAAGATTATAATGGAGAATATCCAGCAATGGGGAGTAATAAAATTTTACATACGGATCATAATCGTTATACTGTTTTTTCTTTATGGGATACATATAGAAATTTACATCCATTGATGAGTCTTTTATATCCAGAAAAACAGCTTGAAATGGTAAATTCTGTAATAAATATGTCCTTAGAAAGTGGATGGCTTCCTAAATGGGAACTTTATGGAAAAGAAACATACACTATGGATGGTGACCCTGTTGTTCCTATGATAGTAGATACATGGATGAGAGGATTAAGAGATTTCGATGTGCAGGCAGCCTATAAAGCTATGTTACGCTCGACCAATAATCCTTCATCTAATAATCCAATAAGACCAGATAATGATGATTATCTGAAATTAGGCTATGTGCCTTATCGTTTAGAATTCGATAATTCAGTCTCTCATGCTTTGGAATATAATCTTGCAGATTATAATTTATCTCTACTAGCAAAAGATTTAGGAGACAATGATATCGCCAGCGAATTATATAAACGTTCATTAGGTTATAAATATTATTATAGCGAAGATTATGGGACTCTTCGTCCCAGACTAGCAGATGGAAAATTTTATTCTCCATTTGACCCATTACAAGGTGAAAATTTCGAACCTTCTCCAGGATTTCATGAAGGTAATGCATGGAATTATACTTTTAGTGTCCCATTTGATATTAAAGGATTATCTAAATTAATGGGAGGAAAGAAAAAATTCATTAAAAGTTTACAAAATGTATTTGATAATGGATTATATGATCCTGCTAATGAACCAGATATTATTTATCCATACTTATTTAATAATTTTAAAGGAGAGGAATGGAGAACTCAAAAGACAGTTCAAAATATTATAGCTAAATATTATAAAAATGCTCCTGATGGAATACCTGGCAATGATGATACAGGAACTATGTCTGCCTGGTTAGTATTTTCAATGATGGGTCTATATCCTAATTGCCCAGGTGAGCCATATTATACACTTACGACACCAGCTTTTGATAAAATCACACTTCATCTTAATCCTATTTATTATCCAAATGAGAAAATAGAGATAATAAAAACTAAAAATAATCGAATTAATTCTAGGGAAAAGAGTGCTGAGAGTGTTATTCTTAAAGGAGTAAATACTGAATATATAAATCGAATATTAATAGATGGTAGAAATATTCGTAATTATAAAATATCACATAAAGAATTTACTTCTGGTAAACAATTAATATTTAAAACTTTTAAAAAATAAATTAATGCTAAAGCTTTTTTTAAGAACTATAGTATATACGTCTTTAATAAGTCTTGTACTAATAAATAGTACTTCATGTACTTCATCTACTGGTAAGTCAGATGATGATAATCAATCTTTTACACGCTTTGTAGATCCTAAAATAGGTTCTGGAGGACATGGTCATGTATTCGTAGGAGCAAATGTACCTTTTGGAGCTATACAGCTTGGCCCAACTTCAGTAAGAGAAGACTGGGATTGGACTTCAGGCTATCATGATAGTGATTCTACAGTTATAGGATTTAGTCATACACATTTAAGTGGAACTGGAATAGGTGATTTAGCCGATGTGACTATGATGCCAATAGTCGGTCACCCAACTTATGCCAGAGGAGTAGTTGACGACCAGAATTCGGGACTATGGTCATATTTTAATAAAAAAAGTGAGAAGGTAAGTCCCGGCTACTATTCATGCTTTCTTACTAGATATGATATAAAAGTAGAATTGACAGCTTCGAAATATGTAGGAATGCATAAATATACTTTTCCTGCATCGAGAGAATCAGCAGTAGTAGTAGATCTTGAAAATGGAACATGCTGGGATGAGCCTACAGACTGTAATATAAATCAAAAAGATGATTTTACCCTAATTGGACATAGATTCTCTAAGGGTTGGGCTAATAATCAAAAAGAGTTTTTCGTAATTAGATTTTCTAAAAAGATTAAGAATTTCACCAAAATTAATAAAGATTCATTGTCTTCAGATACATATAAAAAAATATATGGAAGAGCTGATTTTGATACTAAAGAAGGAGAAACCATTTATGCTAAAGTAGCATTATCTGCAGTAAGTATAGAAAATGCAGAAAAAAATTTAGCTGCAGATACTAATGACTGGGATTTTGATAAAATGAAAGCATCTGCTGATAGTCAGTGGAATGAAGCATTATCTAAAGTTAAAATAGAAACCTCCAGTCTAAAAAATAAAAGAATTTTTTACACAGCGATGTATCATGCTATGATGGAACCATCTCTTTATTCAGATGTGAATGGAGAATATAGAGGAGCCGATGATGAAATTCATCAAGACTTCAATCATAACAAATATACTACATACTCATTATGGGATACCTATAGAGCGGAAAATCCTTTGCTATCTATAATTCAACCAGATAGATACGAAGATATGGTACGAAATATGGTAGATATCTTTAATCAGCAAGGTAAACTTCCTGTATGGCATCTAATGGCTAATGAAACTAATTGTATGGTAGGAAACTCTGCTATATCAGTAGTGGCAGATGCTATCTTAAAAGGATTTAAAGGTTTTGATATTCAAAATGCCTATGACGCTATGAAGACTACTTCGATGCTAGATGAAAGAGGATTAAAATATTTAAAACAATACGGATATATTCCTTATGATAAATACAATGAATCTGTAGCTACATGTATGGAATATAACATAGACGATTGGGCACTTGGTCAAGTAGCCCTAAAACTAGGATATAAAGAAGATGCAGATTACTTTATAAATAGAAGTCATTCTTATAGAAAATATTTCGATCCATCTACAGGATTTATGACCGGACTTTCTTCCAAAGGAGAATTTCGTAAAAATCTAAATCCTTTTGAATCTGAACATAGAATGAATGATTATACAGAGGGCAATGCATGGCAATATACTTGGCTGGCACCTCATGATGTATCAGGACTTGTTAATTTATTCGGAAGTAGAGAGAATTTCTTAAGAAAACTTGATTCACTATTCGTGGTTAAAGGCAGTTTAGGTAAGAATGCATCACCCGATATTTCAGGTCTTATAGGGCAATATGCACATGGTAATGAACCAAGTCATCATATAGCTTATTTATATGCTATGGTAGGGCAGCCAAGAAGCACAGCGAGCAAGGTGCGACAAATCCTTAGTACACTTTACGATGATAAACCTGATGGCTTATCTGGCAACGAAGATGCAGGGCAAATGTCAGCATGGTATATTTTATCATCTATAGGTTTCTATCAAGTAGAACCAGCAGGAGGAAGATATTATTTTGGGTCGCCTTTATTTGATAAAATTACTATCGATGTAGGGAATGGAAAAGTTTTCGTAATTAAAACACGAAATAATGATTCACAAAATATATATCCAGGAGATATTACGCTTAATGGTAAACCTTATACTAAAAGCTATATTGATTATAAAGATATAATGGCAGGAGGTATTTTAGATATAAATATGACCAAATAAAAAATTGAGAATACCATTTAAATATAAAAGCCGTATAAACAGATTTAATGTTTATACGGCTTTAAAATTATTTACTCAATTTTAAAAAAAAATCTATTTTTCGACAGAGAATTTCCAAATTATATTTCTAACATACTCTTCATTAGGTTTAAGAACAGAAGAAGGGAAATTAGATTTATTTGGAGCATCTGGGAATCCTTGACATTCAAGAGCTACACCTTCATTATCATTATATGAACGTCCAGACTTGCTAATAGGAGAGCCAGCTAGCCAATTACCAGAATACATTTGTACACCAGGTTGGTCAGAAGTAATATCAAGAACACGTCCTGATTTATCATCTGTAAGCTTAGCTACTTTACATATTTGTCTAGGTTTCCAATTATCGATAACCCAACAGTGATCATAACCTTTACCTATCTTAAGAGCTTCAAACTCTTGTTTGATATCACGTCCGATAGTTTTAAGTTCAGTGAAATCCATAGGAGTATCTTTTACAGAAGCTAATTCTCCAGTAGGGATTTGTGTCTTATCGGTAGGCAACCATTTATGAGCGAAAATTTGAAGTTTCTGATCAAGAATAGTTCCACTATTCTCTCCACTTAAATTCCAATAAGCATGATTAGTAAGATTAATAATAGTAGTCTTATTAGTACAAGCTTCTAATTTTAAACTTAGTTCACAATCATCACTCCAAATATAAGTAGCTTTAACTTTAACTTCTCCAGGAAAATGTTGGTCACCATCTGGACTTACCATAGAAAAAACTACTTTATTTCCATCTTGAGTATAGTCCCATTCATAGTCTGAAAATCCATGAAGTCCGCCATGAAGACAATTACCAGCATTGTTAATATCTAATTGATAATCAACACCATCTAAAGTAAATTTGCCAAGCTTTATTCTATTGGCGAAACGACCTGGAATCTTTCCTGCGCATGGACCATCCCCGAAATAACTCTCTCTATCTTTATAACCTAAAATAACGTCATCCATATTCCCATTTTTATCAGGAACAACGACAGAGATAATACCAGCTCCTATGTTAGACAAAGTAACTGAAGCACCTATTTTGTTAGTTAATGTAATCATAATTATTTACTGTAATTTACGAGCACCATCAGAAATAACTACAGGATATACTTTACAATCTTTATTATACTTAGCTTTATATTCTTTACGAGCAGTAGCTATAAATTCATCATATAATTCATCTTTGACTAAATTTATAGTACAACCTCCGAATCCGCCTCCCATAACGCGAGAACCTGTAACTTTACACTTTTTAGCTATATCATTTAAGAAATCCAGTTCTTCACAGCTAACTTTATATAATTTACTCATACCATGGTGAGTTTGATACATTCTTTCACCTACAGTTTCATAATCATCTTTTTCAAGAGCATCACAAACGTCAAGAACTCTTTGTTTTTCACCAATGATATATTCAGCGCAATCAAAATCTTCTTTAGAAATAAGATCATTGATTTCTTTAAGCATAGTCATAGTAGCATCACTTAGGAATTCTACTTTATGACCATTTTCATTAAGAACTTTGACTACATTCTCGCAAGATTTACGACGATCATTATAAGCAGAAGAAGCAAGTTCATGTTTAACACATGTATCGACTAAAACTAACTTATAACCTTTAGGATCAAATGGGAAATATTTATATTCTAATGTACGGCAGTCAAGTCTGATAAGGCTACCTTTCTTACCAAAAACAGAAGCAAATTGGTCCATGATACCACAATTAACACCACAGTAATTATGCTCAGTAGATTGACCTATTTTAGCTAATTCGAATTTATCTATTCCAAGATCAAACATATCATTAAGAGCGAAAGCAAAAGTACTTTCTAGTGCAGCAGAAGAAGACATACCTGCTCCTAGAGGGACGTCACCAGCGAAAGCAGTATCAAAACCTTTAAGAGTACCACCTCTTTTAATAGTTTCACGGCAAACACCAAAAATATATCTAGCCCACTGTTGTTTTGGAGCATCTTCTTCGTTGAAGCCAAATTCTACGTAATCTTCTAAATCTACAGAATAAGCACGAACTTTATCTGTTCCGTTTAATTTGATTTCAGCTATCATTCCTTTATCGATAGCGCCTGGGAATACGAATCCTCCATTATAATCAGTATGTTCACCGATTAAGTTAATACGGCCAGCTGATGCATAAAAATCTCCTTCTGCACCAAAATGTTTTTTGAACTGTTCTTTAATTTTTTCTTTCATTTGTATATCGTTTATAGTATTATAGTTTTTATCTATTTTTTTATAGAGTTTGACAAATATAAGAAGAAAATGTCAAAAATTCAGCTCATTATAGACTAATAAATTTTAAAATCAATACAAATATTTAATAAAATATGAAATGTTCTTTATTAAGAATAAATTAATATACCCGCTATTCCTCCTAGTATGATTATTAGAATAGGATTAGCTTTTATCCATTTCGCAGATATAAAAGCGAGTCCAAAAAGCACCCAGCTCTTCCATTCTATGAAATTCTCAGGATTCATTAAAATTACAGCTGCTGCACCGATAAGACCTATAACAGCAGGACGAAGTCCAGATAATATGCTTTTAAACCAGATATTTTTCTTAAACTTAGTAAATAATATGGCTATCCATAGAACTATTAAGAAGGAAGGAAGAACCACTGCGAAAGTAGCGGTAAAAGAACCTAAGATGCATAGAGGTTTCGCATAACCCAGATTATGGATAACTGAATAACCTATATATGTAGCACTATTAACACCAATCGGGCCTGGTGACATTTGAGAAATAGCTATTATATCAGTAAAACCATTCATGCTAATCCACTGATGTTGAACGACTACCTGGTGTTGTATAAGTGAAATCATAGCCATGCCACCACCAACAGTAAACATACCTATAAGAAAAAATGTATAAAAAAGTTGGAAGAATATCATTTAATATTTTTTTTAGATTGTTTATATCCCTTATACCAAGTTATCGAAACAGCACCAAGAGCAGTAGCTAATAGTACCCAAATAGGCGATACCCCTAGAAATGATATAAGTATTAATGCAGCGATCGCTATGGAAGCTGTAAACCATGTTAATTTACTTCTTATAGCCATATTAATCATTGGTACGACTATGAGAGCTACTATAACTGGCCTTATTCCTTTAAAAGCACTTGCTACGATTTTATTATCTCTAAAATTTGTAAAAAAAGCAGCTACTAATAAAATGAAAATAAAAGATGGCAAAACACTGCCTATAGTAGCTATAATACTTCCTTTAACACCTTTAATTTTATATCCAGCGAAAATAGAGATATTTACTGCTAAAAGACCGGGTGCTGATTGTGCGACAGCTAGCATATCTAGAAATTCATCAGAATCAATCCAATGATTTTTCGTTACGACTTCTCTTTCTATTAAAGGAATCATAGCATAACCTCCACCTATGGTAAAAGCTCCAATTTTCGCGAAACTTGTAAATATTTTCCAATACATTTGGTAAAATTAGAAAAAAAAGTAAAATAATTGCAAAAAAATTTGGAGGGTAATAAAAAGTCCACTATATTTGCAGCCCGTTTGACAAAAAAACGTAAAACAAAATAGTTCATTGATAGCATTATAAAATTAGTACAGAGGTATAAAAATTTTTATAACCTCGTCAAATTTACAATTTAATAAATAGTAATTCAACCGATAGTCAGGAAGCTAAAAAGACAAACAAACATATACAATGAAGAGTTTGATCCTGGCTCAGGATGAACGCTAGCGGCAGGCTTTACACATGCAAGTCGAGGGGTAACGAATAGATTGCTTGCAAT
>Ga0172378_10005736_pt1 | contig 11603 bp, 6 predicted proteins | sample GrowelOW332metaG_FD_119755 | JGI IMG/M metagenome (GOLD analysis project Ga0172378, IMG submission 119755) | Groundwater microbial communities from an aquifer near a municipal landfill in Southern Ontario, Canada - Pumphouse #3_1 metaG | ecosystem: Environmental > Aquatic > Deep subsurface >... | reverse complement strand
TTCAATCTCTTTATTAGCTCTCTCCTTCTGTTTCTCAAGTTCTTCTTCTTTAAACGAGTTATCTTGTGTATCAACAAACAAAGGATGTTCTGTACTTCCGCAAACAGGGCAAGGCATTCCCTTCTCAAGTCGTTTTCTTAGTATTATTACCTCTGAAGGTTGCAATGAGTTAATCCTTTCTGCCTCCTCTTTAGCTAAAGAGAGACTTGACTCGTATGTCTCTATATTTTTCTTGGCATCACCAATGTTGTTCATCAATTTCTCTATCTGATCTTTAGAATCATAATAGTTTAAAAGCAGGTTGACTACAAGGTCTTTTGCCGGTACTAGTGAAGAGTAACTCTTATAGTGCTCAAACCACTTATCCAACTCCTCTATTTTCTTAATCAACAATTCAAGTTTTGCATTCTCTTGTTTTATATGTTCATGACTCTTATCAAACATTTCCTGAAGCCTTTTTCGATCGGCATCTATATCCGAACCTCTTTTTTTAGTCTCATCAATCTGAATATCAAGTTTATGAGCAAGTTCCAGTTCTGGTTGAATATCATCTACATATTTAGTAAATACCTGCTGCTCTTGTATTGTATTCTCCTTTATTAAAGATGCTTTTTTGAGTTGATCCTGCTTGATTGAGATATTTCCTCTCTCCTTTTCAATAAGTATCATACCCTCTTGTACTTGTTTCTTTGCCATTGACTGCTCGATATAGATATTTCTTACAGCCTGAGCCGAGTCAATAACAGCCAACTTATCATATCTAGGAGCTGCCTGGTCTATCTCATTACTTAGGGCTGCAATATTCTCTTTAGCCTCATTTATAGCAACGATGAGCTGATTATAATCATCAATCCATTTTATTGAGTTCCTATACTTCTCCTCATCTCTGTTTATAATTTCAAGGGCGGAAATTCTCTCTTTCTTCTCTTCTAATAGTCTCTCTTTTTCCTCTTCACTAATTATCTCTACATCTTCTATATGCTGCAACAACTCTTTCCTGCTACTTTCAGCCTCTTTTGCCTTACTATATATAGCTCTGGATATGTCTGAATAGACCTCTGTTCCTGTGAGCTTCTCCAATATCTCTGCCTTTTCATCCTTCTTGGCTTTTAGAAAAGAGGCAAAATCACCTTGAGCAAGCAACACAGATCGACTGAACTGTTCGAAAGAGAGGCCAACAAGTTCCGTCAGTCTTGCCTGAATATCCGACTTCGTTCCTTGCAGGGGCTCCCCAGTCTCAACATTTACAGCACTCATATCTACTTTCTGTAGAGAGCCGGAAGGCTTGTTACCAGCTCGCCTGACACTCCAAGTAGCTCTGTACCTATCACCTGTAGTAGCTAAGAATTCAACTTGAGCATAGCATTCGGCTGTACCTCTTCTCAATATAGACCGGCTGTCGTTCTGACTTATGCTCTTATCGTTTACATCTTTCAGCTGTACATTTGTCTCTTTAGCCTTGTTCATCCTTGGAGTGGAGTCGTACAAAGCCAGGCATATAGCATCTAGTATTGTCGATTTCCCCGAACCTGTATTTCCTGTGATAGCAAATACCCCAGCTGACGCCAAAGGTTCGCAGGTAAAGTCTATTTCAAATTCAGCTCCAAGAGAAGCTAGATTTTTGCCTTTAATCTTCAGTATCTTCATGATTTCACCTCCTCTATAGCCTCTTTAATAAATTCCTGCATCATCTGTGGCATATCACTGTCACCATAATTACGCCTGTAATAATCGTTGGCTACATCCAAAGGATCTATCTCTTGCAACTGTTCAAAGGTAAGAGCTGTTATCTTCGACTCTCCTCTTTGAGGATAGAAGGGAGATATTTTTGCCAGACGTACACTCTTATCCTTAAGGGCTTCTTCAATTCTGAACTTGAATGATGTATCAGGTCCATCAATAAGAATCTTTATCTCCAGATATGGAGAATGGTTATTAACCTCTCCTATTGGCAACTTATTAATCTCTTCAAGTATGCTATCTATTCTTGAAGGTTTAGATGGTATGCTAAGGAGTGAAGTATAAAGAGGTATATCTATATTATCAATTGATACATTCTCCTCCTCAATATTTATCATGACAACCTTATGTTTGTTGTTCTTCTCTGCAAAAGTCATCGGAAGTGGTGATCCTGAATATCTCACATTATCACGTCCGGAAACTTTTTGTGCCCTGTGAAGGTGCCCCAGAGCTGTATAAATAATTCCACTGTCAAAAGCATCAGGAGATATTCCTTCAACACCTCCAATAATTGCTCTTTCAGATCTGTCATTCTCTGAAAGCTCAGAGCCTGTTGCCTGAAGGTGCCCCATAGCAATTACCGGGATACCTTTATCTTTTACTCTATTGTAAAGCAGATGATAAAGTTGCTGAACTCCATCTGAATAGGATTCTGAATGAGGATAATCTCCCTGACGTAGATAAGGAACAGCCAAACAATATGCTGCAATATTTCCATCATTATATATAGGCTCTATAAGATTATCTAAATCTATATCTCCCTCACTGTTCCTCTTCACAACACCCCTTACCGTTACATTCATCTCCTGTAAAAGAGGATTAGGAGCCTCAATACGCGAGGCAGAGTCATGATTACCAGCTGTAATAATTATCTTAAGTTGCTGGTTTTTATATGTAACTTCTCTTAAAAAAGAGTAAAAAAGTTTCTGTGCTTCGGCCGATGGGTTAGGTCCGTCGTATACATCACCCGATATAAGAAGCAGGTCTATCTTCTCATCGGTTATGAATCCTATAAGCCATTCAAGAAAATATGCATGTTCTTCCTGACGACTGTAGTCATAGAATATCTGACCTATATGCCAATCGGCTGTATGAATAACTTTCATAAATAATACATTTCTTTTATCAGGCACCTGCCTAAAGCAAAGATAATGATTTTGTCAAAGCTGTATGTACAGTTTTTATGTGAATAAGTAATTATCTATATAAATTGAATAACTATTACATAGTTTATTTCCTTTTTAGGACTTATCATTCGGAAAAAATCAATACAAGTAAAAAAAACTGTCATTCAAAAAAAATAGACAAAAGCAATCTAATACATATTACTTGCTAAAAATTAATCAAAACCTTAGATTTATACATAATTTTATAAAAGGATTGTAATAAAATCTTCCCAATCCGACCAAAAATATTTGCTATTATTGTCAAACTGTTGTTTTTTTTGATCAATAACTCCATGCCGTGAGTGATTTTAACACTAATACATTTATTTTATTTAAATCAAGTGTATTTTTGTACAGTTAAATATATAACTAAAATATTAGGTATGAAAAAGTTTTTTTTGATGGCCGCTATGGTCATGGCTGGCATTACTGCTTCAGCCCAAAATGAGCCTCTTGCTAATAGCAAATTATCTGACAATTGGTACTTAGGTGGTAACATTGGAGCTGTTACTCCTCTTAATGGAGCTTTTTTTGGTAATATGCGTCCTACAGTTGGTCTTGAAGTTGGCCGTTATCTTACTCCTGTATTCGGTATCGGAGTAGAAGGTAGAGCAAAATTCAACACAATTAAAGCTTTCACTGCAGTTGATCAAGCTTATGGATTCCTTCTTGGTAAGTTCAACCTTAGTAACTTATTCTATGGTTACAAAGGCGAGCCACGTAACTTTGAAGTAGTTGCTTTAGCTGGTCCTGGTATCGAGCATAACTTCGGTGATGCAAAAGACACCTATTTAGCTTACAAAGCAGGTTTGGAGTTCAACTTCAACTTGGGTGAGGCTAAAGCTTGGCAGTTTAACATCAAACCAGGTATAGTTTGGGGTGTAAACAACGCTCTAGTTCCTGAAACTGAGTTAAACAAGAATGGTGCTACATTTGAAATCAATGCAGGTTTTACCTACAAATTTAAATGCAGCAATGGTACACACAACTTCGCATTTGCTAAAGTTGACCAAAGTGAACTTGATGCATTAAACAACACAATCAACAGATTGCGTGATGAGAATGCTGAGAGAGCTAAAAACGATGCAGCTACAATTGAGAATCTTAAGAACCAACTTAAAGATTGTCAGAACTCTAAACCAGCTACAGTAGTTGAGAAGAAGAGTCCAGTAGAGAACATCGTAACTTTCAGACAAGGTAAGTCAATCATTGACAAGTCTCAGATGCCAAACATTGACCGCGTTGCTAAATTCTTGAATGATAACTCTTCTTCAAAAGTTGTTATCAAGGGTTATGCTTCTCCAGAAGGTAGCGCTAAGTTAAATCAGAAACTATCTTTAGCTAGAGCTAATGCTGTAAAGAAAGTACTTGTAAACAAGTACAAAATTGCAGCTGATCGTATCGGAACTGAAGGTTTGGGCGTTGGTAGCATCTTCACAGAGCCTACTTACAACCGTGTATCTATCTGCACAGTTAACGATTAATTTTTTAGAAATTATATTAAGCCCCTTCTCGACTAAGTCGAGAAGGGGCTTTTATTTTATATACATTCAGAAAATAGTTTGTAAGCATTACATATTGGTGAATAACATAGAGGCTTATCTTGTATAGATTATCAAAAAAATGTGTGTAAATTTTATAGCCACAAACTTTTGCGATTGACCCGTTTGTAGTGTTACCAACTTATATTAGAACAATAAGGAAGAATATGTAAAATTCTTTTAGTATAGTCTATTCATTTGGCCTTTTATAGTTATTGGGTATACGGATCTGCATGGCAGGCAAATGGCGTTAATACTACCAGCAAACCAACTACTGAAAGGATGAGCTTTATAATCAAGTATTAAGAGTAAAAAAGGTGTATTGTAAATCAGGAAGGAAAAGTAATAAAGTGTAAAGTGTTTCAGGTAAATTAAGCTGTAATGCTATCCTATATCTTAATAAGAGAATACTAAGAAAGAATATATAAAGTATTTTTTGCTATAGCTAGTTGTGTTTGAACATATTAATGGGAACATTAAAGAAGAGATGTAAAGTGCTTTAGATATAGTCAGCTGTGTTTCAAACTTATTATGGAATACTATGGAGGAAAAAAGAAGAGTGCATTATATATAGTTAATGCACTCTTCTTGTAATTATCAGTTGCCACCGTCAACCGTTCGGTTGTCAGCGTCAACTGATGAGTTGACGTCGACAACCGAACAGACGGCATCGGCAATTTTATTTATAAACAAGATTAATTAAGTTTATCACTTCATCATCTTATTTGATATTCTCAACACTGTGAAAGAGTAAGAAGGGATAGTATAATTGAATTTCTCCTCAAGATTAATCTGTTTTGAAGTCGGCTGACTATCCTTATCATCCGGTTTTCCGGTTAGAAGAGTAAGTGTTGCATTAGCACTCTTCCCTTTAAGGAAAGGTAGAGAGATATCTGCATCAACCTCTTTATTCATCAAATTCACTATCTTAACAATCCAGTCACCACTTTTACTATCTTTTACTACAGATAGTCCTAACCTCTTACCTACATCATCTCTTTTATTATTCAACATAACTTTTGAGGCAATATATTTGTCTCCCGAATTATTACCAAATAGTTTCTGAACATGATATTCAACAGTAGGCTTAACCTCATCATTATTGAAATAGATCATATCAGGATTCCACTGAGTATGCCCCTCTTTTGCTAATAGTGGTGCATATGAAGTCATTGAAACGACATCTGCATTTCTCTCTATAGCTGTAAGGTATAGAGCATCTGAAAGAGCAGTCTCTATATTACTTGGTCGTCCCGGCAAGTGTGAAGCATACTCTCCAAGATAGACTTTAGATTTGCTCCTGTCGTATTTATCATAGAAATCCTGATTATTAATAAACCATCCAGGAGTGTTATAATAGTGCTCATCTACCATAGGAATATTCTCACGTGTAGCCAATTTCCATCCCTCTTCATAATCAGTACCTTCATAGAATGGCCCAACGGTACCAATTACTGTGATTTCAGGATATCTCTTCTTTACGGCATTGAATATCATCATAAACCTCTCCTCAAAAACATCAGTAATAAGATCTTCATTACCTATACCGATATATTTCATATTGAAAGGTTTTGGATGTCCTGCCTTCGCACGTATCTTTCCCCAATATGTACTCTTTGCATCACCATTTGCATACTCTATAAGGTCAAGAACGTCTTGTACATATTCATCCATCTTATCCATTGGTATACCTCCTTGCTGGCCACCGCAGTCTATATGGCGTGAAGAGTGAGCACTGCAAGTTCCAGAGTTCTGGCAAGGCACACCTGCAGCAAGAACAGGTAATGGTTCAGCACCAATATCTTCACAGAAAAGGAAGTATTCATGGTATCCCAATCCTCTAGTCTGATGGTATCCCCACAGGTTACGAAGAGGTTTTCTACTTTCTAGAGGTCCAATAGACCCCTTCCAGTCATATATATTATCTACTCCATCACCATGAGCAACACATCCTCCCGGAAATCTAACAAATCTTGGCTTAAGATCGGCAAGTGTCTGTGCCAGATCTTCTCTTAAACCGTTACGACGGTTCTTGAATGTGTTAACAGGGAATAGAGAAACCATATCGAGGGCATAAGATCCTTCTGACAGAGGAGTAATGAGCAGTTTCCCCTTCTTAGCTGATGAAGATACCTTCATCTTAACCTCATTATTAGACCACATACCACCTTTTACAACAATATTAGATGAAGCTAGTACTGTTCCATCATCACCAACCAACTGAACCTTTATTTTAGAACTCTTGCCCGAAAGTAGATTAGTAAATATAGAGAATATATATTCTTCACCTTTCTTAAGTGAAATGCCATCGTATCCGCTATTGCATAGTGATGCTCCTACTGAGGTAACATCTATAACAGCATAATGAGAATTATTGCTGTGTATTGGATTTGTGGTTCCAATAGAGAACTCCATACCACCCTTGCTATTACCATCTTCGACAGACCAGGCATATGTGCTATTCCACTCTTTAAGCCTTGATCCATCGGATGATGAATATTCAAAATCTCTGTTTTGGACAAGCTCACCATACAATCCTCCATCTGCCGAGTAATTTATATCCTCGAAAAATATGCCTATAAGTTTATCACTTATCTTTTTCACACTATCAGGAAAGATTGTTATATCTGCCTTAAGATTATTCACATCGGCAAATCGCTGGGCATCTTGTGAAGCGGTCTGATTATGCAGTTCATTTCTATACATTTTATTACCAGCAAACATAGTCAGCCTCTCAATAAGTGAATATGGCACCTTTATTGCTGAACCGCTCTCTTTATTTCCGGCTATTGTTGCCTCACACTTTTTACCTGCAACATACGATTTCGAAACATTCTTATCGTATTCTGTGTTCACAAAATATGATTGTCTGCCCCATTTCAGGAGATCATCAGAAGAGGCAGCACCAAAGTCCTCGCTCTCTTGATTAAGATTCCATACACAAAGCCACTTGTCTGCATTATTATCGAACATAAGCATTGGACGCACCATTCTCTTTTCTGATCCCCAACGTCCATAGTCACACTTTACGAAAGAGTAACCACCTGCTACTTCAAACCAATTTACTCCCTCATTGCTCCATGCAAACTTCAGTCCGCTACGTCCCTCATCTTTTTTGCTGGCATATGAAAATAGCAACACAGAGTCGGGTTCATTATATACCTTTAATACTGAAGAGAAACTATCTTGGACTATAGCAAGAAAAAGAATTGAGATAATTAGAATTCTGTTTTTCATAAATATTTTATGTTATTATCAATTTTATTTATAGGAAGACAAGCTCCAGCTATCATGCCATTGCAGAATAGGTTTACCATTGCTGAACTCTATAGGAAGCCACATATATCGGCCATCTATAGGATTTTTTGGACGCCATACATCTGCCATAAAAATATAGAGATCTCTTTTCCCTTCAACTTTGAAAATAAAAGTACTTTGAGCTCCAAAGGTCTTCTCAGCATCATTTCCAACGCATGGATTAGGATGTTGAGTCCATGGGCCAAATATATTATCGGCAGAGAACAACCTTGCTTCATTAGGAGCCCAGCCTGTACATCCGGAAGTAATCATCCAATATTTTCCATCTTTTTTAAATATTGCAGGAGCTTCGTTATTTCCTGCCGGTATCATACGTATATATTTTCCAGTATGCCTCTGATAGTCATCTGAAAGTTCAGCTATCTGCAGAGTTAGGTTGTCCTCTGAAGAGTATATGTGATAAGCCTTTTCATCATCATCAATAAAAATAGTCATGTCACGAGACATCTGTCCACTCTGAATATCTCTCTTTAAGAAAAGTCCCTTTTTGATAGCATCTTGCCACTCTGGAGTCCACCATTTCTTATAATTATCAAGGTTTAGTGTATCAAGAATTGCTCTCTTTTTACCATCCATATCATAAGGCAGTTTACCGGCATTTATCCTTGACGAGGAGATGAACTTGAAAGGTCCCTGAGGAGTATCACTGATGGCCATTCCTGCCCTTGCAGCACTATATCCTTTATCTTTTAGTTCCAGATGAAACCACATTACATACTTACCACTTTTTTTATTGAAGACAACCTTTGGACGTTCTATTATAGAGCCCTTCACAATATCGCTCTTCTCATCATCACTAACACTTAATGCCACTCCTTGGTATTTCCAGTTTATAAGATCTTTTGAAGAGTAGCAGGTTACTCCCACTAACGCATTATTACTCGATTCGGCCTTATGTTCTCCATACCAATAATATGTCCCATCCTTATAGAGCATTCCACCACCATGTGCGTTTATATGTTCACCCCTATCATCCGGCCATATTTTACCAGGATAGATAGAATCATTAGATACGTCTGCAGAAGTTGTAAAGATGCAGGACATTATCATTGAGATAGATAATAATAGTGTTTTCATAATTCATATTTTGTTTACATCGTAAAAGTACAATAAAAAGCCTAAAAAGACAGACCAAAATTCAGTCAATGAAGTGTACAAATTCTTCATCCTTTAGATAATTTTGAGAAAAAAAGACAATAATGCTAAAATAGCTTCATAATCTTAACTAACGTTAATTTTTGCACCCTAAATCTCTTATTATTATCCTAATAGATAAATAAATAAAAACATAGTTGAATTAAAAAATAATTACAATACATTTTTGGGATTTTTAAGATAATGCAGCTATAAACAATAAATAATTTTAACAAATATACTTATATATCTTCTTTTTTGATAATAACTATATCACATCAAAATGTTTCAAGGCATTTAAAATGCCATCATCATCAACAGAGGATGTAACATAATCGGCCGATCTTTTAAGTTCATCTCCTGCGTTTCCCATAGCTACACCTATCCCGGCCTTCTTAATAATGGTAAGATCATTTCCACCATCACCAAAAGCCATAGTCTCTGATATAGAGTAGTTGCCGAAAGAGGCAATCTTCTCTAAGGCAGAACCTTTGTCTATTCCCTTAGCAGTTACGTCGGTAAAAGCCGGATGCCATCTAGCTGCAAAGACACCGGAAAGGTTTCCTATAATTTCACTTTCAATCTCCGGAGTTATGAATGGGGTTATTTGGAACACATCTTCACCTTCTTCAAGCCTGCCCTCACCGAAGCAGAAATCAACATTTAAAATCTTCCGGAAAATATCATCGACTATAGGTTTAGAATTGTATACAGAGATCTTATCTTTCCCCACCATTATAGATGCAAAATCATATTTATCTGCATATGTAATAAACTTATCCACTTCAACTTTATCAATTGGTTTTTTACTAACCACTCTATCACCTATAAAGCAGTAAGCTCCATTAGTAGTAATATATCCATCTATAAGTTGCGATATTGAATCTAGATTGTTTATCAGTAGAAAAGGTCGCCCGGTAGATATATAAATTTTTATTCCACTAGCAGAAGCCTTCTTCAATGCTTCCACTGTGGAATTGGGTATCTCGTGGGTATTGAAACTAACCAATGTACCATCAATATCAAAAAAAAGCGCTTTAATCATGTTTGAATATATATATCATATAGTTAAAAAAAAGAGGGTTGTCTGTTATCCAAGCAATCCTCTTTTAATATATTTAATTTAATTGAATCAGAGAAAATCCTTTATAGAACTAAGTTTCATGCTGTTGGAACCTTTAATTAATATGTAATAACCTATAGGTTTATCATTCTTGAGATTATTAATCAGTTCATTTACATCGTTATAATGTTCATAAGAAGATGTAGCTGCCTGAAATTCTTTTCCAACTAATATAACCCTCTCAAAATGGCTATTATCAATGTAATCCACTATCTTTTTATGCTCCTCATGACTACCCTCACCCAGTTCCTTCATGTCACCAAGTATCACCATCTTCTTAGTCACATCCATTAGTCGGAAGTTTTCCAAAGCTGCCATCATGCTTGTTGGATTTGCATTGTAAGCATCAACAATAAGCATATTGCTTTCAGTTGTAGTAAGCTGAGAGCGATTATTTCTTGGAATATAGTTCTCCAAAGCCTCTTTAATAGAAGTTGCAGATACACTGAAATATCTTCCTACAGTTATAGCGGCAAGAGCATTCATTAGGTTATAACTTCCAATAAGATGAGTATCTACAGTGTAGGTCTGTCCCTCATGTCCCCATTCGAATGATAGATATGGCGAGCAAGACAATAACTTGCCACTTATATATAGCCCTGCTTCATTTTTTGTTCCATAACCAATTCTTACAAGCCCCTGCGATATCTTATCAAGGTTCTCATTATCTCTATCAATGAATATAATATGTTTGCCTGAATAGCGCAAGAAATCATAAAGTTCACCTTTAGTTTTCACTACTCCTTCAAAAGAGCCGAAACCTTCCAAATGTGCCTTCCCAACATTTGTAATCAGACCATAGTCCGGTTCTGCAATATTGGCAAGCATCTTTATCTCTCCAGGATGATTAGCACCCATCTCAATCACTGCGACCTCATGATCTGGAGTGAGACGAAGAAGAGTAAGAGGAACACCTATATGATTATTTAAATTACCCTCTGTGTACAAAACATCATAGCGCTGGCTCAACACACTTGCTATTAACTCTTTTGTTGTGGTCTTTCCATTAGTACCTGTGATACCTATCACTTTTGTTCCCAACTTCTTGCGATGATAGTTGGCCAGTTGCTGAAGTGCCTTTAAGCAGTCATCTACATAAAGTATGCGAGGATTTGATTCTTCTTGAAATCTTTTATCATCAACAACTGCATACTGACATCCTTTATCCAAGGATGCTATAGCAAAATCATTACCATTGAATGATTCTCCCTTTAAGGCAATAAACATTGAACCTTCAGGACAATTACGGCTATCGGTCGTTACAGAGCCACATTCCGTAAAACATTTGTATAAAGTAGATATACCCATCTTTATATCATTCTTTTAAAATTACAACAAAGATAACTGAAAAAAAAAATTATTAAATAACAAATAGGTGGATATTTCTATTTACTTTTGTATATACAATAAGCCCATATGATAAAAGAATTTAATCCACAATATATCAATGTGAATGGTAAGCTCATGGATTTTTCCTCTCCAAAAGTGATGGGAATACTTAACGTAACTCCCGATTCATTCTTTGCACAGAGCAGGAAACAGACATCCAAAGAGATTATTGAGAGAGTGAAACAGATAATT
>Ga0172378_10005735_pt1 | contig 11607 bp, 10 predicted proteins | sample GrowelOW332metaG_FD_119755 | JGI IMG/M metagenome (GOLD analysis project Ga0172378, IMG submission 119755) | Groundwater microbial communities from an aquifer near a municipal landfill in Southern Ontario, Canada - Pumphouse #3_1 metaG | ecosystem: Environmental > Aquatic > Deep subsurface >... | reverse complement strand
TTTATAAAAGATAATTCTTTACATGTTAAAAAAATATCCTACAGTTAAAAACCATAAGATATTAATATTTTTTATTGCTTCTTTTATTTTTAATGACCGGTAAGTGGAAAATTTACGTTTAAAGCATATTAACGTTTTCAACGATAATTTCTGGATCAACTTTGTCCTGAAGGTAACGTTCAACGCCACCTTTAAGGGTCATCTGAGACATTGGACAACCTGCACATGAACCAACGAGTCTCACAAATACAGTCTTATCTTCAATTCTTACGAATTCTATATCTCCACCATCTGCCTGTAATGAAGGACGGATATCATTAATTGCTTCAATAACTACTTTTTCTTCCATAGTATTCTCCTACTTTGATATATTTTGAAAATACAAAACAAATACATTTCAGTCAACTGTTTTACCCTTCATTTCTTTTAGATATACAAATAATATCTTTTTTGTTTCAAACTCGGTGCAATAATGCCCTTTTTGTGTCGATTTATGGCTTCTCTTTTAATATTTATTCTTCAATTACAAAATTTTGCTGACATAAATGATATTATCTTTTATTATAATATTACTATGAGTGCAATCAAAATAATTTTCTTGAATCAAAAGGGCGGAGTTGGTAAGACTACAAGTGTAGTCAATCTTGGTGCATCTTTGGCAAGAAAAGGTAAGAAAGTACTATTGGTTGATTTTGATTCACAAGGAAATATGACGAGTTCAGTTTCCGGAAATCCAAAATTACCTGGTACGTATGAAGTGGTTACCGGACAAGTAAATGCTCTTGATGCTTGCCAAAGCAGCAGTATGCAAAACCTTTATATTATTCCTGGCAGTATTGATATTGCAGGGTTGAATGTAGAGCTTGTTGATGAAGACAACAGAGAGTTCTTTTTTAAGAAGACACTTGCTCCACTGGATGAATATTATGATTATATCCTTGGCGATTGTCCCCCCTCTCTTGGTATTGTGACAATTAATACCCTTTGCTGGGCTCAACATGTCATTATTCCTATGCAATGTGAGTATCTGGCAATGGAGGGTTTAAACCTCTTAATGGGTACTATCAGCAATATTAAGATTGCACTTAATCCTAATCTTAATATTTTGGGAATTCTCTTTACGATGTATAGTAAGAGAACAAAACTCGCTAACGAGGTTGTCGAAGATGTTTCACAATTTTTCCAAGATAAGGTATTTCATACCTTAATTCCTCGAAATGTGAGACTATCAGAAGCTCCTTCTCATGGATTACCGGTCATTGTATATGATGCAAGTTGTGCTGGGACGAAAGCGTATATTAAGTTTGCTGAGGAGGTAATGAGTCGTGTCGAGTAAACATAAAATGGGCCTTGGAAAAGGCATGGGATCCCTTATCGATGGTTATTCTCTCGATATGGTTTTAGGTAAAGATAGAACTCCTGTTTATACCGAAGATAGTAAAAATAATAATTATACACCAATCCCTTCTCAAGATGTGGTTCATGAAATGGAACTTGATAAAATTCATACAAATCCAGATCAACCACGAAAACATTTTGATGAACAAGCGTTACAGGATTTATCTTCTTCTATTAAAAATCAAGGAGTCCTTCAACCTATTATTGTTGAAGAAGTAACTCCTGGTAATTATACAATTGTTGCTGGAGAAAGACGTTACAGAGCAACTAAGATGGCTGGTCTTAAGACTATCCCTACTCTTGTTCGTACTTTTTCCGATATGCAGCGCTTAGAAGTTGCTCTCATTGAAAATATTCAAAGAGAAAACCTTAATGCTATTGAAGAAGCAAAGGCTTATGCTTATCTTTTACAACAGTCAAACCTTACGCATGATGAACTTTCTTTGAAAGTTGGTAAGAGTCGTTCTACTATTACCAATAGTATTCGATTACTACAACTGCCAAAAGAAGTGCAAGAGGGTGTCATGAATGGGACGTATAGTGCAGGGCATGCGAGAGCATTCCTTTCCATTGTAAATCCTGCTGACAGAATCATTATGTTAGACATACTGAAGACGAAACATCTTTCTGTTCGAGAGGCTGAAAAATTTGCAAGCCAATTAAACAAAGGAAAGCGAAGTCTCGGTAAAGATAAGTCTGGACAGAAGAGTCATCAAGAAGAAAGCGGTAATGGAGCTGATCCAGATGTCATGGACATTCAGGAGAAATTCATCCAAGCCTTAGGCTGTAAAGTTGAAATTAAAGGTACTGCTCAGAATGGAAAAATCTCTATCTCTTTTAAGAGTAGTGATGAATTAGAAAGAATTTACCAAATGATATCGCCAAATGGTGATTTATTTGAATTATAGGAGAAAACATGAGCAATGAATTAGGCGACGGCCTCTATGCGTTAATGGATACGAATAAAGGTTTAATCACTTTAGGCCTCGAATATGTAAAATGCCCAATGACTGTAGCAAACTTTGTTGGATTAGCAGAAGGTGCACTCAATCTTAAGAAAGAAGGAACTCCTTTTTATGACGGTTTGAAGTTTCACAGAGTAATTGATAATTTTATGGTACAAGGTGGAGATCCTGCTGGTAACGGTACAGGTGGTCCTGGTTATACTTTCCCTGATGAATTTGATAAGTCTTTAAGACACACTGGTCCTGGTACCCTTTCAATGGCTAACGCTGGTCCTGGTACAAATGGTAGTCAGTTCTTTATTACCCACGTAAAAACAGATTGGCTCGATGACAAGCACACCGTATTTGGTCATGTTATTGACGGTATGGATGTTGTGAATGCTATTAAACAAGGTGACTCGATTAAGTCTGTAACAATCAAAAGAGTCGGTGCTGATGCCGAAAAGTTCAGGGTTTCACGTGAAACATTTCAAGAACTTGTTGAATCAGCAGGCAAACTCGCCAATGAAAAAGCTGAAAAAATGGTTAAGGAGCAGGAAGCTCAAATAGCTCAAAGATGGCCTGATGCTGTAAAGACTGCTTCTGGTTTGAAGTATGTTGTCAACAAAGCAGGAAAAGGCGGAGCAAGCCCTAAGTTTGGTCAGACTGTTACCGTTCATTATGAAGGTAAACTTCTTGATGGTACTCTTTTTGATTCTTCAATTAAGAGAGGCGAAGCTGCTCAGTTTGCAATTGGCCAAGTTATTGAAGGTTGGAATGAAGCTTTACAGACAATGACCAAGGGTGAAAAAAGAACTTTGATTATCCCTTCTGATCTTGCTTATGGCGATCAAGGATATCCTGGTGTTATTCCACCAAAAGCAACTTTGGTTTTTGATGTTGAATTAATTAGTTTCTAAATTCTGAATAAGAATTCACAAAGTCTCTGGAGTTTTTCTTCAGAGGCTTTTTTTATGATTACAAGTTTTTTAAAAGTGGGTATGGGTCAAAGACACATACTCTTGTTTGTCTTGTACCCCATCTCTATAATGAAAGTAAGTGAAGAGAGCCTTTTCACTTCCGTACAAAAGGCTCTTCTTTGTTATGCTGATAAACCCTCTCTCCTTGAGGAGTGTGGCTCTTTGCTCTGTAACAGGAAGCGATAAAAGGAAAACCAATGAAAGATAAGAATATACAATTTGTGTGCAGTGAATGTGGAAAAGTTGAACCCAATTGGCTTGGACGTTGTCCTAGTTGCGGTAGTTGGAATACTTTTCAAGAAGAGTATATTTCTGCTCCTGAAAAGGTGGGGAAGAGGCTTGATATCTCAACAAGTAGTACTCCTATTTCCTTACAAGATGTTGTGGTTGCAGAAGAAACTCGTTTGACGACAGGTATGTCTGAATTGGATAGAGTACTGGGTGGTGGTTTAATGAGAGGCTCTGCGGTTCTCATTGGAGGCGAGCCTGGAATAGGTAAGTCGACGTTAATGCTCCAAGTTGCAGCAAATTGTGGTAATACCATGAAAGTCTTGTATGTGAGCGGAGAAGAGAGTCCTTCTCAGGTAAAACTAAGGGCGGAGCGTTTACATCTTCCTTTAGATGCCATTTCGTTATTTAATGATACGAGAATGGAAGTTTTACAAAAGATTGTCGAAGATACGGCTCCTACTGTTTTAATTGTCGATTCGTTGCAGATGTTGTCTTCTGCAGATATTCCCTCCCCTGCAGGTTCACCGAACCAAATGAGAAGTTGTGCAATGTCTCTTGTTGGTATTACGAAGAGACTGGGTATTTCGCTTTTCTTAATTGGTCATGTTACCAAGGATGGTTCGATTGCAGGACCAAAAATTGTTGAGCATCTGGTTGATACGGTATTGTATTTTGATCAGAGTGGGAGCGGCGTCAGAATGGTCAGAGCTGCAAAAAATAGATTTGGTTCTGTTGATGAAATTGGTATTTTCCTTATGACGGATAAAGGTCTTGAGGTGGTAGAAAATCCAGCAGGTTTCTTTTTAAATCAACGACCTGAAGGGACCCTTCCTCCTGGTATTGCTTTTACCGCCGTTGTTGAAGGAAGTAGAACGTTCATTGTTGAAATTCAAGCATTAACGACGACAGCTAAAAATGGGTATTCTCGTATTTATAGTGATCGTATTGATACCTCTCGCGTTACTCGTGTTGCAGCAGTACTTGAGAGACATGCAGGTCTTCATCTCTCTGATCAAGATATCTATGTGAATGTTGGCGGTGGTATGAAACTCACGGAAGTTGCTATCGAACTTCCTTTAGCGCTTGCACTTTGGTCTTCCCTCTCTGGTCATTGTTTAAATGATCATAGTGTAAGTTTTGGAGAATTGAGTCTTGCTGGAGAAGTAAGACCGGTGAGCTTTTCTGATAAAAGAATAAAAGCCTCTCATGATATGGGGTATGATTCTTTGATTATTCCTGCAGCAACGAAAACAAGAAGAAAAAAAGATCAACTGTGTTTATGTCAAAATATCAGACAAGCTTTGGATTCTTGTAAACTTGAGATGTAACCGTTTTTAGATAAAATGATGGTATTTCCTTTTTCTGTTGGAATTATTTTTTTTTATGAGGTTTATTACTCAGCACATAATATGTACATAATTGTGTGGTAGGTTTTTTTATCACATAAGGAAAATAATAATGAAAACAAAAACAACTTTCTTAACAATGGCTCTACTTGGTTCAGCTGTTGTAATAACTGGTTGTAGTAGCATAAATCAAAAGGCTACGACTACTGAACAAAATGAAGAACCTACGGTTCATTTTGTGGTGACTGATACGGAACAAAACACTTTTTATGACAATGAAGGAAATGTCATTGATGCACCTGCTGAAGGAGAAGCTCTCTATGGTCAAGATGCTCAATACGAAGGCATTGCTCCTTCTTATACCGATAACGGCGATGGTACTGTCACAGATAATAATACTGGTTTGATGTGGCAACAAACACCACATGATGGTAAATTGAGTTATAAAGAAGCTGTAGAATATGTTGAGAACCTTAATTTGGGTGGATACACCGATTGGCGTCTTCCAACCATGAAAGAGTCTTTCTCTTTAGCTTCTTTCAATGGTCATCTTGATGCGCAAAATATGGAGAATAGTGTTCCCTATATTGATACTGATTATTTTGATTTTACCTATGACGAACAGAAGGCTTATACCGGTTCTTACTGGACAAGTACGGTAGAAGACATTTGGGATGATGCGAACTTGAGTTCTGGTGATTTTAATTATGCCGAAAAGAACTATGGTTTCAACTGGGCTGATGGTCACCTCAAGAGTTATGCTGATGGATATAATGTAGATGGTACTGAATCTGGTTTCTCTATTCCTGCAGGAGTAAGAGCAGTGCGAGGTGAAGAAGGTGTCTATGGTGTGAATGATTTCCAAGACAATGGAGATGGAACTGTTAGCGACAATGCTACCAACCTCATGTGGACTGCTTCAACTGATAGTGTTGCACGAAACTGGGAAGACACTCTTTCTTGGGTACAAGAAATGAACGATGAGAACTATCTTGGTCATAATGACTGGAGACTTCCTAATGCAAAAGAATTGCATTCAATCGTTCAGTATGGTAAGAGTTCAGTTCCTGCTCTTGATACTGACTATTTCTCTCTCACCTACGATGATTGTTATCTTTGGACAAATACTACCTGTGGTGATTTCAATGAAACCGCAATGACCTTGTGTGTTGGTTATGGTTGGTCTATTCCTATAAGTTCAGTAAATGGTGGTGGTGTTGGACCTGATAATGCAGAACAGAGTTCTATGATGACCCCTCCAACCGATGCTGATGGAAATGTGATGGCACCACCAACTGATGCTGATGGTAATATTATTCCACCTCCACAGGGAATGAATAATGGTCCTCAACAACAGAATCCAAGTGCCGTAAGTTCTTCAACGGAAACTGAAGCATATACCGTAGATTCTTTTGAAGACTGTCATGGTACAGGTTGCTTACGTGCAGATTATAAGAGTGGTGTTGTTCCTTCTTTGTCCGCTGAGAAGATTGCCCAGATTGAACCGGGTAAAGTAATTTATCAAGAAGATACTGCGGTAAGTAGTGATGATGAAGCAAGTCTTTCAAATTCAGAAAATGCAGAAGATTTGGTCATTATTTATAACTATGCGTTGCTTGTAAGAGATAAGTAAAAACTATGTATTACATGTATTACATAATAAAATAATTTTTTCATTTTGCCTCTCCTTATTTTAAGGAGAGGCTTTTGCGTATGGGTGGGAAGATGTTTCACGTGACACATAAAAAAAGGACTTGCTGTGAGCAAATCCTTTTTTTCTTTCTTGTTTCTTTTAAGCAAGCAATTGTAATAAAACAGGGAATCCAATAAATGTGCCAATGGAAGATCCTAAACTACAGAAGAAAAAAACTAAGAGTGCATGGAGCGCTCGGTTTTTATACCAACCTTTTAAGGTGAGTGCATCATCACTAATAGAATTAAAATCGGAAACTGTTGGTTTTTTAATTTTGAGTTGTAAAAGACCTGAAACAATACCTACACCAATTGTCGGGTTTAAACTGGTAAAAGGGGCGGCAAGCATACTGATGATAATATTGAGTGGATGTGCCAAACTAATAATACCCCCGATGGCTGTGAAGATTGCGTTAATCGCAATCCAATACAGGAACATCTTTGAACCTTGCGTCCATCCAGCTTTGGTAAAACCTGTGGCAATGATAGCAATAATGGCAAGTGGTATGAGCCATTTTATGACATTCCCAACTTTTCCCTTTGGTGGAAGTTTGCTAATCTCTGTGGTGTCTGCAGACATTTTACCTTCATCAATCAAAGCAAGATCTTTGAGAATCCCTTGGGTATGACCAGCTCCGATAACACCGAGCTTTTTCATTCCAGGTGCTTTATACATACTTGCTGCCAAGAATTGATCTCTCTCATCAATCAATACTTCTTTCACGGTTGGCAATTCTTTTGCCATCTCAGCCATCATCGTTTCCATCACATCGGCTTTCTTGAGTTCTTCAAGTTCTTCAGCAGTAATTTCTTCTTTGGAAAAAACTGATGAGATTAAAGCACCGAGAAGTTTACATTTGTTCCAGAAATTGGATTTTCTCCAGGCTCGGGTAAAAGTGGTTTGAATTTCTCTATCGCAGAAGGAAAAAGGAATATCTTTTTCGTTGGCCAATTGAGCAGCCCCAAGAATTTCCTCTCCTGGTTTTGATCCTGTTTGTGCACCCATTCTTTTTTGGAAAGAGGCGAGTGCCATATTTGCGAGAAGTAAGAAACCTTTTCCATCCTTCAGTACTTTTGTGATAGAGGTGTTTGACCAAGTTTTTTTATCTTCTTTTGTTGAGTATCGTGTTTTATCAAGTTCGATACAGACGCGGTCTGGTTGAAACTCTTCAAAGTTTTTTGCTACTTCATCAACACTTTCTTTTGATATGTGAGCGGTACCAATTAAGAGTAATTCACTTTCATTTTTGAAAGTTATTTTATGTATTGTATCGCTAATTGTTTCTATATTCATGAGTTTAACTATACAAAGCAAATGGCAAAGCGTAAAGCATTAGTTTTAGAGACTCGAGGAAAATCTTTAAAATGTATGTTTTTACCCGGTATTTCTCGTTGCAACTCTTTTCCTTCCTTACTATAGTTTGCTCATGGAAACACTTGTATCACTGTTGAAGTTAACGTTTTTTTTAGTTTTGGGTGTCTTAATCGCAAAGAAACTCACAAAAACTCAAATCAAAAAAGCCTCGATTTTTCAGACGCTTACTTTGTATGGTCTTCTCTTCTCTTTGGGAGTAGAAATTGGAGCTATTGATAAAATCCTTGAGAAATTACAAACAATCGGTGGCTATGCCTTTACGGTTAGTCTGTTTAATGTTGCCGGTTCTTGTCTTGTTGGTTTTATCGCTTCCCTTCTTTTTGAGAGAAAGCGATTAAAGCTTGTGGACAATAAGGGGAGGGTTTCTCTCAAAGGGGTTAATGTTACGGCACGTGATATTAATACCGTGATGGATACCACTCAAGAGAACACACGTCCAGAAGTAAAGGTCTCTCTTGTGCGCAGGATCTTCCTTATTTTAAGAGAACCGCTTTTCCTTATTTCTATTGTTATTCTTGGAATGCTTTCACGATTATTCACACCCTTTTTGAATAATTTTTCATCAAACATTGTGACCTACCTTCTCTATGCATTGCTGTTCTTCTCAGGGATAGGACTGGGCGCAAGTAATATGCACATCAAAGAGATTCTCTCTTCTCCTTTAATGCTGTTATTGCCGTTGTGGACACTTTTAGGAACCTACTTAGGTGCTCTCTTTGTCCCTCTTGTTACTCATCTTACGCTTGTTGAATCTTTAGGGATTTCTAGTGGTTTTGGTTGGTATTCTCTTTCCGGAATTTTAATTACAGACTTAGGTTTCCCTTTACTCGGTTCTATTGCTTTTTTAAGTAATGTCTTCCGTGAAAGCCTCACGTTCTTCCTTGTCCCTTTGTTTGGAAAACTGGGTAGATTGTGGTATTACCCAGCTGTGTGTGCTGGTGGGGCCACCACAATGGACGTGACGCTTCCCATTCTTTCTTCAGAGTTTGGAAGTGCCTTAACAATCCCCACCATGTATCATGGTGTGGTGATGACGCTTCTTGTTCCTGTATTAATCCCACTTTTCTTTTAATGGGTTATTTCAGAAAGAGGGAGGATTATTTGTGCCAAGAGCGCAAAGTCTGTTTCTTTTAAAAGTCGTAGATATGCTGTGCCTTTCATGGGAACATTGCTATCACAAATGAAGGTCATAAGTAAACCAAAGAAATCATCTTGTGCTGGTGGAAAGGGGAGCTGACTTAATTTATAGGTGCCACTCTTAATTTCCATGTCATGTGGAGGGAGTGGTATTTCTTTTCCTTCAGCAACGGCAATTCTCACTTCTTCACCAGGCGCTTGTGCAAAGCCAACCTTTGAGAGAGTAATATCTGCTGTATCCACAAGGTTGTACTGAAAAACAAGTACTGCTTCGCAGCCTGATTTTCCTTTATCAACTTGGTGGATACTTGTTTCATAGGCTTCTTCAAAAGGTTTTGAGCTTACTTTTTTATCTTCAGTAAAAGGAAGAGGTTGTGATAAATTGAGTGTGAGCGATGTTAATGGTTTCATGTAAGTAATATAACAAGTATTCGTATTTCTTTCCATATTGAGCCTATAAAGGTCATTAAAATCCTTTAAATATTCCTTATTGATAATAATTATCAATAAAGTTTAACGTTTGTTGTTTAAACATCTCTCTTTATGTGCTATGATATGTATATAAATTGGTAAGAGATTTGATACATTAATTTATTAAATGAATAAAAGATATTTCTCACAGGAGGAAAGCAACCGACAAGGTTTGCACATAAGCGTATGAAAGCAGTTACAGTTGTTGAAGGAATTTATAGAGTCGCAGCTCAAATAAAGGAAGAAGGCTTACTTTTTGAAGGTACCTGGCCTATTTCCGATGGTATTATGCTCGATTCTTATATTGTGAAAGGATCAAATAAGATTGCATTAATTGACTTGGTAAAAGATTGGGATGGTGCAGTAGATTCTCTCGCTCGTCAAATTAAAAGTCTTGGTCTTAAAGTATCAGATATCGATTATATCGTTATCAACCATATGGAACCTGATCATACCGGAGATCTTGTAAATTTTGTTGCAAAAAATCCAACAGTTCAAATTTATTGTTCTCCAAAGTCTGTTCCTCTTATTAAGGCTTTCTATAACATTGAAGAAAATATTCATGCAATTTCTGATGGTGAAACACTTGATCTTGGGGGAAAGACCTTATCGTTCCATTTAACACCAAATGTACATTGGCCTGAGACAATGATGACTTTTGCTGAAGAAGATCATGTTCTCTTCTCTTGTGATGCTTTTGGTTCTTACGGTAACTATGACAGTCCTTTTGATGATCAATTAACTGAAGAAGAAAAGAAGACGTTACCAAGTGATTTAGAGAGATACTATTCAAATATTATTAGTTCTTTCTCTCCTTTTGTTCTACGAGCTCTTGATAAAGTTGCTCCACTTGGTATTAAGTTTATTTGCCCTTCTCATGGTATTATGTGGAGAAAGGATGTTGAGTGTATTCTTTCTTGGTATAGAAAATTGGCTTCGTATGATAAGGGACCACAAGAAAAAGAAATTACGCTTATTTTCTCAAGTATGTATGGTAACACCGAAGCTCTTGTTGATTCTTTTAAAAAGGGTGTTGAGAGTGTTGAAGGTGTTGTTTTACACATTATTCGTGTACCACAGACCCATGTATCTTTTGTCTTAGAAAAGGCTTGGAGAAGTTCTGGTCTTATTATTGGTATGCCAACATACAAATACAAGATGTTCCCACCTATGTATAACGTCTTGGACGAAATTGAAAGATCTCATATCGTGAAGAGAAAGATTATTCGTTTTGGTTCCTATGGCTGGTCAGGTGGTGCAGAAAAGCAGTTTACTCCTTTTGTTGATTCTTTAAAGCTCGACTATATGGGTGCTGTTGAATTCCAAGGTGCTCCTTGTGAAGCAGAAGAAAAGAAAGCTTTTGATTTAGCTGTGAAAATGGCTACGGCGATTAAAGAAGGAAACTAGTTCCTGACATATATCACACAGGAGGGGAGAGTCTTTGACTTTCCTCTCTTTTTTATGGTCTCCAAGGAAAAGGTTCTTTGCATTTGGTGGTTAACTAATTTATTAAAAGATTGCTCATTAGGTTTCACGTGAAACAAAGATAAAGGCTGTGTATTTCATCTTTTTCTTGTTTATTTTTGTATGTGCTTCTCATTTTTTTCTTGTGAGCCTTCAGGCTGTACTTTTCTTTATGAATCTTTTTATCGTCATCGAATTTTATTCTGAGTAAGAACTCTTGCTTTTATATAAGATAAAGGTTCTTTGCATTCTGTTTTATTGCTCTTTAAAGTACCGTTTAAGAGACGTTTTCGTATCTTTTACATAAAACATTCTGTGCTTGGTAAAAAAGTAAGATGGGTCCTTTTGCTTTTTTCTTTTCTTTTTTTGTTGGTATCAAGAACTTTAAAACAAAGAGGAAATTCATAGGATCTTCCTTTCTATACAGTACTACCTGTATGCATTCTTAGCTGTTTGTTTTATTTGTTTGATATTCTCTATTGGTTTTGTAATGAGAAGGGGAAAAGTGTGTCGTGTTGAAAAATAATCAATCATTTGTCTTTGCTCTCGTATTAAAAGAGTATAGAGAC
>Ga0172378_10005734_pt1 | contig 11607 bp, 11 predicted proteins | sample GrowelOW332metaG_FD_119755 | JGI IMG/M metagenome (GOLD analysis project Ga0172378, IMG submission 119755) | Groundwater microbial communities from an aquifer near a municipal landfill in Southern Ontario, Canada - Pumphouse #3_1 metaG | ecosystem: Environmental > Aquatic > Deep subsurface >... | reverse complement strand
GAGACAATAGTATTTCGAGTGGCTCTAAGCCATTGACAGTTTAGTCTCTTCCTCCTGCCCTTAAGTATATCACTATTGCTAATTCCTTTATATGACAGATATTGATTGTTTCTTTTAACAGGTGTCCCGGATATTGCGGAGTACCAAAATTCCGGGATGACGCGGAAGACAAATCGGCTTCCGGCAATTACAAATGAATATCAACCCCGTAAACTAAATAACCGTTAACAACCAAAACTATGAACGAAGAATATTCTTTGAATTTGGAATTTTCGCAAGCCAATCTTACCGAAGAAGAAAAAAGATTTGCCAAAGAGAAAATCAGCGCGCTAGAGACTCCCTTCTTTGCCAAATATTCTCCGGAATGCGAAAGCATCAAGGAGGTCGCCAAAAAATATAAAAACAAAAAGAATATAATCATAGAAGCCAACGGCGGATCCATATCGACAATCCGCGCCTTTTCCAGCTGTTTCAGTGCGGACACCGACAAGAACGTCTTTATTCTCGACACCGACGATCCGGATTACATCGCCGAGCTCAAGAAAAAATGCAAGAAGGAAGACACCCTGCTGATGATAATCAACCGCTCGGGAAACAGCATTCAGACCATCTCCGGCTACCTGCTGCTGCCGGAATATGAGACGATTTTTATCACTATTCAAGGCAGCACGCTCTTCCAAATCGGACAGGCGATGGATGTTCCCACTTGCGTCACTTCGGCGGAAGATCAGCCGGTCAGCCGCTTCTCGGGCATATCCGAATTCCATTTCATTCCGGCGGCAATCCTCGGCATAGACATTGAAGGCATCGCAAAAGGCGCCCAAAAAATGTATGCCCGATGCGCGCCCGACTCCCCTTCTGAAACCAACCCGGCGCTACAATTTGCGCTGCATCTTGACAAATTGGAAAAACTGGGATATACTGAACTTTTCCTGTCGATTTATTCCAAAAAATTGTGGGGATTCAGCGAGCTCTTTGTTCAGCTCTTTCACGAGAGCGTTTGCAAAAACGGCAAGGGGCAAACGATTTACGGCAGCGACGCTCCGGAAAATCAGCACCACACCTTGCAGAGATTCAATTCCGGCAGAAAAAACTCGGTAGCATTTTTTATGACTGTCGAGAATTTCCAAAACGACTTCGCGATAAAAGTGCCGGAGGCAATAAAAGACATAAGATGCAGAAATATCGACATCGCGACTTTTGAAAAGCTTTCGGCAGCGGACGTAATCCACACCGAGTTTGAAGGAACTTGGAAGGACACAATCGAAGAAAAAAATCCCGTCATAAACTTGCAGCTAAAAGAAGTCTCCCCTTCCACGGCGGGAATGCTGGTGGCTTTCTTCCAGTACGCGGCATATTATTCCTCAATCCTCCGCGACGTAAACCCCTTCGACCAGCCGGGCGTGGAAAAAAGCAAGGAATATATTTTTCAATTGGTGGAAGATGCGGAATAAAAAACCGTAAGCGGAGTAGCATGGCTTTAGCCTGCGCGGTTGCCCCACGTGAAAATAAAAAATGTATGCAATGTTTTATTCGCTTGGGATAGCAGCGCAGGCTAAAGCCATGCTACTCCGTAGAGAAGGACTCAACTTTTTACACCTCCAAACCTATACAAAACGAAAAAAACCGATTATAATACCCGAGTAAACATTGCGGCTCAATAATCCCGCACAAAAGCCTCCTTGTTGTAAGTTTTCTTCAGTTATTTTCGCCGATGTGGTGGAATTGGCAGACACGCACGATTCAGGTTCGTGTGCTTCACGGCATGTGGGTTCGACTCCCACCATCGGCACATAGTTTAAAAAACTTTTAGGATTGAGATCTAATCATGGGATCCTAATTTAATCAATCTCGCCTTGAGCGCGACAAAACGCCTAATGAGCAAATTATGGGTTTGCCGACTTGGTTTTGTTTTGGGCTGATTTGACTTTATCTTTTCAAGAGAAAGTATTACACCAAATCGCTCCCAAAAAACTCATGGCACAATTTTAACTTTAACAAAAAAATGTTACAACAAAACAAACTCCGCATCATCCCCCTTGGAGGGCTGGGTGAAGTCGGAAAGAACATGACCGTATTCGAGTACGGGAATGAAATTATTATCGTGGATATGGGGCTGCAGTTTCCGGAAGAAGATATGCCGGGCATTGACTATATCATCCCCAATATCGAGTATCTCAAGGGCAAAGAAAGAAATATCAAGGGCGTGTTCATCACGCACGGACACTACGACCACATTGGGGCCATCCCCCATTTGATGCCCAAGCTGGGCAACCCGCCCATGTATAGTTCGGCAATGACCGCCGGCATCATTCAAAAAAGGCAGGAAGATTATCCCAACAGCCCCGTCAAAGTAAACGTCGTGGACTATGACAGTAAAATCAACTTAGGAACGTTCAAGGTGGAATTTTTCCACGTGAATCATACCATCCCGGGAGTGCTGGGACTGGTAATCCACACGCCGGAAGGCATTATCGTTCACACCGCGGATTTCAAATTCGACCACAGCCCGATTGCCGACAAACCGGCAGACATCGGACGCATCGCGCAAATCGGAACCAAAAATATTTTGGCGCTAATGTCGGACAGTACCGATGCCGAAGTGCCGGGCTATTCCACCAGTGAGAGCGACATCCAGAAAGTCCTGGACGATATTTTCGTCAAAGCGGAGGGACGCATCATCGTGGCCACTTTCGCCTCGCTGATCAGCCGCATCCAGCAGATTATAACTCTTTCAGAGAAATACAATCGCAAGCTGGCAATTGACGGATTCAGTATGCGCAACAACGTAGAAATCGCCCATCAGTTGGGCTACCTCAAAATCAAAAAAGGCACGCTCATCAAAACGGACCAAGTCAAGAATTATCCCGACAACCAAGTGTCGCTGATGTGCACCGGCGCGCAGGGCGAGGAAAAGGCAGTGCTGATGCGCATCGTCAACAAAGAGCACAAGTTCGTCAATATCAAAAAAGGCGACACGGTCATCTTTTCTTCCTCGGTCGTGCCAGGAAACGAAAGAACCGTGCAGAATCTCAAAGACCAGCTCTATCGCCAGGAAGCGCACGTCGTGCACAACCAGATGATGGACGTTCACGCCGGCGGTCACGGACGAGTGGAAGATTTGAAGATGATGCTTAATCTCATCAAACCCAAATTCTTCATCCCCGTGCACGGCAACTATTATATGCTCAAGCTGCACGCCGACATTGCGGAGACCGTAGGCATCCCACAAAGCCAGTCCATCGTAGCCGGCAACGGACGCGTGATTGAACTCACCGCCGACTCAGCCGTGATGACCAAAGAAAAAGTACCTGCCAACTACGTAATGGTGGACGGACTCGGCGTCGGAGATGTCGGCAATGTCGTGTTGCGCGACCGCCAGCAGATGAGCGAAGATGGTATGTTTACCATCATCGTCATCATCGACAGCAAAACCGGCAAAGTTCTGGGACAGCCGGACATCATCTCCCGCGGCTTCATCTATATGAAAGGCTCGCCGGAACTGATCAACGAAACCAAACGGCGCGTGGTGGATATCGCCAACAAAACCTCGGCGCCGGACAACGACATCAACTGGACTTACGTCAAGGATAATATCCGCGACCAAGTCGGACAGTTCCTGTTCGACAAGACCCAGAGAAGACCGATGGTGTTGCCGGTGGTAATTGAGGTGTAAAATCTTTACGACAGCAAAAACCCGATTTTTGAAAAATCGGGTTTTTTGTTTCCCCGTAGGGGCACAATATCTTGTGCCCTTTTTTAATGAACAACTATTTCTCCAACAGTAATCACGTATGCCGATGAGGATCAACACGCAAAGTAGTGGGGCTCATCCCGCACGATTATCCCACGCAGACCAAAACTTTATATCCGAATATGGACACAGCCGGCGTAGACCAATCAAACCAATCAAACCGCTTGACTTTTATAATATTTAATAGTATAAAGAGAATAGCGGAGGTGAAACAGATTGACCAGAGCAAAAAATCCAAAGACTAAACAAAGAAAGAAAAAGACAAAACCCAAGTGTGAGTTGTGCAAAGACCAAGGCAAGATATTGGCAGAAAGAACCGTGAAGTCAAGGGACGTCTGGACGACAAGGACAGAGACTATCGACTGTCCTCACTGCAAACAAAGAGGATGAGGCTTCTAGCTCTATCCTCTTTTTCCAAATCTTTTTCTAAATCCCCTCTTGACCGATTTTATTTTCCACATATAATGGAATTGTGATTGATATTTTTATTTTATGAAAACAATAAACAACAGCAAGATGTATTTTAAGAAGTGGCAGACTTCGTCGGGCTGTTTTGTTGTTTTCTTATAGAGTTTAGACTTCCTTGAGAAAATTCACAACAGCCGGAAGAAGGCTGTTTTTTAGTTAGAATAAAAACAAAAAGAGAGGAAGGAAGGGAATGAATCAAAAACCAACGGAGTTTTCGAAAGGAAGAAAAACAGTGTCATACTACTGTCCCAAATGCTACCATAGCGCTTCAGGGCCGGAAGGTACTTATTTAGGCAAACGGCTCTGCCCACGTTGTGGTAGCCCCATGTCCGGATACTGTTAATCACGAGAATAATATTAAAAACTATGACAAGAAGAACACAAAGCAGCACCCCATTACATTGGTGGTCAAACTAAAAAACAATTTTAGGCTGTTTTGCTCTTTCTCAAAATCTAATTTTTTTGGAAAAAACCAAAGCAGCCTAAAAGAACTGCTAGTTTTATTATTAAAAAACAAAAAAAGGAGAGGAGAAATATCTATCATCTCCCAGCAATCCAAATAAAAAACGAACAAGGACAGATCAAAAACAAAAAAACCTTGATATTAAAAATATCCGAGATGGGAACAAAAAAATTACTCCTAAAACCAATTAAGGAAAAATTTGAGGAACTATGCTCAAAGATTTATGGAGAAAACGAAACGTGTTCTTGCCCTGAAGTTCCTTTCACTGAAGAAGAAACTCTCTGCTTAATCTTCAAGCGCGAGATTCAAGGTTTGAGCGAAAGGAGAATTGAAAATGCCAGTCTGATAGTTTTTGCTTCCTACCGGCTGGACAAAGAAAAGAATATTTTCTTTTCCAATTTTTTGATAGACCCGAATCTGCAGGAGCAAGGAAGAGAAATAGCTTCGTCCTTGCTGTCGAAATTGGCAGAACGGGAAAAGGCAAAAACGATATTTATACAGAGTAAAAATCGCTGCGAACAAAAAGAGAGCAGCACAGCGAACATTACGATTATAGAAATAAAATTGGAGGAAACGGAATGGTTAAATTAAACTCGGAACTTCCGAAGATCGATGATAACACCAAAAAACCAACCAAAATTATTTTAAAAGATGGGAACGAAAACGAATGCCCCTTTTGCAAAAAAGAACTCAGCTTTGTCCAAGGTTCCGCAGAATGCGAATGCGGACATTGGCGTATCGGAAAGATCCAACAAGGTGGTTGGGGCAATGGAGAACTAATGCCGTCGGAAGAAGCATTCCTGACAAAAAAAGCTGACCCACCTGCACTTTGAATCGCTTCTTTTAGCCAAATTGAAAGAAAAAAACAATCTTTATTTGTCGTTCCGGAATTTCGGTACTCCGAAATATCCGGAATCCCGTAGCTATGCAAAAAAGCATTGCATTTCATTTTTACCGGCTTGGTAACGGGATCCCGGATATTTGCTGCGCAAATTCCGGGATGACACAACTTTTTACTGAGACACACCACAAAGAAAGCCTGTTCAAAGAGCAGGAGAGGGTGCTCCTCAAAACGACACAAAATAAGATGGCAGAAAATATCCCTGCCATCCCCCTTTTATATTAAATTGCTAAATTTTCCATATATTTTATAATTAATCCGAGAAAACAAATAACTTTACCCAAATGAAAAAAGACATCATCGTGAGTGGGATTCAGCCTTCGGGGGAATTGCATATCGGCAACTATCTGGGGGCGTTGCGTAATTTCGTGAAATTGCAGGAGGAAGGCTATGATTGCACTTTTTTCATCGCCGACCTGCACTCTATGACCATCAACTACGATCCGAAAGAGAAAGCCGGGCAGACTATGAATCTGGCGCTGGATTATCTGGCCGCGGGTATCGACCCGGAAAAATCCACCGTTTATATCCAGTCTCAAGTGCCGGTCTGCACCGAGCTGGCTTGGATTTTTAACACCGTCACTCCCCTCGCCGAGCTGGAACGAATGACGCAATTCAAAGACAAGTCACAAAAGCATATTCACAATATCAACGTGGGGCTTTTGGATTATCCGGTTCTGATGGCCGCGGATATTTTGATATCCAAATCCACCGTCGTACCGGTCGGGCAGGATCAATTCCAACATCTTGAATTCACGCGCAAAGTCGCCCGCTTTTTTAACAATAAATTCGGTCAGACTTTCGTCGAGCCCAAGGAGGTCGTGACTCCGACTCCCAAAATTATGAGCCTCGCCGACCCCGCCAAAAAAATGAGCAAGTCGCACGGACCGAAATCCTACATCGCCATCAACGACGCGCCGGAAGTAATTGAATCCAAAATGAAAAAAGCGGTTTCCACCACTTCGTACGATAAAGATGTTTACGATTTTTATGCCACGCTCTTGCAAGAATTCGGTTCGGTGAAAAATCAAGAATACTTCGCGCCGCAATTCAAAAACAAGGACATAAAATTCTCCGAGTTGAAAAAAGCTCTCGCCGCCGATATCTCCGAATATTTCCGCCCCTTCCGCGAAAGACGCGCGGAGCTGGAAAAAAATCCCGATCTGGTAAAAGAAATTTTCCGTCACGGCGCAGAGAAAGCCAACGCGCGAGCACAGGAAACGATGGAAGAAGTGAGAAAAAAAGTAGGGCTGCTTTGTGAGCAACCATCAGGCGACAGATTTAGGAACATTGCAAATATTTTTTAAACCTTCCTTTCGTAAGGAACTAATGGGAGTTACTCCGTTAAGACTTCATAAAGGAGTCTTCTAATTTGCATGTGTCTTTTTGGCAGATGAACGAAACACAATTATTGCATTCTTTCTCACACAAGACCATGACAGCTTTAATTGCAATCCGCTTGCATAAGAACTCGTTTCCTCTTAACAATACTGGTCGATCATCGCCATGACGCATAAGTAATAAACACATTAGGTTATCCTCCTCTTATCTTTTGTTTTTATTTTTGTTTCCGTTTTCCACCCAAAAAAATAACCTCTTATGAGGTTATTTCTTTGATAGATAAAAGTGAAAAAAGAAAAAATGTCTTTGTAACTCCCGGCGCGTCGCAAAACATTTTTTCCCACTTCATTTTTATCATATCGAATTTTTATTGATTTTATTTCCTGATTTCAATATTACCCTATAGATAAATATGTGTCAACGGCAGGTTGCAAAATCGCGTGGCGAGATGCAGAGTGGAGTACGTAGCGGAGTAGTATGGCTTCAGCCTGCGCCGCTGTCCCACACAGGAGAGACGAACGTATGCGAATGTTTTTGCAGCTTGGGATAACCCGCGCAGGCTAAAGCCAGGCTACTCCGCCTGTCAGCTAATCCGCATTTATCATATTTTTACCGCAATAGCAAACTACGCTCCGACCGTTCTGCCATATACATCTTCGTAGCGCACGATATCATCCTCCCCAAGATAATCTCCCGTCTGCACTTCGATAATTTCCAAATTTTCCTCGCCGGGATTGGAAAGCCTATGCCGCGCTTTGGCGGGAATAAAAGTGCTTTCGCCTTCACGAAGTGTCAGCAGACTTTCCCCGTTGACAACGCCCGCCACCCCTTTGACCACAACCCAATGCTCGCTGCGATGTTCGTGCGACTGCAAACTCAACGATTCACCCGGAAAAACGGTTATTTTTTTCACTTTATGATTATCGGCATTATCGACGAGTACTTCGTATTTTCCCCAAGGACGGTACACGATGATGCTATGCTCGACTTCTTTGCGGCCGTTTTCTTTCAAGTAGCTTAAAACTTTTTTCACATCCTCGCTCCTTCCCCGTTTTTGGACAAATACCACGTCGTTGCTTTCAATAACGATTGCATCATCTATCCCAAGCGTCGCAATCATTTTTCCCGACTCGGAACGCGCGTAAACATTGTTTGAATCTATAAACACATGCTTCTTATCAATAAGATTGTTCTTGGCGGAAATTTCCGAAAGCGCGTCAAAAGACCCGATATCACTCCAATCAAAGTCGCTCTCAAACACGATTACCTTGTCCGACTTCTCCGAAATCGCCGTGTCGATGGATTTCTCCTCCAATCGTCCGAAGTCTTGCAAAAATTCTTCATACGATTTTTCAAAATGCGCGGCGAGCTTCGGCGCATATTTCTCCAGCTCGCTTTTGAACGTCTTGGAACTGAAAAGATACATCCCGCTATTCCAGACATATTTTCCCGACGCAAGATATTTTTCGGCCGTGGCGCGGTCGGGTTTTTCTTTGAAAGACGCGACGATGCTGTAAGTTTCTTTTGCTTCCCCTTTTTCGATATATCCGAATCCCGTTTCCGGCGCGGTCGGCGTGATCCCGAGCGTGCCCACGTTGTCGCCGACATTTTCCAGTGCCATTTTCACAATCTTTGCAAATTCTTCCGGCTTGCCGATGTAATGATCGGAAGGCAAAAATATCAAAGGGTCATTTTCATCCACCTTCGCCCGATCGGAGAGATATTTCACCGCCAGCAAAATTGCCGGCGCGGTATTGAGCGAGACCGGCTCGATGATGATGTGTTCTTTTTGCATTTGCGGATATATCTCGCGAATCTGATTGAACACGTTAAAATAATTCTCCCGGTTGGTAACCAGATAAATATCGTCCGCTTCCATAATTCTCCGTATCCGCAAAAATGTTTCTTGAAGCAAAGATTTGTCGGAATAAAGTTTCAGAAATTGCTTGGGAAAATTTTTGCGCGACAACGGCCAGAGGCGCTTGCCGGACCCGCCACAAAGAATGACTGAATGCATAATTTCGTATTAGCGATTAAATTTGCGCAGCAAACATCCGGGATTGCCCGTCTTTGTATTCGGACCACACCAGAAATGGTGTGAAATGCTACGCAAGAACGTTCTGTCCTGCGTGGTTCACACCATTTCTGGTGTGATCCATAATGCAAAATTCATAATTCAAAAGACACAGGATGTATCACAGGACTGCCTGCCGTTTAAATATATGATTGAGAACATTGTGTATGACTCGTAAAAATGAGATACAATGCTTTTCTTACATAGCTACGGGATTCCGGATATTTCGGAGTACCGAAATTCCGGAATGACAAATAAAGATTATTTTTTACCCTTCAATCGCCTCAATCACTTTCAATACTTCCTGCACTTTCTCGTCGGTCAGTTCTTTGCTTTTCGATTCCAGATTAAGGCGGATAAGCGGTTCGGTATTGGAAGCGCGGACGTTGAACCAATAGTCCGGGTACTCGACGGAGACGCCGTCGATTTCCACAATCTTGCCGTCCTTGTACGTCTCTTTGATGCGTGCCAAGGTCGCTTGCGTATCCGCAACTTTGCGATTGATTTCCCCGGAACCGGCATAACGCTTGTAAGGAGCGGCCATCTCGGAGAAAGATTTTCCCTCGGCGGAAAGAAGCGCGAGAAAGCGCGTGAGAAGAACAAAGGGCATTTCAAAAGTTCCATAATGCTCGCGATAATAAAAGTGACCGGAAGATTCACCGCCGAAAACGGCATCGTTTTCCAGCATAATTTCTTTGATGAGCGAGTGCCCGACCGGCGTCAAAATCGGATCGCCCTGCATTTCGGTAATGATATCGAGTGGAGTCTTGCCGCAGCGCACATCGTAGCAGATCGGAGAACCGGGATAGATCTTCAGTTCCTCTTTGGCCATCATGGCGAGAAGTATTTCCAAGGGCAGTACGTCCCCTTTTTCATCTACGAGAAAATAGCGATCGGCGTCGCCGTCAATGGCGATGCCGAAATCGGCTTCGTTTTTTACCACCTCCTCCTTCAGAAGCGCGATATTTTCTTCCTTCATCGGGTCCGACTCGTGCGAGGGAAAACTGCCGTCCAAATCGAAATTGATTTTGACAACCTCCGCTGGAACGTGTTTGAAAAATTCTTCCATATCCAGTGAGCCCATGGCATTGGCGGCATCAATGACGATTTTGAATTTTCCAATCTTGGCAAAATCGACATTGGCAAGCTGCTCGTTTGCCAGATCTTCCAAGACATTTTCCTCTTTATGGACGATTCCTCTCTCGCCGCTTTTCACGCAAACGCCATTCAGCATATTTTCCTTGATGCGCAAGATTCCGGTATTTTTACTGACCGGAAAACCTCCTTTGAGCACCATTTTGAAACCGTTCCACTGTTTGGGGTTGTGCGACGCGGAAACTTGGATGCCGGCGTCATAGCCATAATACGCAACGGCAAAATAAAAAGTCGGCGTACTGGAAAGCCCGATGTCAATCACATTCATCCCGCTGTCCAGCAGTCCCCGCTCCACCTCGGCGCGAAGAGCCGGGGAGGAAAGCCGCATATCGCTGCTCAACACTACCGTTTTGGCCAATGGATTTTTTTCCAAAACAAAGGCGGCATAACCGCAGCCCAGTTTGTAGGCAAAATCTTCATCAATCTCGGTCGGATAAATACCTCGGATGTCATAAGCCTTGAACACCCCTTCATTGATTTTTTCCATAATTTTTAGCTTATACTTGAATTAAAACTACCTGAACCGTTTTCAACCTTTCCACTACCGAACTTTGCTTTTTATAATATCCGTCACGCCGTATAAATCTTTCACGACATAATCCGCCAGTTCGGATTTGATGTCGGAATATCTGCCGCTAGGTCTTTCGATTTTCATCGCGGTCACCTGCGGCGTCGAAGCTTTGACGCGGTCGATTTGGTCGGCTCTGTCTTCCACGAAAAACAGCTGCTTGCCTTTGTGCTCGCGCGCAATCTCTTTGAAGCTCTCTTCTTTGTTTCGGGGAGTCACGATAATTTCGCTGAAATAAGGCACGATTTTGGAGTTCTCGATTTTCTCCCGCTGAAAAGGCGTAGGAGCGGCAAGCGAAAGCAGTGCCAATTTTTCCTTGGGAAATTCCTTGATGAAATCAAAAAGATCGTTATGCACGAAGACGTCGGCATTGGAAAAAATATTGTCAATGGAACGGCGGGTCTTGCGCGCATCGAATTCATTCTGAGCGACAAAGTAATTGAAAATCGTGTCGAGGTCAAAGCCGCCGACTTTCTTTTTGGTCAATGCGAGATTGTCATAAAAATCTTTTTCCGTAAAACCGGCAGCATTGAAAATCCGAATCAGCTCTTTGGTAAAGCCGTCCGTGTCAAAAATCGTATCGTCAAAATCCAAATATATTTTCATAGACAAAAACTATTTTTTAACGCGAGAGACTGAAGCTTGACTAACTTTATTTGTCATCTCGAAGGAGTACTCGACTGAGAGATCTGGGAAATGCACGAAGACTTTGTTGGTATTGTTTTTACATTAGGATTATATTTGCATAGTATTATTCCCGGATTTCTCAATCGGAGTACCTCATTTCGAAATACCTGTTAAAAGAAACAGTCAATAGTAACGGTATCCTTATTCTGTTCTAAACGATAGTTTAGAAGGATCAAAGGTTTGTTTGCCTAAGTTC
>Ga0172378_10005733_pt1 | contig 11607 bp, 7 predicted proteins | sample GrowelOW332metaG_FD_119755 | JGI IMG/M metagenome (GOLD analysis project Ga0172378, IMG submission 119755) | Groundwater microbial communities from an aquifer near a municipal landfill in Southern Ontario, Canada - Pumphouse #3_1 metaG | ecosystem: Environmental > Aquatic > Deep subsurface >... | reverse complement strand
AGTACCATCTCCAACAGCATCAAGTGTTAGTCCGTTATGTTCTATTTCTGAAGAGTTACGGGCACCTGTGTAGTTAAGTATAAGATATGATAACACACCTGAATTATCATGAGGATCAGTACCTCCGTAAGGAATGTTGTTGTCAATCTCAGTTTGACCTGTAGTCCCTGTTGTATTTCCGGAAATAGGAGCCTTACCATTGATAATTAAACCACCCCAGTCTGCAGGAGCAGGATTCTTTTCTTCTGAGGTTATTGTAACAGGAGCATCTGCGGTTCCGGTAGCATAAATTTTACCACCTTCTTCTACAATAATATAGGAGCTGAATCCTTTTACAGCCTTGATAGTTGTTCCTGCTGGGATTCTGAGTACTCCACCGTCTTTTACACTTAATGTACCTGTGAGTCTGTAATCTATTGATGCAATAAGTGTCGTATCGGAACTTATATTACCTTCAAGGTTAACAATTCCGGTTTCTGTTCCTGTTCCATCGGTAACAATATTATCGTCATCTTTACAGGAATAAATAGATAATGCTAATATAGTTAGCATACAGTAAAATAACTTTTTCATGTTTTTCATTTTTTAATAAATAATTAGTAATTTTTTTGTCTAAAATAAATTGTTATAAATTATATGAGATACCTAAACTAAAGGACATTCCTTTTTTATAATTGCTGAGAGTTACAGAATTAGCATCATTGCTTGAGTCTCTTTCGAGTTCAAAATTTGGGTTTAGTAAATTTTTTACTTTAAATGAAACCTCCCATCGTTTTTTGAATTTTGATGATGAAACAAAATTGAGGGTAGGTATGCCTTTCTCCATAATATTTTCAAATCCCTGGGTTCCAATTGTATAAATACGGTCACTGAAATAATTTAGAATAAAGGAATTTGTAAGTGAAAAATTCTTCTTTTTGTATGTATCTGATAAATTGGCATTGATAATTAAAGGTGCAGCTCCTTCCAGTTTTGAGGAACTGTGTGTGAAAGTTGTATTATCATGTTCTACATTTGTATATGTATAGGATGCATTTAAATCCATTGTGAGTGTATTCTTTGCATTATTACTGTAAGTTGTTTTAAGAATAGTTTTTCTGAATTCAACTTCTGCTCCGGCTATTGTTGCTTTGTCGGATATATTGTCATAACTAAGATATCCTCCAGCACTTGCCTTTTCAATACGGGATATAGGATCTTTAACAACTTTAAAGAATCCGCCTGCTGATAATAGTTCTCCGGATGATAAGTAATTATCCCATTTTAAATCAATATTATAGTTTATAGCAGGTTTTAAATCAGGATTCCCCTGAGATTTAAAATCAATAAAAACATATTGAAATGGTGAGATTTCTTTATCCTGAGGTAATGTGTAAGTCCTGCTTAAACCCAGACGAACCGTATTCTTCTTGTTTGTATCATATTTTAAGTTCAGACTTGGCATAAAGTATAGTTCATCTATTTTTGTTTCTCCGACTGTTCCTCCGTTATATATATTATAATCAACTCTCATGTTTACTTTATCTAACCTTATTCCTGTTACTGCTGTGATTTTTTCCCAGGGGTTAAATATCAATTCTACAAAACCTGAATGGATGTATTTGTCCACCCCATAGTTGTCATTCTGCTTATCCATGGAGAAATTCCCATTATCCAATTCTTCCTGATTAAAAACATTATCCAAAGAGAAGTTATATCTGTTTAATTCACTTTGTGCTATGAGGGAATGATCGTATTCTACGGCATTAAAATTGCGGTGATCAATTCGCCCGTTGTAACCGAATTTAAGTAATGAATTATTACTGTTATCCTCTTTTAGTTTATATTCTAAGATTGCTTTAAGATTAATATCATTTTCGGTTATTTCTGAAAAGTACCTCTGCTGGCGTCCTGTTCCTTTTAAAGGACGCAGAATATCATTACCCAAATAGGTCAGATAGTTTATTCTTCTGTCAGGTTCATTGCCATTTACTTTGTTATAGGATATTCCTGTTTCAAGTTTCAGTTTCTCTGATAAAGGTTGCTCGTATTTTAACTGATTGACAATTATTGTGTTGTCGTTTACCTGCTGTCTGCGTTGTAGCCCTTTTGTGTCATCGCTGTCTTCAAATTCCGAATCTTTACCGAAATAGTTTCCTACGGACTGAATATTGGTATGTATGTAGAGTCCGTTATAGAATAAAGAACCATTACCAGGATTATAATTAGTAGTTAGCATAACTATATGTGAAGTGTTACGGGTATATTTATCGAAATCCTGATCTTTATAAATAGTTCCTGTGGTGGTTGTGTTTTTTATAACACCATTTGTATAATCGAAGTCTGTTGAATATTTTCCAAGCATAAAGAAACGTAAGGAATTTTTATTTCTTCCTGTCAGATATTTTTTTCCCCATGAGAAGGAAACGTCTCTGTTTATCTGAAGGTCTCCGGATGAAGGATCAAGTGAATGCTGAAAACTATACTTAGTCATGTCAGAAGGTTTCAGATTGTTTTTTGTATACCCAAAATTGTTAACACCATCTGTTTCCAGAAATTTTACATTCACTGTTTTTGTATTTGCACCGGCAGATAGACTTATTTTTTTCTCTGTTTGTTTTGTTAACTGTCTCGAAGAAATATTAATTTCGGCACCACCTACATCTCCGGAATTCTCAGGACTAAAGACTTTACTAACACTTACAGATTCAATCATATCAGAGGCAAAAAAACTAAGTGAAATGTTTTTATATTCCGGATCTTCGGAAGGAAGGGGGAATCCATTAAGGAGTGTTGCATTAAAACGATCTCCAAGACCACGTACAAATACGTTTTTTACACCTTCCTGTTTAGAAACGCCTGAAATTTTAGTTACTGCACCTTTTGCATCGCTGATTCCTTCTCTGGAAATTTTTTGTGCTCCTATAGCTTGTGTAGCTATTATTGCTTCCTTTTGTTCAAGGAGCAGAACATTCTCAGACTGACGATTTGCCCAGCCCATTATGCTGATATTACCTAACGCTATATCTGATTCATTTAAAGCAAAATTAATTTCCAGTGGGGTATTTAAATTAACCACCACATTGTTCATGGATTTTGTTTTGTATGAAATAAATGAGCAGTTCAATTCGTAATTTCCTGGATTGACATTATGTATTACATACTTTCCGTCAATATCGGTGGCTGCACCTATTGTTGTTCCTTTTAGTACTACTGTGGCTCCTATAAGTGGTTCATTAATTTTAGCATCTTTTACAATGCCTTTTATTGTTCCTTTTTGTGCCATTGCTATAATAGAGATGACAGAGAAAAAGGAGATTAATAATAATTTTTTTGTTTGCATAAATAATTTAATTGTCATTCAATAATAAAATCTGATCGGCTGTTATTAATTTTTGCTTGATGTAACTTTTTATTTTTACTTTTTTTTCTACAACAAAGAACAACTTATCATGTTACATTTTGATGAAGGACTAATTACTTTAGTGTTACATTTAAAAAAACTCAAAGTGGTTTAATTCTTTCCCCAACTTTTAGTATTCTGCTTTAAGCTTTAATGGTTTTTTACTTTTTAATCTTAAATTTGTTTTTTTATTAAATTAAAGTGATGGATTATAAAGTTGAATGTAAAGCGGTTAATTCCGGAGCACGTGCCGGAATTATTAATACAGATCACGGAAAAATTGAAACACCTATATTTATGCCGGTCGGGACGGCCGGTTCTGTAAAGGGAATACACGTCAGAGATCTTAAAGAAGATATAGGTGCCCAAATTATTTTGGGAAATACATATCATCTTTATTTGCGTCCCGGAACGGATATTATACAGAAAGCAGGAGGATTGCAAAAATTTAATGGGTGGAATGGTCCTATTCTCACAGATAGTGGTGGTTTTCAGGTGTTCTCACTTGGAGCATTACGCAAGCTTACTAAAGAAGGAGCCAGGTTTCAGTCGCACATTGACGGTTCTTATCATTTCTTTACTCCTGAGAAAGTAATTAATATCGAAAGAGAAATCGGTGGTGATATAATAATGGCTTTTGATGAATGTACACCCGGAGATGCTCCCTATGATTATGCAAAAAAATCTCTTGATTTAACAGAAAACTGGCTTGATCGTTGTATGAACGAAATGGAAAAGACAAAACCTTTATATGGTTACAGTCAGTCTCTTTTCCCTATTGTTCAGGGTGGCGTTTACGAGGATTTAAGAGAAAAAGCAGCTAGAAATGTAGCCTCATATAATGCTGATGGATATGCCATTGGTGGATTGTCAGTAGGAGAGCCGGTAGATGTAATGTATAAAATGATAGAAGTGGTAGCGCCTATTCTACCGGAAGACAAACCTCGTTATCTTATGGGAGTTGGAACGCCTGAAAATATACTGGAAGCAATTGATAGGGGTATAGATATGTTCGATTGTGTTATGCCTACAAGAAACGGAAGAAACGGAATGCTTTTTACCGGTAAGGGAAAAATTAACATAAAAAACAAGAAATGGGAGGATGATTTTTCTCCTGTTGATTCTGATGGTACTTCTTTTGTAGATCATCAGTATTCCAGGGCATTTCTGAGGCATTTGATTATTTCCGATGAAAGGCTGGGCGGACAGATTGCGAGTCAGCATAATCTGGCTTTTTATCTTTGGCTTGTAAAAGAGGCAAGGAAACAAATAATTTCAGGTAACTTTAAGGGCTGGAAAGAAGATATGATTGTTAAATTGTCACAACGTTTATAAAAGATATCGCGCAGAAGTTAATTTTGGCAAAGGAAAAATATATCGTATGAAGGAACCATTTCTAAAAACATTAGATTTTTATTTTATAAAGAAGTTTCTTGGAACGTTCTTATATTCTATAGCTCTGATTGTAAGTATTGCAATTGTTTTTGATATTTCAGAGAATCTGGACGAATTTCTTTCGAAGGATGCTTCCTTTCATGATATTTTTGTGGATTATTACCTGAATTTTATCCCATATTTTGCAAATTTATTCAGTTCCCTGTTTACTTTTATTTCCGTTATTTATTTTACTTCAAAACTGGCTGCCGATTCAGAGATAACGGCAATTTTAAGCAGTGGCGTTTCTTTCCCAAGGCTGATGAGGCCTTATATGGTTTCTGCATTAATGATTGCTCTTTTTACTTATACTATGGGAAATTTTATCATTCCTCCTGCTAATCAGAAAAGAATAGAATTTAAAAATAAATATTTTAGAAATGGCGTGAATAATTATCAGCAAAATATTCATAGTCAGCTGGTTCCCGGAACTTATATTTATATGAAAAGTTATAATACGTCCAATGATGTAGGATATCAGTTTACTATGGAGAAATTTGAAAACGGGAAGTTATCATCAAAGCTCGAATCTAAATATATTAAATGGGACAGGGAAAAAAAGAATTGGGTAATTAATGATTATGTTATACGTAAAATTGAAGGTCAAAAGGAAACACTTACTTCAGGGGCAAAAATAGATACTACTTTAAATATGAAGCCTGAAGATTACAGGATGTTTAAAAATATTATGGAAACTATGACGCTTCCAAAATTAAATTCTGAAATCAAAGAGTTAAAGATGAAAGGGGTAAGTACAACCGAATTCGAAATAGAAAAGTACCGACGATTAGCAGATTCTTTTGCTTCTTTTATCCTTACACTTATTGGGGCCTCACTTGCTTCAAAGAAAATTAAGGGTGGTATAGGGATGCATCTTGGTTTCGGACTCCTGATTAGTTTCTCTTATATTCTTTTTATGCAGATATCTACTGTTTTTGCGGCCTCAGGTTCTGTCAATCCTGCAATTGCTGTATGGATTCCGAATATTATATTCGGAGTACTGGCAGTTTATCTCTACAGAGGAGCATGCAGGAGGTAAAAAGATTCTGGTATTATAAATTTTGCTGAAAAATGTTATAGTTTTCCGGAAACCAGGATTCAATATTTTCCTGCTTTTTCTTAAAAATTCCGTATACAGAAGATCCGCTTCCTGACATAAGAGAAAAACAGGCCCCATGCTTGTAAAGGGTATTCTTAATTTTGCCTGTTTCGGGGTATTTACTGAAAACATATTCTTCAAAATTATTGGTTATTTTTTCTTTCCATTTTTCTACAGGAAGCTGAATTATATCTTTTAAAGAATATTCTTCTTTTTTGACAGAAATATGACAATAGGCTTCCTTTGTGGAGATGCTTGTGTTGGGTGAAACAAGTATAATATAATAATTATTGAGGCTAAGAGATATCTCTTCTATTATTTCTCCCCGTCCTGTGGCAAATACCGGTTTGTTTTCGAGGAAAAACGGACAGTCACTCCCCAGAGAAAGTGCATACTTGTTCTTTTTTTCAGTATTCAACTCAAGACAAAAAAGTTTATCAAGCATAAGAATAGTATGGGATGCATCAGAAGAACCTCCTCCCAGTCCTGCTCCTGCAGGAATTTTTTTGTATAAAAAGATATCTACCGGGGGAAGATTATAATCCTTTTTTAACAGGTTATAGGCTTTTACTACAAGATTATTATCAAAAGATCCCATTTCAGGACGATTTGTCCCGAAATGAAATTTTTTACTCTCTACTATTTCCAATGCATCCTGTAGTTTTACGGGATAAAAGATAGTTTCCAGATTATGGAAACCATCATCTCGTTTGCCTACTATCTGCAATCCAATATTAATTTTCGAAAAAGGATAAGTAATCATGATTATTATTCACATGTACATTTTAGATTTCTGTCGCCGAAAGCATCATCTATGCGACTTACAGGTGGCCATATTTTATTCTCTTTAGTCCATTCAGCTGGGAACACAGCAGTTTGCCTTGAATATGGATGTGTCCAGTTGTCCTCTGTTACCATTTCTGCTGTATGAGGTGCATTTTTAAGAGGATTATCATTTTTATCGATTTTACCATTGACAACATCCTGTATTTCCTGATATATTTTGTTCATCGCTTCAATAAAGCGGTCCAGTTCTTCTTTAGATTCACTCTCTGTTGGTTCTACCATTAAAGTTCCGTGAACCGGAAAAGAAATGGTTGGTGCATGAAAACCGTAATCCATGAGCCTTTTTGAAATATCTGTTTCCGTGATGCCTGATTCTTTTTTCAGATTCCGACAGTCAAGTATCAGTTCGTGTGCAATACGTCCTTTTTTACCGGTATATACTATTCCATATGAATCTTTCAAACAGGCAGCAATATAATTGGCATTAAGAATAGCTACTTCTGATGCTTTTTTTAGTCCGTCGGCACCCAGCATTTTAATATAACCATATGTAATGGAAAGTACCAGTGCACTTCCCCATGGAGCAGAAGAAACGGCTGAAATTCCGATATGCCCGTTATTCATTACAGAATGTGAAGGAAGAAAATTCACAAGGTGTTTTGCAACTCCAATGGGGCCTACTCCGGGTCCGCCTCCTCCGTGAGGAATGGCGAATGTTTTATGCAGGTTCAAATGACATACATCAGCGCCTATAGTTCCAGGATTTGTTAATCCTACCTGAGCGTTCATATTGGCGCCGTCCATATATACCTGACCTCCGTAATTATGAATTATTTTACACATTTCCTTTATAGACGATTCAAAAACACCATGTGTGGAAGGGTAGGTCACCATAAATGCGGCAAGAGTATCCTTATATTCTTTTGCTTTTTCTTCAAGTGCATTTATATCTATATCTCCTGTTTCATCACATGGAACAACAATAACTTTCATGCCGGCCATTGCAGCACTGGCAAAGTTTGTACCATGTGCGGAGGATGGTATGAGAATCACTTTACGTTGACTGTCGCCTCTGCTGATATGATATGCCCGAATAACCATTAATCCTGAATATTCTCCGGCAGCACCACTGTTAGGCATGAGAGAAACATCTTCAAATCCTGTTATTATAGACAGATCTTTTCTAAGTTCTTCAATCATTTCCTGATAACCACGGGCCTGATTTTTGGGAACAAAAGGATGAATGCCTCCGAACTCAATCCAGCTTAAAGGAAACATTTCTGTAGCGGAATTAAGTTTCATTGTACATGATCCCAGTGGAATCATTGAATGAGTCAGTGAAATATCTTTTCTTTCAAGTCTTTTAATATAACGAACCATTTCAGTTTCAGAACGATAGCTGTTGAATACTTTTTGTGTCATAAAAGAAGATGTACGAAGATAATCTTTTCTGATACTGCATAATTCGGGATATCCTGTTATTTTAGAGTAAGGTTTATTAGCTGCTTTTGCAAATACTTCAATGATCCAGTTGATGTCGTCCATATTGGTAGTCTCGTCAATGCTAAGTCCGACTTCTCCGTCTTTGAAATATCTGAAATTCATTTCCAGTTCCTGAGATAACCATTCAATGTCTTCACTTTTGACATATTTTGGAAGTACAAAACGTATTGTATCAAAATAGTTCTTATTTATTTGTTTGTATCCCAGTGCAGAGATTTCTTTTTCCAGAAATGCTGTGATACTGTGAATCCTTTCTGCAATTTGTAGAATTCCTTCGGGACCGTGATAAACACCGTAAAATCCAGCCATTGTGGCAAGCAGTGCTTGTGCTGTACAGATGTTTGAAGTTGCACGGTCTCTTTTTATATGTTGTTCTCTTGTCTGTAAGGCAAGTCTTAAGGCACGGTGTCCGAAACAGTCTTTTGAAACGCCAATAATACGACCTGGCATATATCTTTTGAACTTTTCTCTGGTAGCAAAAAAAGCAGCATGAGGACCTCCGTATCCCATAGGAATGCCAAAACGCTGAGAATTGCCAAATACTATATCTGCATCCCATTCTCCGGGAGGAGTGAGCATGGCCAGACTTAGTAAATCGGCGGCTACTGCTATTTTTACGTCTTTTGAGTGAGCTTTGTCTGTTACTTCTTTAAAAGGTATTATATCTCCGTTGGAATTTGGATACTGAACAATAGCTCCAAAAACGTCTTCTGAAAAATTAAAACTGTTTGCATCTTCTATTCTGAGTTCTATATTCTGAGGGGCAGATCTTGTTTCCAGAACATCCAGAGTCTGTGGCCATATATTTCGGTCAACAAGTAGAACATTGGCTCGTGTTTGTACTTTTTTAGCTGAACGTATATGATACATCATAGTCATAGCTTCGGCAGCTGAGGTGCCTTCGTCCAGAAGAGATGCATTGGATAGTGGCATCGCTGTTAATTCGCATATCATGGTCTGAAAATTAAGAAGGGCTTCCAGACGTCCCTGAGATATTTCTGCCTGGTATGGAGTATAGGAAGTATACCATACCGGATTTTCCAGAACATTTCTTTGTATTACGGCAGGAGTAATAGTGTCATAATATCCCATGCCGATATATGTATTATATACTTTATTTTTTTTCGCAATAGCGAGAATCTTTCTGTAATACTGTCTCTCTGTTAGACCATCTTCAAGATTAAGAGGCTTTTTTAGACGTATTTCAGAAGGAACAGTTTGACTAATTAGTTCCTCCATAGATGAAACTCCCGATTTTTTTAACATTGTATTAATGTCTTTGTCGCGGGGACCTATATGTCTGTTTATAAATTTATCATTTGCCATAATAACAGCTTTTATTTATTAATTGTATTTCGTAAATATTAATTAAAAGACTACTAGTTAATTTTTCTATTTTTATAAAAGAAATTGGTTCGTTTTTTTCTCTATTTTAATTGTTGTTTCAGGTCCATGTCCGGTATAAATTATAGTTTCTTCAGGGAGTACCATAACTTTTTCTTTTATAGCTTTTATAAGATTGTTTTCATTGCCGCCGGGAAAATCTGTCCTTCCGATTCCACCTCTAAAAAGGGAATCGCCGGATAATAAAAAATTTTGCTCTTTGTTATAGAAAGCAACACCTCCCGGAGAATGTCCCGGTAAATGAATAACTTCAAGAAAAGATTTTCCTAAAGTAATTTTAGTTCCTTCTTTTAAAAGGCCATCAGGAGGACTTACATGTTTTAAAGAAATACCGAAAAATTCAGCCATGTTCTCTGCTCCGGCAACCATACTAACATCATCTTTATGAATATAAAAAGGTATATGATACTTTTCACGACAGAATGAATTTCCCAGAAGATGATCGAAATGTCCGTGTGTGTTGATTATTTTTTCAGGTATTAATCCGTTTTCCTGTATAAATTCTGCAAGTTCTTCCTGCTCTCCTTTTGTATAACAACCGGCATCTACGATTATGCATCTTCCGGATTCGTCGTATAGAATATAAGTGTTTTCCTCTATGGGATTAAATGTGAATTTATGTATTTTCATTATTGTTATTTTCTGTTCCTTTTAGCATTGGTACAAAAGCAAATTTCCCATGAGTCTCTTCATGATATTTGTCTTCTCCTGTACGGGTAAAGACAAACATAGTCTGACCTTCAGATGAGCCCAGAGGAATAACCATTCGTCCTCCTATACGCAATTGTTTTAACAATGTTTTGGGAATTGTCGGAGCACCCGCGGTAACCAGTATTTTATCGAAAGGTCCGTAGGTGGGTAATCCTTTATATCCATCTCCGAAAAAAAAATGTGGATAAAATCCTAATTCAGGTAATAATTGTTGTGTTTTTACAAATAGATCATGTTGTCTTTCAATGGTATAAACACTGGCACCCATTTTGAGCAGAACAGCTGTCTGATAACCGGATCCGGTACCTACTTCAAGAATTTTTTCTTTAGGCTTTATCTGTAACAATGATGTCTGATAAGCTACAGTATAAGGTTGTGAAATAGTCTGTCCGGAGCCTATAGGGAAAGCCTGATTTTTATAAGCATATTGAATGAATCCGCTTTCTATAAATAAGTGTCGTGGTATATTATTCATGGCAGATAAAACATTATCGTCATTAATTCCCTTTCCCCTGAGGTTATCCACCATCCTTTTTCTTAATCCCCGGTGTTTATATGTGTCGGACAAGATCATATCTGTTTTTTTACAAATTTAGTAAATAGAAAATAATGATTACTATAAAAAACTAATAAACTAAAATAGTTGAAAAGTTGTATCCCTTAAAAATGTTTATGTGATAAATTATATTTATTTTGTCTTTATGATTCGAACAGGTGTTTTTTATAGTAAAAATTCAGAGGAAGAGGCAGATATACTTGTCCGGTCCTTTAAGGAGGTTTCTGTTGTATCTCCCGTGAAAGGCAGGAAACTTGATAATATTTCTGTCCTTGAAATGAAAAAAGAGATGGCTTTGCTGGATGCTGCTTATTTTGCCGGTAATTCGTGGAATCCTGAAGAAGTTAAGATGATTCTTCGTGATGAAGAACATCTTTATTGTGAGACAATACCATTGATTAGTTTAGAAAAGGCCAAATTTTTTTATAACTTGGAAACTGAGGCTGGTTGTATTGTTCAGTTTTTTCATCCTTATATTTTCCTTCCATGTAATTTTAATCAGTATAAAAAGTTGCAGACTCCTTTTTTTATAGATGGGCATCTGAAATTTAGTATAAAAGATAATCTGGAGCAACAGATTCTTTATTTTTTATTGTTTGCTATCTCTGTTGATAATAGTCAGTTTTCCAGGTCAGAAGTCTATTCCATTGAAAACGGTAAAACTTTTTCAGTTCTGGATATTAATTTATATTTTTCATCGGGAAGTCTGGTTCGTCTGAATTTGTCACCATT
>Ga0172378_10005732_pt1 | contig 11608 bp, 7 predicted proteins | sample GrowelOW332metaG_FD_119755 | JGI IMG/M metagenome (GOLD analysis project Ga0172378, IMG submission 119755) | Groundwater microbial communities from an aquifer near a municipal landfill in Southern Ontario, Canada - Pumphouse #3_1 metaG | ecosystem: Environmental > Aquatic > Deep subsurface >... | reverse complement strand
ATAAAAGTTTTCGAGAATCTCGGTTTTATCAACTATTTCAATGACAACCGGTAGCTTTTCTGTCAACTCCCAAAAACGTGATTGTTCTATATGAATGCTACTCGGCCCAAAACCCATTATCCCCCGATAAACAGTTACCCCGGTAATTTTTTCTCGTCTTGCAGCAACTACTACATGTTCGTACAACAAATCAGAACCGATTCTGTCAGTCGTACTGGCATAGATTTTTAACAAACTGTTTTTTGATTGGTCCATATTATAACAAATTAGAGGTTTCATATCCTAAATAAACAGCTAAAAACCCTAAGACAATGCTGACTCCGGTGTATATTAGAGCACTTGCGAACTGTCCGTTTTGCATTAAAGTCAAATTTTCACCAGTAAAGGACGAAAATGTTGTAAACCCTCCGCAAAATCCAGCCATTAAAAAGATTCGTAAGTTGGGAGAAATAATTTCAGTTTTTGCGGTAATTCCGATAATTAAACCGATGAGTAAACTTCCTAAAATGTTCACTGTTAAGGTGCCGATTGGTATCGATAAGAAATGCAATCTTACATTTAGTTTCTGTACTATAAATCGAGTGACACTTCCTATAAAACCGCCAAACCCGACAATTAATAATTGTTTCATTTTTTACTAAATAAAAGAAGAATAAGTACTGTTAATATAACTTTTCAACAATTTATATGTTTATTCTTTACGATTTGCATGAGTTGTGTATACTACTGCAAAGATACAAAATTGAAAGCTATTCACAACAAGAAGTGTGTGCAAAAAAGTCGTTGGTTGTCTCACGATATGAAAGATGTATCTGAACCCTTCAAATCATGAATGGTCATTCTTGGCTGATTGTTTATTTTGTTGAATAGGGCAGAGGGGGTGGAGTATAGCTTTGGATTTCATTCGACCGGCATGTTCTTCAACATTTCCTTCTTTCTGCCATTCTTGCGCGTGTATGGTTAACGAACATCTCTGAGTATCCACTTCGTATCTTCTGACAAAGAACGGCCACTCGTTCACACCATTTACTTTGAAGACGTAGTAATGATCTCAATGATGCATTGATAGCGACTTGCCCCTGATGAAGTATCTCCTTGTTATCGCAGAAGTCTAAGGCATCGTTAACCTCATTGCATCCGTACTCCATTTGGTATGACCGATTGCGCTAAAATTACGGTAAGTTGACGACATCAACTGGTGGAATCGTTAGAGAGTGTTGGGCCTCCCTTTCATGCCACTGCAATGATCGTGTATGAAGGCATCGCATTTAATACTGAACATTATTTAACAATCATATCATTTAATAATGCAGGATGCCTCATTGTTTGAACCTCGACGTGTCTACCTTTTCGTGGTTGTCTTTATAATCACCGAACTTGTAGGTGAACGAGATGCCAAACTGGCGGTAGTCGGAGAAGTCCATCTTCAGGTTTTGGTTGGCGTAGTGAATCATCGGGTCGATACCGTTAGTCTCGAAGATGTTGTTGCAAAACACATGCAAGGTGGCCCGTTTGTGGCAGAAGATATACTTCAGTCCGAGATCCACGTTGCCGGACGACGGCAGGTTATAAATGGCCTGATGAGCCTTGGAGCGGATCATACCGTCGAGGTTGAGGAAGAGAATGTCCTTCACCAACGTGAAATTGTTTCTTACATTGCCCATCACCCAGAGAATATCTCTGTCGAAGGGAATGTCATAATAAGCAGAGCATTTCTCGCGCATCCATACTCCAAGAACAGAGAACCGGCTGTCGAGCCAATTTCCGAAGCGATGGGGTGCCGATGCTTGAAAACCGAACTGCTCGGAGAAGTCAAAGTTGAGATACTTGTATTGCACGGTAAGGCGGTCGTGGCGTTGATAAGGGGTCTGTATGAAATAGTCGTCGGTGTAATTGTACCAGGTTACAAACTGATATTTGTTGTGCAGCACGTATACCAGCTGGGCCTGATAGTTGCTTGATGGTTTCAGAAAAGGATTGCCCACGATCTCATTGTATCCCCCGTTGCTGTAGGCGGTAAAGTCTTTCAGGGCCCAATATTGTGGAAAAATCTTGTCGCTGTTGAAACTCAGTTGCAAGATGTGGCCGGCAGATGGTATATAGGTGAGCGACAGTGTAGGATATACATTCCATCGGTGCCAGGCAGGTGAGTGGTCGTATTCGGCAGCCAACGACGCCTCAAAGTCCAGTTTGCTGCCTATTTTGCCGTTGGCTCCGGCATAGATGTTTATGATGTCCTCGGTTTCAGTGCTGTAAGAGTTGGGAGGGGTGGCGGTGGTGTTGTCACCTGTAAGTAGAAAAGTTTGCCTACTGTTGTCATAGCTTAGGTTGTAGCGTACGCCATAGTTGATACCCAGCTTCTCTGATAGTTGGTGCTCTTGCAAGAGATTGAATTTCCATCGATTGATGCGCTGGCGCTCATCTGTGTCGAAGTTGAGTACGCCTGTAGGCAGCGTACTGCTCAGATATTGAGACGAGGGGGCGTTATAATAGGTGTACTCCACGTTGAGTTTCGTGCCGGTGGGCAATTGGTAATTCATCATCACGTCTTGCAGGGTATGGCGCGCGTGAAGAACGTTGTTGCCCGTTACGTTTCCCGTTACCGACTGGTAGTTGTTATTGGTGGCGTAGTTGCCCGTGTAGCTCAGGTTTAAACTATGCTTGTCGGCAAAGTCGTAGTCCAGTCCCATCCGCCACCGGTGGTCACGACTGTTTGCCGGCGTAGTTTCATAGGTCTCCATGTTGTGGGTTGTTCCGTCGTCAAGCGCGTGTAAAGAGGTCTCATGGGTCTTGCTGAATAGGTTGCCATGGTTGTGTTCGTAGTTGAAGTCCATGTTCAGCTTCTTCTTGTGATAAACAATCGAGGCGCGCTCTTCCCACATCGTGTTATGTTGCCGTTTCCAGCCCCCCGTTATCTCGCCCTGCCAAGTATCGGGTTGCTGCGCGTCAGCGGCAAGATCCAGATTGATACTGGCACCACGCACTTCATAGCGGGCAGGGGTGGTGTACATCACCTCGGCATGTTTCAGTCTGCCGGCGGGAAGACTCTGCAACAAACTTTTCAGTTGTTCATCCGTCATCTGATAATGTTGTCCGTTCATCAGCACGTTGAATGACCGTCCCGCGAGTTGTAAACCACCGCCTACCTCGTTTACACCGGGAATCAGTTTCAAGGCATCATAGATATTCTCCACATTCTCTTTCTGCATCAGCTGCGGCATATCGTAAACAAATTTGCTACCGTTTACCTTTACGATGGGGCGTTCGCCCTTCACCATCACTTCGGGCAGTGCCTGTGCAATACTGTCCATGCCTAGCGAGTCGATCATGTGATGCTGTCCTATGATGCTGTCATTCTTTTCCTTGCCCATGTTGTCTTGAGCTTGTAGGGTTATTGACAAGAGACAAAATCCAATACCAATCACAAATCTTTTCATCTTTTTATGTTATTCATCTTTTATGTTCACTGAGAATTCAACTATCCGGTGCACGTTCATATTGTTTCTCTCAAGAAAGTAAATGCGAAGGGAAGAAGATTTCCTATTCTTTCCTTGACCGATAGTTTCTTTTCCAGCAGATTTGATTGCCTTTCCCATCCTTTCATAAACGTATCAATCAATTTTCACCGATGCATCTTGCCATGTCCTATTGCACAGGTTCTCTACGAAGCCCTGGTCCTGCCGAATAAAAATTCGTGAGATAGCCGTTACTCCTAATTGTTTAGGAGTCTATGTGATGGCAAAGATACAAAAAAGAGCGCAATTTACTATTCTCAACCGGGAGCTTTGTTCCGATTGATGTCTCCCGAGCAACAAGAAACTCTCTTCGGCAATACGGCCCGTGCGATGGGCGATTGTCCTGAAGAGATCAAGCTCCGGCATATCCATAACTGTTGGAAGGCAGACGAAAATTATGGAAAGGGTGTGGCGAAAGCCATGGGCATCGATACGGCCAAGGTAAAACTTTAGGTTGTATTTTCTTTCAGGTAGGCGCGGGAATTTTGCTATAGAGCGAGATACTCGCGCTTTTCATTTTCAACTTGAACGGTAAAACTTTCAGAATTTGATTTCTGTCGGTATCTTCTTGAGCACGAACATGGCATTTCGGTTTCGGATCATCCTTTCTTAAATATTATGCTAAAGATGATTTTGTTTGAAAGTTGTATTTCAAAATAGAAATTGTAGAAACGTTCCTCAGTTTCATAGGTTCTTTTTTACAATTTAAACTGCATCCTAAGAGTTAGGCATAAAACTTCAGGATGCAGTTCAATTAAATTCGCTCAGGGCTTTTTTTGCAAAGATACAAGCCGATCTTTTCAGGCACCGTGGAAGAGATATTCTTTCTGGATATCAACCGTGAGACGGGTAAAGAGTTCTTCCGTCAGACTGTCGGCCACCTCAAGGGCCTTGTTCAGAATATCGTCAGAGAAATCTTGTAACAAGTCTTGCGCCTTCATCGGTTGATTCTTGTACAGTTTCATGTATTCTACTTCCATCTCTTTCTGGCGCAGGTCTGTCTCGGCCTCAAACTTCGCATACGTTTCTTTGATGAGTGGTGCGTATTCGTTGTAATTGGTCATGCCGAGAACCATCACCTTGCGGAATCTCCAATAGGCCGACTCCTTGTCAGAATGTCCGTTTCCGATGGTGTAAGGCTTTGGAAACGAATGAATTCCCGCATAGAGCGGTAGAAACACACCGAGGTCAGCCATTCCTTCGGCCACATAGTTGAGACAGCCGATGGCAGAAGGTAATTCGGATCGTACCTGGAGCAGATGGGTTTGGGTGGTACGGAAGATGGATACCGGCCTGTAAACCTCTTTGGGGTTGCTGTGCAGGTACGGGTCGTGGTCGGTTTGATCATAATGAAACCTGAAGGCCCGGCGCAGGTCGGCAATGCCAATCTTCTTTTCTGCTTTGGCAAATACGGGAAAGGTGTTTTGCGTGACATCGTTTGGTATAGACGGACTGAACATCTTCTGCAACCCCCATACCCGCGGATAATTGTACGTGGTGTCCAGTTTTTCGTCGCGCGAATAAGCTTCATGAAAGTCGAACTCTCCCTCTGCCGGGTTGTATAACTTGTTCTTGATGGCGAAGTCAACCAAGTCGGCTGCAGCCAAGTAGTTGTCCTTGTCTTTCGGGTCATATTTCCGGAACCTACTCTGGTTTCCGGTAACGAAATACTGGTGGGCAGGAATTCGACAGGCAAGCCATCGATGGGCACAGGCATTTTCGAGATACCAGATTTCCTTTTCATCGATAAAACTAATGCCGAATCCTTCGGCAGAACCGTATTTTTCGATCATGGCTCCCAGCCGTTCCACACCTTCACGGGCCGTATGGATGTAAGGCAGAATAACGTTGAAGATGGAATTCTCTGCCAAACCGCTTTCGATGTATGGATCGAAATCCAGCGCTTTGTCGCTGCTGAAGATGGTTTCGGTGGAACTCATGCCCACACCTACCGTATTGAAACCTGCGCTTCCCCATTCTCCGGGAAGATGATAGGGTGCCAAAGCCTTGTAACCCAAGGCTTCACTCGGCAGTTCGCAGTGGAAAGAGCTGTCTTTGGCCACAAATTCCTTCGGACCGCAGTGGGTATCTTCATACACTTCAAAGTTCTTGGCAAACATGGCATCCCAGTCTTCCGAACGAGCCGAAATGCGAGAACCGTCATTGGTCATTCGGTCGCCTACGATAATGGTTGTACATTCTGACGGCATTTGAGTCGTTGTTTTCTCCTTTTTCATCGTTTCTGTTTTTATTAAATTTATTTTCTTGAAGGATAGAGACGGGGATGATCGGTCAGCCTGCTCTGTAACGGGGAATTTCAGATTGGTCAACGCCTTGCTTAGAACGAACAAACGATATTTTCCCTTATCACAAAGATAAAGAAAAATTCTGAGAAAGACTTCTTTCCGGTACCATTTTTTTATTTCATTACTTGTTTTAAATCTGTTCTGGAGGCAATTGTATTTTGTGCGTTTAAAAATAATGATTCCCCAAAATACGGTTGCTGTTTAGGTTGGTCATGGAAGTCGACGCATCGCCTCTTTGGAAGAGAAAGCGTGCAGAAAGATTCAGAGAACGTGAAGCCTTTGTCACAAAATGTCAACCTTCTTGCCTGATGTTACAAAAGGGTGCATAATGCCTGCCAAAAGGGTGCTTATCGTGAAGCGATAAGTACCCTTTTGGGCATCAATTCGGATGCTTTTGTCTGACCGGGTTTTAAAGAAAGATACTTTACACGATTTTCTTCACAAACCTGAACCTGAGGTAATAGAACAGATGGAAGGCAATAATGGTGCTGAAAATAATGAGGTCGGTATCGTTGCCCAATTCCGACCGGTGGTGCACATAGGTAAGAATGCCCAGCAAGATGCATAAAATAAGTCCGCTGGCAGCGGTTACATTCCGGGTATGCTGTTTCTCGGCGGGCGTGTCTGACGCCGATAACAAACTGTACTTGGAGCCTCTGACCAAATAGATGTCAAAACCAACCATCATCCACACAACAAGCCGTATCCAGGTATCGATACTGAGCGATATCATCATTGACAGACAAACCAAGGTGCCTAAAATCGGAATCACGGGTACCCAAGGGGTTTTGAAGGCAGGTTTGGCACCGGGATTGTTTTTCCGGATGATAATAATGCCCAGACAAACCAGGATAAAGGCAAAGAGGGTGCCGATGCTGGCCATTTCTCCTATCACCTTTCCGGGTACGAAAGCGGCGATCAGTGAGACAAAAACCATAAACAACAGATTTGATTTCGCCGGTGTCTTGTATTTGGGGTCAAGGTGAGAGAAGACAGAAGGAACCAAACCGTCACGGCTCATGGAATAGAACACCCTGCTTTGGCCGAGCAGCAACACCAAAATAACAGAAGAGTAACCCAGAAGGATTGCCACCATAATGATGCGGTTTAACCACGGAAAAGCCGGAATAATGGTTCCGTCGGGGCCCATCGTGCCCATGTGGTTGATGGCAGTGGCTACAGGAGCCAGGTCGTTGCCGGCACCACTGAAGGTTTTATAATTGGCGACACCCGTCAGAACGAAGGCAAACAGTATGTAGAGAATGGTGCAGATAAGCAGAGACCCCAAAATGCCGTAGGGCATTGACTTTTGCGGATTCTTGGTTTCTTGGGCAGCCGTAGACACCGCATCGAAGCCCATGTAGGCGAAGAAAATCATTCCCGCCGCCCGAAAAACACCCGACCATCCGAATTTTCCGAAAGTTCCTTCGTTCTGAGGGATAAAGGGCGTTAGATTACTTTTGTCGATATAATGGAATCCGATAATGATGAAAAGCAGCACAATGCTTACTTTCAAGATAACAATCACATTGTTCAGTCTGGACGAGCCTTTGGTACCATGAATAAGAATCATGGACATCAGGGTAACGATAAAGATGGAGGGAAGGTTGATGATGCCGCGTATTACTTCACCGCCGGGCAGGGTTACCGTCTCAAAGGGAGTCATCATCAGATGCCGATCGAGCGAAAACCCCAGTGAATTCAGCAGTTCGAAGAAATATCCTGACCAACTGGAGGCGATGGTGGAGGCCCCGACGGCATATTCCAAAATCAGGTCCCAGCCAATGATCCAGGCCACAAATTCTCCCATTGTGGCGTACGAATAGGTATAGGCGCTGCCTGCCACCGGAATGGAGGAGGCAAACTCTGCATAGCACAGCCCTGCAAAAGCACACCCGATGGCTGCGATGACGAATGAAAGGACAATGGCCGGACCGGCATGGTCGGCGGCCGCAATACCTGTGATGGAAAACAATCCGGCACCGATAACAACGCCGATGCCAAGGGCAATCAAAGCCCCGGTCGACAAGGTCTTCTTCATGCCGTGTTTGTCTGATGCCTCGGCCAGGAGGCTGCTGATACTCTTTTTGGTAAACAATCCCATATTACCCTGTTTTTATCTTTTGTTTTATTTTTGCACAAAGATACTTATTTTTACTAAAATGCCGTCATGTTGTTTTATTTTTCTGTAAAAATATATCTTTTTGTGTATTTTTAGGACGTAAAGACGAACAAAAAGAAGATAAAAAGGCGCTTGCCATAAACATCCAAGATGACAAACAGTGACCAAACATAAAGAAGCGAATGGAAGAGAGGAGAGTTGGTGTGATGAAACCTTCCGTACAGCACGGGCAAGAGGCGCTATGGACAGAAACTATTTTTGACGTTCCCGATGCGAAAAGACATAAAGCGGGATGGCACCCAACTGGGCAATGATCGAGACAACCATCATCCACGTAAGGTTACAGTCGTAAAGCGCACCCAGAAGCCAACTGCCTAAAAACCAAAACAGACCAAACGAACACTCGAAAATGCCATACCCTGTTGCCCTGCTTTGCTTGGGCACAATGGTGGCAACGGCCGCTTTGAGAATAGACTCCTGTGCACCCATGCCCACGCCCCACATCGCAATGCCTATGAGAAGGGGAAAGGTAGAATGGAAACCAAAGATAAGGAAAGGGAAGGGCACTGTCAACGCTGTGGATAATACCAAAGCCAACGTTCCTTTTTTGTCAAATAACCAACCAAAGAAGAGGGCTGCAATGGCGTCTATGATCATTGCTCCGGCGTAAATCAAGGGCAGAACTTCTGCTGAGAAGAGCGATTGTCGCGAGAGATGCATCACCACCAATGCATAATCGATGAAGCCGAAAGCAAACAAACTGATGCCGATCATGTAAAAGATAAATTTCTTTTGCATCTTGAAAGGGATAAATTCTTTCGGTGTTGGTTCGAATTTCTCCGGATTGGGGAATTTGCTTTTCGTCAATAACAGCAAGCCAAAGGTAATCAAGGCTGGAATAACCAGCATGCCAAAACAGAAAGCATAGCGCTCAAAAGTGCTGCCTTGGGTCTTGAAAAGCATGATGACATAGAGCAATACCGGTCCGAGGAAAGCACCAATCTGGTCGAGAAACTCTTGAATGGCGAAACTTTTGCCGGGACCAACTTGGAATGCTGCAAAAGACATGACCGTATCCTTCGCCGGTTTTTTGATGGCTTTGCCCATTTTCTGAATCACCAATAAGATACAGGCTGCTATCCATCCATGTTCACCAACCAAGGCCAGTGCAGGAACAGCCACCAATTCGAGCGTATAGCCCACGATGACCATTGGCCAATAATGTTTGTTCTTGTCGGTGATGCGGCCAAAAACATAGCGCATGCCATACCCAACCAGCTCGCCGAAGCCGGAAATAAAGCCGATGGTGGCAGCCGAAGCGCCGATGAGTGAGAGAAACACCCCTCTAATACTGTTGACACTCTCGTGGGTCATGTCTGAGAATAGGCTCACTACACCAAACATCACGATGAAAATCATCGCCTGCGACATCGGTTGCTTGCGAAAGGATTTGTGTTTCATTTCAGTTCTTTTTATTTCGTGTTATCAAGTTTGTTTCTCCAGCGTGCGTTTTCAATGGCTGTCGTTTTGTTGCCCTTCGTCATTCTATCAAAATCATGACAGTCTGCGAGGCGCAACGACGGGTTTCTTAAGCTTCACCAACAACGTATCTATCTTGGCCATGTCGACATCAACAATCTCGAAGCTGAAGTTTTTCCACTCGAACATCTCTCCACGTTTGGGGATATGGCGCAACTGATGGATACAAAGGCCGGCCACAGTGGTGAAGTCTTCGTCTATCATGCTGTCTTCAGAATCGAAGAAAGTGAGGAAGTCTACCATCGTACAACTGCCGTCTACCAGCCAACCGTCGCCATTTTCACGCGCAACGATCTGTGGGTCTTCGTCATCGTCGGGCAGATAGCCGAACAAGGTCTCAACAATATCGGTCCAAGTGATGATGCCGATGCACGAGCCAAACTCGTCGACAATCAATCCGCGGCTGGTGTTCGACTCGCGCATGTGCTCGATCGCACGGTAAACTTTCGTGTTTTCATAAAGGAACAGTGGCTCAACGACATAGTCGGATAGCTTGAAATCGGGTTTGTTGAGGTGTAGCACCAGCTGCTTGAGGGTAGTGACACCCAGCAGATGGTCGAGGTTTCCGTCGGCAACGGGATAATAATCGAGCATGTTTTCGTTGATGAACGATTCAATCTGGTCGTGTGTCATGTTGACATCCAACCACACCATTTCGTTTCGTGGGGTCATGATGGTGTCCACATTCAGGTCGCCCAGTAGAAAAACACGTTCCACCAAATCTTGTTCAACGGGCTGTACCACACCATCGTCGGCACTTTCTTGCACCATTGATTTAATTTCATCTTCGGTTACCTTCGCATCTTTGTCCTTCATCTTCAAGAGTTTGAACAGCAACGAGGTACTGCCAGATAGTAACAGCACGAAGGGTGACATGATGTGCGACAGACTATTCATGGGGCGCGATACCATCTTGGCAATGGTCTCGGCCTTTGCGATACCGATGCGTTTGGGAAGCAGTTCGCCAAAGACAATGGTAAGATAGGTTACCATAACCACGATGATGACTTTGGCTATGCTTGGTGCGTAAGTTTCGGGCATACCGACGCCCATCAGCCATTGTGTCAATACAGAAGAGATGGTATCACCGGATAAGATACCCGTGAGAATGGATATGAGGGTGATACCGATTTGAACCGTAGACAGAAACCTGTTGGGGCTTTCGGCCATCTTGATGGCGATATCGGCACGCTTATCGCCGTTTTTAGCTTCTTTTGAAAGTTTGGCTTTTCGGGCGGATACAACAGCAATTTCGGACATCGAGAAGACACCGTTGAGAAAAATCAATGTGATAATAATGACTAATTGTGCCATATATGGTTATATTCGTGAACGCTTGCAAAAGAAATCTACCTATTCTAACAGACTGACTTAGATTTGCTTAGCAGTATTATTCAATGCAAACATAAGCAATTTTGCCGAGAATGATGCAATTTGAACCAACGAAATGTATATTAAAATGTATATTAAATGGTTGCGGTTGACCAACATCAGTTGATCAACCGCAAACATATTTTTATCCTTTTCACACCGTTTTCAGGTAGTTGATCACAGGATTGGCATACATTGTCAGGATCTGATGTCGTAAAAAGGCATCATCCTTATCGGGAATGTTGATCTTGGTCAGCTGGCCTTCGAGATATTTTTCAAAGGTGGCCCGCTCGTCTACCGTATAATACTGTGAATATAGGCTGGAATCCTCAAGCAGGTCGAATGCCACATAGTTGCCTGGATAGAGGCGGTAATGTTGGTGAATCACTTCGTCAATATGCTGGGCCGTCTGCTCAAACAAATCGTTTTTGGGCAGGTTTGCAGGCAATTGCTCTAACCATGCGTCGATGCTTGGAGCCGGATGATAGTGTATAAATCCTTTATAGCCCAGGATACCTGTCTGCATGCTGATAAGATCGTCGCGTTCAGCTTTCATCCATCCCTCGTTGTCGCGCTTCAGTTGCAGCTCTTGTGCTTTGAGATAATCGCAAGGGTCGTACTCGTAAGAGATCGTCAATGGGGTGATGTGCAATTGGATGAGTCGTTCAACCTCGCTTCCTTCACCTCCAAGGGCCAACATCTTCAGCACCGATTTTTGCGTGCGGTCGTCAGAATCCTTGGCCCGTCCTTCGCGT
>Ga0172378_10005731_pt1 | contig 11609 bp, 9 predicted proteins | sample GrowelOW332metaG_FD_119755 | JGI IMG/M metagenome (GOLD analysis project Ga0172378, IMG submission 119755) | Groundwater microbial communities from an aquifer near a municipal landfill in Southern Ontario, Canada - Pumphouse #3_1 metaG | ecosystem: Environmental > Aquatic > Deep subsurface >... | reverse complement strand
CAGCTTTGGTTTATGACGGACTTTATGACTACCTGAGTACCGAACAAAAAGATTTTATCTACCAAACCGCCTCCAAATATGCACTCACCCCGGCAATAGCTCAATTTGATGGAACCGTCAGGCGCCAGTGGTGGGCGCGTACAAATAACAACTGGAATGGTATTTGTAACGGAAACTTAGTCCTTGCCGCCTTAACTTTCATGGAGCGGAACCCTCAAAAAATGTGCAGTCTGGCCGCCTTTGCATTGCAGGGACTTCCCTTTTACCTGGCGGAGTTTGAGCCAGATGGACAAAGTGAAGAAGGAATAGGCTATTGGCATTATGGATTAACATCCACCCTCTATTCGTTAGAAGGAGTTCAACGTATTTTGGGGACCACTTATGGGCTGGGAGAAACACCCGGCCTTAAAAAAGCGGGTTATTTTCCCTTTATGGTTACGGGACCTGTAACTACAATTAACGTGGGTGACGATCCTATTAAAAAAAGTAAAAGCCTGACCTTTTTCTGGTTTGCTAAGCATTTTCAAGACCCGCTTTTAGCTCGATGTCAGTATGATCTGTTAAAGGATTCAGGTGGGAGGATGAACTGGTTTGACGCTCTTTGTTATGATCCTCTGTTGGTAAAACAGGGACAAAACATATTCATTTCTATCCCGCTTGAAAACCATCTTTATGGATTAGAAATATCTTCAATCTTAGAGAAACACGAAGATCCAAAAGCCCTCTACATCGCAATGCATGGTGGAAACAACTCGGCAAATCATGGACACCTTGACGCCGGTTCCTTCGAAATTCAGGCCTTAGGAGAAGTCTGGGCGTACGGTTGTCTGGGTGGAGATAACTACACTTATCCGGGGTATTTTAACCAAAACGCCCCTCAATACATGGATAAGCCGAGCCCTCAGGTCGATGCAGGACGCTGGCATTTTTATCGAATGCGAGCGGAAGGCAAAAATGCCTTGGTGTTTAACCCTGATACCCGCCCTGACCAAAACCCAAAGGGTAAAGCATTCATTACTAAAAAAATCTCGACTCCAACTCAGAGCGCCTTCGTCACCGACATGACTGATTGCTATTCTCGCGATGTGCAGCAATACAGCCGCGGAATTCGGCTGGACCGTACTCAAGGAGTTATCTCCGTGGAAGATGATTTTAATACCAAAGCCGCCTCAACAGTCTGGTGGTCTTTGCACACCAAAGCTAATATTGAAATTTCAAATTCGGGACGCCAGGCAACTCTATCTCTCAATCAAAAGAAAATGTACGTAGACTTGATTGGGGTAGACAATTGCAAGTTTGAAGTGCTACCGGCATCCTATCTGCCAGGACAGCAGTTTCCAAAAAGCAAAAACACAGAAAATAAAGATTTTAAAAAATTGGTTATCCATATGAACAACTGCCAAAATGGCCTTTTACGTGTGGATTTTCACTCAAATAAAGAGCTTCAACCAGAACCGCTCCGCCCACTAGTAGATTGGCAATAGCACTTCGTTCTTAACGGTATGAGCTCTGAAAAGGAAATTTTCCGATATTAATAGTTGAATTTTCTGTCGGTTTCAGGGTAGTATAGCAGCGTGCGGTTGTCGGTAGTACGACTACTGCGGAAGGGATGTATTTATGCTATCAACACTGAGAGATAACAGTTTCGCAGAACCAGAAGACAGCAATTACTTTCACGTTCAAAGCTCTGAGCTGTATAAGGAGTTCCAAGCTGAAAAAGAGGAGATCATGCGCCACAAATGGATTGAGTCTGAAAAAGCAGGGTACGACATCGGTTTCGAACGTGCTTTGACTGATTGGCGCATTAAATATCGCACTAAATGGTTAGAGGCCCGAATGAAAAAAAGGCTTCAGAGCCAAAGCGCCCAAAAGGAAGTCTTGCCTCAAAATCCGCCTCAATAACGTTCCATCCCCCCAGTATTAAACTCTCCGACTGCGCATTCCCTCATTATTAGCAACAAATGGACTGGACTCGCAAAGATCTAGTAGATATTGAAAGTCTCTCTCCCTCTGAGATACAGACCCTATTAAATTGCGCTCAGTATTTTAAAAAAGTCTGCCTCTCTCCCAGAAAGCACGCTCCTCTTCTTCAAGGCTACACTGTAGCCAATTTCTTCGTTGAACCCTCCACACGCACCAGGACCAGTTTTGAGTTAGCGGCAAAGCATTTGGGAGCGACTGTTGTTAACCTTTCTGCTGAGAGCTCTTCTCTCAAAAAGGGCGAAACCTTGAAAGACACTGTTCTGAACTTGCAAGCCCTGCAAACTGACGTGCTTGTAATGCGCCATAGCGCCTCCGGCGCACCTCAGTTCGTTGCCGAAAGAGTTCGCTCCGCGGTCCTTAACGGAGGCGACGGGGCACACGAGCACCCTACCCAGGGTTTTTTGGATGCATTAACTATTTTAGACAAAAAAGGTTCATTTAAGGGTGTTCGGGTCACTATTTTAGGGGATATCCTCTACAGTCGTGTTGCACGCTCGAATATCTGGCTTTTAACCAAAATGGGAGCTCTTGTTACTCTCTGCGGGCCTCCCACACTGGTTCCTATGAGCTTTGAAAGAATGGGGTGCAAAGTCTCCCACAAAGTTGAAGATGCAATTGCCGGAGCTGATTTTGTTAACCTTTTACGAATCCAGCACGAACGCCAGCGCAAATCTGCTTTTCCAAGCCTTAGTGAGTACACATCCTTTTTTGGTTTGACCCAAGAGAGGGTGCGGTTGATGAAGCCTGACGCTACAATCATGCACCCTGGACCAATTAATCGCGGTGTGGAGATTGATAGTGAAGTCGCTGACTGTGGGCGCTCCGTCATCTTAAACCAAGTGACCAATGGCTTGGCTGTGCGGATGGCTGCACTCTATCTGGTCACCGGGCACTCCCCTGAAGCACTAAAAGAGGCCCTTGAAACCATGGGGATTGATCTTTCTTAGTTTTTCCAAAACCTCTCCTCCTTCTATTAAAAAACGTATATTTCGCTTCTCTTTTTTTGAAGGATAAGACGGAAATTGGAACTCCTTATCCTTCAGCTTGAAGTGGCCAAGAACAAACCATTATGCTCAATAAACGATATTGGAGAAAACCCCTCATTTTAAGGGCTGAACCTGCCCTTATTTTTGGTGATATTGTTTGACAAAAAAAGCTTTTTGGTCTACATGTTCCCTCGGGAAGAAAGACTTTGATACTACGGAACTGGTGGAGATCGACATGGGAAGAGAAAGTTCAATAAGAATATTGGCTGTTGATGATGACAGCTTTATGCGAAAGGTGGTCAAAGTATGCCTACCTGAGCCCAATTATCAGGTAGTGGCTTGCGCTAATGCCATGGAAGCAATGGCTCTTTTTAAAAAAGACCATTATGACCTTCTCATTTTGGATATCATGATGCCTGGTATCAGTGGAATGGAGCTACGCTCGCTAATTAGAAGCGAAAAACCCGATATTCCTATCATCATGTTGACCGCTAAGGTCGATGATGCTGACGGAACACTGCTAAAAGAAATATCCAACGATAAGAATACATACTATCAGAGCAAAGGTTTTAGCAAGGATCAGTTGGAAGCTACTGTTTCCAGCATTGTATCTGAAATGCAGGCAAACAAAGAGGAAAAAAACTACTTTGCCGAAATGGAAAAGGACATTTCTCTGGCCGGGGAAATTCAAAAGTTTATGCTTCCTCACTGGTATAGTTATGAAAATGACACCGCTTTTGCTCACTATTATTTTCCTTACATGAAAATTACCGGCGATATTGTGAATACTTTTAAGATCGCAGACGGTTTATTTTTGAAGGTTGTGGGTGATATTTCGGGACACGGCATCCGATCTGCCCTTTGCATGTCAGCGGTTGAAATCTCCATATCTAATTTTATACGAAAGTCATCCAATGAGAAAATAGAGCCACATCATTTGCTCAATCATTTACAGACGTTCCTAGAAGATATATCGACGGATCACTATATGACTTGCTTGGTAGGTGTTATTGATTTCAATAAACATATCATAGCCTATCAGACTGCAGGGCACCCGGATTTTATAATCTACAGCCCTTCACAAGGACTCATTGAACAGGCACACTGCAAAGAAAAAGGAGGTATTCCTTTGGGGCTTGTATCCGGAACTGTATACACTGAAGCTGATACGCAAGTTATCTCTTTCCCGGAAGATTCCATCATTTTTGCCTACACAGACGGGTTAAACGATATTCAAAACAAATATGGGGAAACCTCCGGGGATGAGCTTTTACATGAATTTATTGCATCTGTGGCTAAAGAAGGTCTGACACCCTCCACTAATTTTAGAATCGCAGACGTTTTTTTCAAACTTGGTTACAACGTTGTAAAGGATGATATTTCCATATCAGCTATCTCTCAAAAAGTTGCAAAACCCCAGACTTACTATTACAGCGTTAGCCCATCGACAAAGAACATAGATGGTTTTGTCCAAATTGCCCACAAACTGATACTGGAACAAACAGGGGACGAAGCTCTCTCCGCTAAAGTAGAAATCACGTTTTCAGAGTTCCTGAATAATGTACTTATTCACGGACTTGGAAATCGAAGTGCGATGCGCCCCATTATTTTTATAAGCATAGAGCTGAGGGAGAAAGATATTTTGCTATCGATCTTCGACAGAGGGAAAGCATGGGATATGCAACCAGTGTCCCAAGCCGATGATCATCAGGCTGATCAACAGAACCGAAAACTTGAGTTTTCGGGCAGGGGCCTCTTCCTTTTGAAGAAAATCACATCGGCTATATGCCGAAATCGCTATGCCGATGCATTAAACGAAACAACGTTCACAATTTCTTACAAATGAAAAATCGAATCTTACATTATTTGAGTCAGTCCTTTGGTATAGAAGGAGAAGATGCTTTGGAACTATACAATTCTTTCATTGCGACCTTAGCTGAAAATATGGGCAAATTCGATTCTCTCATGGAGGATGGGAATTTTGAAGAGCTAACAAGGACCGCCCATACTGTGAAGGGTTGTGCAATGAATAGCGGTCATCAGGAGATGGCCGAAATCGCACTGCAAATGGAATCGGCAGCCAAAATCAAAGATAGCTCCAATTGCAAACTTCTTTCGGTTAAACTCAAAGAACTCTTTTCGATGCTTGGATGACGTTTTAAATGATTATCCCTAAATAGAATGAGTTTTGAAAAAGAAGATATCATAAAGTCGATAGAGGCTCGTAATGCAAAAACAAGTTTTGAACGCACTTTAAAAGCTTTTTTTTGGGATGCTACTGTTTGGCTTGCTTATGCTCTCAAACGAGCTATGGATATTTTTGTTTCTTTAATAGCGTTAATTCTTCTTTCTCCCCTGATGATTTCTGTCGCGATTGCTATAAAAATAGAATCGGAAGGTCCTATCATTTTTAAACAAACTCGCGTCGGCAAAAATGGCCGCCATTTTATTTTTTACAAATTTCGCTCCATGAGAAAAACAGCTGAAGCTGATAAACAAAAAATCCTTTTTCAAAATGAAAGTAAAGATGGTGTCATCTTCAAAATGAAAGATGATCCCCGAATCACCTCTGTCGGTAGATTCATTCGCAAATACTCCATTGATGAGCTCCCCCAATTTTTTAATGTACTCGAGGGAAGCATGAGCCTGGTGGGACCGCGTCCTCCCCTGCCTAATGAGGTAAAAGAATATACTCTTGAAGATCGGAAACGCCTCCACATTACCCCCGGCATTACTTGTATTTGGCAAATTGCCGGCAGAAGCAATATTCCTTTTAAGCAACAGGTTAGTTTGGACGAAGAGTACATTAAAAACCGAGGTTTTTTTCGGGACATTGTCATTCTTCTTAAAACCATCCCCGCTGTTCTGACTGGTAGGGGCGCTTATTAACCTCAAATGCGTGCCATACTCAATCTTAGTCAGCCTCCATACTCATGGCTTAATGAGTTTTTTCCGGGCTTAAGCCCATATATGATCCCCTTTTTAAGCAAGCCCCTCATTGAATTTTACATAGACTTTTGCTATCTCAGCAAAGTTACGGAAATTCTCGTTGTTCAAGAGAATTTCAATAGTGATCTTTTAAATTTTTTATCTGATGGTTCCAAGTGGGGGATAACCATCACAAACGGAATAGGGTGTCAATCGAATAAATTAAAAGAAATCCTTCGCCGAAATTCTACTTTTTCACCAAAATCTCATTTTCTGTTTTTCGACGGATTCTTTTTCCCATTTTACAACAAGAAAAAATCTCCAATTGACTTCTACCCCCACCCTTTTCAAATTAACAGAATCAGCATACAAAATTCCCCAGGAGCTGTTAAACTCCCTTGTTTTGAGGAGATTGAACTTAATTCTATCTTAAGATTTTTCAATCTCAATATGCTGTTACTCTCCAAATTCACTGAACAGCTCCTCATGAAAGGGTATAAAGCTGAGTCTAGGGTATTTATGGGGATGAACAATGTTGTTCCACGACTCTCTAAGCTCATACCTCCTTTTGTCGTGGGGGATGACGTGCAAGTCAAAGATAGGGCTCAGCTTGGACCTGACGCTATTGTTGGCGACACTTGCATCATTGACAGCCGCTCTACTTTATCAAATTCAATTGTATTGGATAAAACTTATGTCGGCGCAGACTTGGTTCTCGATAAGAAAATCATATATCGAAACAATATTATTGACCCCATTGCCGGCTTCATGGTCAGTTTTGCTGATAGCTCTTTTTCCTCAAAGTTGGAAGGAAATCTTGTCAGCCAGTGGGCTAGGCAGTGTATCACCAGTTTGTTTGCAGCTACTTTCATTTTTTTTATTGCTCCATTCATGCTTTTATTTTTACTAATTGGATATCCCAAGAAAAAAATGATTAGCTACAAGATGGTTACTGGGAGAATTTCTCCACATCCCATCCCCTTTTACGAAAAGAACGACACAAACAAAAACATCTGGTTTTTTAAATTATCATTAGATAAGTTTAACCCGTTATGGCATGCAATGCTGGGAAGGGTTAACCTTATTGGTGATACTCTTTGGGATGTGGAAACTCAGGAAAATCTTTTACAGGAGTATAAAGATTATAGACCCGGGGCTCTGACTTATTCAGACTCCATCGGAGCTATTAACTCTAGCACTACTGAGAGCATAGTAGATGATCTGTTTTATCGGCATAACCGGACCCTTAAATCAGATATTTTGCTCATTCTACGAACGTTTCTCGGGAAAATCCTTCGTGGAACTAAGGCTGATGAAGTCTAAGTATACATTTATATATAACACCCAGATCGAAAATAAACTGGACTCGGCCCTTGCAGATATTGCAGAAGAAGCGAGGGCTGATGCCTCTTTTAGGCACTTAAAATACCTCGTCTTAGGTGGCGGCTACGGACGTGGAGAGGGTGGCATCCTGATTAAAGAGAACGGAGAGGTTGCCCTCTATAACGATTTGGATTTTTTTGTAATTTCAAACACACACCTACCTTGGAAAAACAACCGACTTAATCAATTTTTAAAGCATATTTCAGAAAAATGGGAAAAGAAATTGGGTATTAACGTGGATTTCAGCAAAGCCAAGAATGCCAAATACGTAAAAAGTCGCTCTCATATCATGGTCTGGAGAGAAATGATTTTATCCCCGACCCTATTAATTGGAGATGCAGAGGAATTTCAAAGTTACTTTTTCCCGATTTCCCATGTGATGCCTCCTTCTGAAACAGCTAAACTTCTCGTAAACCGAATGTCGGGGCTTTTACTCGCAAAACAGAGGCTCCTCCGCAAAAGCGACCTTTTTTATGAAGATTATGATTTTATTGCCCGCAATATTAATAAAGCTGTTTTGGCCTGTGGAGATGCTCTTTTACTATTCCGTGAAAAATATACCTTAAAAGTTCAGGAAAGACTTCAATATCTTGAGGGGCTCCATGTTGAGAAAACTGAAAAATGGGCTAAACTAAAGGCGCTGTATGCGGAAGCAGTACATTTTAAAAAAACACCCGCCATATTCCAAGATAGGGAGGTTCAAATGAGAAAACTTCGAGAGGCAGTTGAGCTCTCTGTTGGGGTGGTTCGCGATCTAGAGGGCTTTCTCTGTTCGTCAGAACACAAATTACTCTTGGGAAAATTGAAAGAACGCCTGATTATCTTTCAACTTAAAAGACAATTTAGTTTTTTAAATGTAGAATTAGAACTTGCTAATAACATGTATTTTTGTTTTATTCTTGTGCTCATGAGCCTGCTGCAAAGCTCTGCCCTTCTTTCTGATGAGCATGAGAACGCCTATAGAAAAATGTGGAATTATATTGGATAGAGATTGGTTTTGGTTTATACTTTGAGAAGTACATATGGCGGTAGATAATGGCTTAAATTTTGGGGGAAATACCCCACCAACCCCAACGGAAGATGAGGGTAAGCTACCTTTCAATTTGGAAGTGTTTCGCTTTGACCCTCGCAGTCTTCTTCTTTATGTCGCATCAAAATGGCGTTGGATTTTTATCTTCTTTTTCTTATCCCTTCTCGCAATATGGGGACTTGAAAAATCGCGCTCTGTGAACTCTAAAACGGCCTGGACAGCTGAGGCTAAGGTTCTCCATCAAGAACGCTCTAATAGGCTTCCCAACTACTACCAGCAAATGGATACTGCAACGGTTATGCAGTTTTTCGCTTCTCGAGATGTTCAGGGGCGTGTCGGGGATCGTCTTCGAAATTCTCCACAATATGCGTTCTCAGCTGAACTCTTTAAAAACGTTCTCGTATCCAGAGAGAGAGAGCGAAGCTGGATCATCTCTATTAAGGCCTCAGCAGGAACTCCGGAAACTGCTGCGGCAATTGCAAACGAAATGGCCGAGGAGGGAATTGCTGAGTACGTCAGACAGCAAAGCAGCAAAATTCGAGCCATTTTGCAAGAACGAAGCCTTCAACTTACAAACATCACAAAGGAGTTATCCTCCCTTCAATTTGAGAAAAAAAGACTTTACACATCGAACTCCGTTATTTCGCCGGATATAGAGCTCCTTAAAAAGAATGAAGATATTTCTTCTTTTGTCTCAAAAAAGGAAGACCTCCTCATCAAGCTCCACAGCCTTGATATCAGTATCAACTCAATCAAATCGCTTCTCGAGCAAACTCCTGAAATGGAGGAGGGAGAAAAAAGAATAGATAACACTCGATCGCTGGGGCTAACAGGCAAGAAAAACGAGCTTGAAAAACTCCTGAAAAGATACACGCCAGAAAATCCTAAAATTAAAGTCCTGCTGGACGAAATTGATATTTTAGAAAAAAACCAGGCAGCAGGTTCTAATCAAATAGCGGATGTTGTTGTTTTGAGAAAGAACCCAGTCTATGCAACTTTGCAAAACCAATTGACAGCCTTAGACATTGAACGCAAAACAACTGAAGTCTTAATTGCTCAATATGAGACGAATCAAATCTCCAAAGAAGACGAAATACAAGACATAATGAATCGAAGTGTCGCCTATGAACAATTGCAGCAGCGTGAGGAACAGTTAAGATCAGGATCTCAAAAGGTCATGGATAGCATCAGTGATTTGGAGTTTCTAATGAGTTCGGCCGTTCCAGATGTTTCGATTTTTGAACGAGCTAAAATTCCCACTTTCTCCAATATGAGACAGGCAAAATTCAAAATTGTTGGCGTAGGCATATTCCTGACCCTTGTTTTCTCCGTCATGATCGCTGCATCCAAGATTTTGAAACTTAAATTAGTTTCATCATCAGAGTTTGAATCCGCCTTGGATGTAATCCAGCTTGGGGAATTACCTCTTCCCAATGAGGCTATAGGAGAATCAAAAAAATCTACACTCCAAAAAATATTACAAAATTTAAGGATTTTTCTGCAAGAACACAAACGTGTTGGTTTTTTAAAGTTTATGCCATCCGATTCGTTGGAGGCAGATATCACAGAAATATTGGATATAGCAATGATCAGCGGGCAAAAGACCTTTCGCTTAAAATGTATTCCTGCAACAAAAGGTGGAATTCCTGCCTCATACAAACCTCTGAAGGATGACATTCTCGCTAAAAACCTTATCAGTGTCATTAAAGTTTCGGATGAAGGATTTTTTTGTTTTCAAAACAACCTTAGTCTTGATTCAGCTGAAATGGATCTTCTCAGGTTCGATATTGAAGCACTTTGTGCCAGTTACGACCTTGTCGTTATTGAAGTCGAGTCTGAGGAAAGCACAGAGCTGTTAAGCTCACAAGTCGCTCAACTTTCCGAAAGAATCATTTTATCAGCACCCTTCGATTCAATTAAGAAAACAGTACTGCAAGATCATATTAAACAAATGAAAGAAACTTCTGATGTGAAAATTGCAGGGCTTCTTACCGATGTGCCTAATCCCTACTATGGAGGATAAAATGCTAAGATATATTACTTTATTTTTTATCTCTTTGGTTTCCATACCACTCTTTTGTTCCTGCCAGCATGGCATTGACAAAGATAGTTTGGAGTATCCGCCAGAGTATGATGAATCTGGCGTAGATGTATCCACCACTGACCCGGAGGAAGTCCGAAAACAATTAGAGGAAATAGCTAATACCCCCTACCCTCCTTACACAATACAGGGAGGTGATATGTTTAGAGTCAAAGTATACGGTGAAGATGATGTTAGTGACACTCTTGGGGCATCTACTTCGACAGTTACTTCAGATGGATATTTGGTGTTAAACCTCGTTGGCCCACTTTATGTGAAAGGTCTAACCCTCGTCGAAGCAACTGATCTTGTCACGAAAGCTTTCGAAAAATATATTAGGTATCCCCGTATAGCTTTGATTCCCACAAGCATACACGGGAAACAAGCGACTCTAATCGGAGCCGTTAATAATACAGGAGTTATCTCTGTGAGTGATGACACTCGATTGACTGAATTTATTGCCTTGGGCGGTGGTTTCCATACAGGCCTTTTAGACGGGAAAGAAGTTGAGCTGGCAGATATCCCAAGTTCCTACATGATACGGGACGGGAAAATACTCCCCATAAACTTTACAGAAGCCGTATATAAAGGGAATCCTCTTCATAACATTTCTGTTCGCCCCGGTGATGTCGTCTATATCGCTAGGAGAGACTCTTCTCGAGTTCTTGTAATGGGCGAGGTGAATTCCCCTCGACAGCTTAATTGGACCCCAGACATGACGGTAGTTGACACAATTGCTCAAGCGGGCGGCTTGAAAGATGAACATTGGGGCACTGCTCTTATTCTTCGCAGACCTAAGGGAGCGAATACCGGCGGTGAATTGAAGGTCTACAAAGTGGATATTGATGACCTGTTCTCAGGTAGAGGCAGAAACTTCAAAGTGGCATCTGAAGACATTGTATATATCCCAAAAGACTCAATTACCGAGTACAATGTTTTTATTCGAAAGCTTCTACCAACAGCTCAGCTTATAAACGCAGCTTCTTCACCGGTTTATTGGTTTAACAGCAAATAGTTCAATAATAATTTGGAAGTCAAACATGTCATATTTTTCTTAGGATTATTTGTTGGAGTACCCATCCTTGGAATAGTACTCAAAGCTAATCTAAAATACCTAAGATATGGTGTTTTTTTGCTCGTTTTTTCCATTCCGTTCATTTTTTTAACAGGAATTGCATTTTATGGAGAATCAATGTATAGAGGAACTTCTAGAGGTTTT
>Ga0172378_10005729_pt1 | contig 11610 bp, 12 predicted proteins | sample GrowelOW332metaG_FD_119755 | JGI IMG/M metagenome (GOLD analysis project Ga0172378, IMG submission 119755) | Groundwater microbial communities from an aquifer near a municipal landfill in Southern Ontario, Canada - Pumphouse #3_1 metaG | ecosystem: Environmental > Aquatic > Deep subsurface >... | reverse complement strand
GCCGGTCACGCCGAGCAGGGTTTGGTGCAACTCGCCGTCGTTGATGCCTTCGACCAGTTGCGCGATCGCGGTGGGCTGGTCGCCGGCTGGCTGATAGCGGCTTTGTATCTTGAAGGGTTTATGGCCTCCCGCGCCGCTCTTGGCCGAATGGGGGTCTTCCACGGCCAGAATGCCGGTAATCGCCGATTGGCTCAGTTCCATGCGCCGCTTGTCGCTCATCGTTCATCTCCTTTGCATTTATCGTTTAGCGCTAGCCAACGGCTGTCGAGTTGCATGCTTAAAATCTCGAGCGCTCAGCCAAATAGGGCCAAGGCTTTTTTGATGGTGGACCAAACGCCCCAACTCAACGGTATCAGTACATATAGCCAAAACAAGACCAATAATAACGGACTGGAGGATTTGATCGGTTCGGGATGATTCATGGCTTGCTCCTCGATATTAATGTTCGGCGTCGTCTGTTTCCGGATAGATGCCATCCAGTTCGTCGAATTCGTCGTGTTTCATATGATGTTTCTCGTGCACCGGCCGAATCGCCAGATTCGCGATAAACCCCACCACCAGCAGGCCGGCCATGATGTACATCGTCACATTGTAGGCTTCGGCCTTGGCCACGCCCTGGCCGATCTGGTATTCGCGAATGTAATTGACCAACACCGGCCCCAACACCCCGGCCGTGGACCAAGCCGTCAATAAGCGGCCGTGAATGCCGCCGACGAAACGAGTGCCGAAAATATCCGCCAAATAAGCCGGAATCGTCGAGAAGCCGCCGCCGTACATACTCATGATTAAGGCGTACAACAACACGAACAAGGCCATGTTGCCGGCCATGCCCATGCTGGGAATCGTGGCGTAAAGCGCTGCGCCGACCATGAAGAAGATAAAATAAGTATTTTTCCGACCCAGGAAATCCGAAGCGGAAGACCAGAAAAATCGGCCGCCCATATTAAACAGACTCAGCAAACCGACGAATCCAGCGGCGGAAGCTGGCGTCACCGAACCTTTGAACATCTCCTGTATCATCACCGACGCTTGCCCCAACACGCCAATGCCGGCCGTAACGTTTAGGCACAGCACCAGCCATAGCAGATAAAACTGCGGGGTTTTCAAAGCCTGGTCGATATGCACATGTTTGTCGGTGATCATTTTGTTTTGCACTGCCGGCGGCGTCCAGCCGGCCGGTTGCCAGTCCACCGGAGGAATACGAATGGTCAACGCGCCGATCAGCATCGAACAAAAATACAGTCCGCCCATCACCAAAAAGGTCTGCGTCACGCCCACTGATTCGGCCGATTTGAAATGATCCATCAATAGTACCGACAGGGGCGCACCTATCATCGCGCCACCACCGAAGCCCATGATAGCCATGCCTGTAGCCATACCGCGCCGATCCGGAAACCATTTGATCAGCGTCGATACCGGCGACACGTAACCTAAGCCCAGACCGATGCCGCCGATGACACCGTAGCCAAGATAAATCAACCCGATTTGATGCAACTCAACGCCCAGCGCCGAAATCAAAAAGCCGCCGCCAAAACAGCAGGCCGCCACAAACATCGTCAGTCGCGGCCCGACTTTTTCCAGCCATTTACCGCCGAATGCCGCCGATAAACCCAGGAACACAATAGCCAGACTAAAAATCCAACCCAGCGTGGTCAGCTTCCAATCCTCCGGCGCGGAACTAGCAATGCCTACCACCCGCGTCAGCGGATCGTTAAACACGCTAAAAGCGTAGGCCTGACCGATGCACAAATGCACCGACAAGGCCGCCGGCGGCACCAGCCAGCGGCTATAACCCGGTTGCGCAAAGCTGTGTTGTTTAGAAAAAAAACCCGACATAGTCCCCTCATCTTCTACTAGCTATTCAATATCGGCGCTCAATTACACCGGCTGTTCAATGGGATTCTAACATTTCGGCGCAGGCTGACTTAAATCCAAATGTTGATTCAGCTGATGATCTGTTTCTGCACATCCCTCGTCCTCTAGGCGCCGGTCGAATCGCACACCAACCGCCCTGCAATAAGCCATCGATCGAGCTTGCGACCCGTTGGGTAGGTCAAGCGTGTCATCTCAACGATCTTCATGACTTTGTGACCTGTGTTATGCAGTCTAGCAACTTGCTTATGCCTGTCGTGTAACTGCGCCAAAGTTTGTTGCCTTCAAACTAAAAGTTGACAACTAAGTTTAATGTTTATAAAATGCCTACTCTACCTGCTTCAACAGGTAGTGCCGAGGTGGTGAAATTGGTAGACGCGCTAGCTTCAGGTGCTAGTAGGGGTAACCCTGTGGAGGTTCAAGTCCTCTCCTCGGCACCATTCAACTCAGTGTTTTCAAGGGTTGTATGGTCACATATACCAAATTTTTACCAATCGCTTAAAAAATCCCCTTCAAAAAGTCCAACACGATCAGGCCCAAAAGCTGGCCATTCTGAGTCGTTAAAATCATAAAACCGCCATCGCCGCTCTGAATGTTTTGAGCGCGGCCAATACTTGCGATGTGATGGTAACTTTTACTGGAGCAATGCCTTGGTGCAAGGGGATTTGTCCAGCCATAAGAAGCCGGCGATTAAACCGGCTGTACTTGGTTATGTTTGGCAGCCTCCAGCTAACTCGCACTCCTCTTCGGCCTTAGGTGCGCATCGACATGACCTTGATCAGCAGCCTTCAGAAAATCCGTGGCTCAATGTTAAGCATTGTTAATGTGCATTGACCAGCCAATGCCCGGCGCGGACGCTCAGCAACAACGCCAGCAACACCGCGAAGGCAATGGGATTGGTCAGGTCTTTTTTGACTAGCCACCAATAATGCACGACTCCGCCTATCGCGCACGGGTATACCAGTTTATGCAGCAACCGCCAGCGTTTGCCGCCCAAGCGACGCATCATTGCATCGTTGGAGGTGATCGCCAGCGGGATCATCAACAAAAATGCCGGAAAACCCACCGTGATATAAGGCCGTTTCAGGATGTCCTTGGCGATACTGTCCCAATCGAAAAATTGATCCAGCACCAGATAGGCCAAAAAGTGCAGACAGCCGTAGAAGAAAGCGAACAAGCCCAGCATCCGCCGCAAGCGTATCCACCACGACCAATCGGTCAGCCGTCTAAGCGGTGTAGCGCTGAGCGTGATCAGCAAAAACGTCAAGGTCCAGTAGCCCGTCACATGAGTAATCTTTTCAATGGGGTTGGCACCCAAGCTATCCGCATAGGCCCCATAAGCGAGCTTAAATACCGGTATCAAGCCCAGCACGAACACGGCCGCTTTGACACCAGCGAGCGTTTTATTAGGCAGATTTTTCAAAGTCGCCATTTTAAAAATTAGCCTGTAGATCCATACCTGCATACAGTTGCCCGACCTGGTCGGCGTAGCCGTTGAACATCAAGGTCTTGCGCTTTAAAAACTCACCGATACGGCGTTCCTTGGCCTGACTCCAGCGCGGGTGGTCCACTTCCGGATTGACGTTGGCATAAAAGCCATATTCGGCGGGCCCCGCCTTCATCCAGCTGGAAACCGGCTGTTTTTCCACAAAGCGAATGCCGACGATGGATTTAGTGCTTTTAAAGCCATACTTCCAGGGCAGCACAATGCGAATCGGCGCCCCGTTTTGATTGGGCAGCACTTCGCCGTACAAACCCACCGTCAACAAGGTTAAGGGATGCATGGCTTCGTCTATTCGCAGCCCTTCCCGGTACGGCCATTCCAGCACAGCCGATTTTTGACCGGGCATTTGCGCAGGATCATGCAAGCTGACTAATTCCACGAATTTGGCGTTGCCGGTCGGCTCTACGCGTTTGATCAATTCGGCCAGCGAAAAGCCGACCCACGGCACCACCATCGACCAGGCCTCTACACAACGTAGCCGATAAACGCGCTCTTCCAAAGGCGCCAGTTTCAGCAATTCGTCGATGTCGAATACCTTGGCCTTGTTCACTGCACCGTCCACTGTCACGGTCCAGGGCCGGGTTTTCATACGGCCTGCCTTGGCGGCGGGATCGTCCTTGCCGGTACCGAATTCGTAAAAGTTATTGTATTGGGTCACATCCTTGAACGGCGTCAATGCTTCCGCGACGTTATAGGCCGACTTTTTTATGTCCGGCAGTTTGTCGCCCGCCCATGCCGCCGCCGGCAATAAGGCCGCCAAGCCGGCGCCGCCGGCCATTCGCATAAACTTGCGCCGGGCATCGAACAATGCCTTGGGCGTAATTTCCGAGGATTTAATTGGCGGTACTTTATAAGGTTTCATTTATCGTCTCCTTGATTCGGTTTTTTAAGCAGGATGTCCGTTTGTTTTTCAAGTTCAATTAATTTCCGATAACAGCGAATATTGAATTCGTCATCCAGCACGACGCCATTGCTCATCGCTTGCGCCGCGCCGCCGGTTCTGGAAAAAAGCGCGGTTTCAACCAGGCGTCCGCCGACCACTTGCCGGGGCCATGCAACAAGATGACCAGCAACATGATGCCCCAAACCTGGTGCTGTTCGATACCGGCAGCACCCAAGCTTGGGTAAGAACTGACCGCCACCAGGTTAAATAAGAACAAGATCGCCGCCACGCCGCAGCCGAACAAACCCAAGGCAAGCAATAGCGGACAGCTCAGTTCCACGGCGGTGCCTAGCCATGCCGCCATTTCCGAAGGCTGGATCATCGAAGGCCCGCGCGGCGCGGCGCAATTGCTCAATCTCAAGCCCAGTACCTTGCGCTATCGAATGCAGAAACTGAGGATAGGCAAACCCGCCCGCTAACTACTGAGTAAGCGCAAACGGCCGCTAAAGCCGCCGGTAAATACCGCGATACAATTGCCGCATCCGCTGGATATGAGGGGTGGAGACCGGCTCTGCGCCGTAACGGGCTTGCTCGAACAGAACGGTCATTTCCGCCGCGCTTTGCCGAACGTCTCGATGCCGGCGGCCGATTTGCGACAGGTATTCGCGGGTATTGACGGTATCGGAGCGCGGCATGTCGTGTAGCGCAAACAGCCGCGTCATGGCCCGATAATACTGGCGAGCTGCGGGTTCGCCGCCGGCATGACGGCCGATCACGGCCAAGTACAAATAATCCCACCGGCTCAGTAACCAAATGACCCAAGGAATTTCCCGCAATAAGGCCGCGAAAGCCAGCAAAATCGCCAACAGGATCAAAGCCAATAAACCCAGCATGGCTGCCAGCCAATGTTCTCGCAGCCACTGCTTCAACCATTCCCACCAATCGAATACCCGCATCGCCACCGGCGTCAAGGTTTGTTGCATAGATTCGCTGAGGTCGGCGATGCCGTTGATCGCCGCTGCTTGCCAAGCCGGCATATTGACCCGCTTGCCGGCGGCGCGCATTTCGGCCGGACTCGGCCAACGGCTGCCGGGCAGCAATTGCTCTCCCCCGCTTCCGCCCGATCCTGCTTGCTGCTCGCCACCGGTTTTTTCGGTAGGCCGGCCGGCACCGGTTTGGCCGCCGCTGCCGGCTTGTTCGATATCGCCGCCGGGATGGCCCAAGCTGACCTGGCCGAAACGCCATTCCAGATAAGGCCAGTTAATTTGCGGCGTCAACAGATAAAGGCTGCTGCCCGCCAGTACCAGCACCACGGTGGCCGCCAATATCGCCGCCCCTTGCCCTTGGCTGCTGGGCCGGCCCAGACTCAATCGGCGCAGGTCGTCGCCACGCCGCTGAATTTGTTCGGCGACCAGGCAAAACACCTCCGCAACGATAAACGGCGCCAAATAAAATAACATGGTCCAATCCGCCCGGTAGTGCGCCGTGGCGAACAGTACGGTGGCCAGCGATATCAACAAACTGAGATTAAGCTCGCGCCGACCGGCCGTGACGCAATTGTAGGAAGCCTGCAACATCGCCAGTAGATACAGTCCGGCGCGCGGCATGCCCCACATCGGTATAAATACGAACACGAACAACAACAAGCCGAAAAACAACATCCCCTTCTGCCACGCCTTGCCCGCCGCCGTGGCCCGTCGGCTTTGCCGCCAGCCGACGATTAAGGTGCCGCCGAACGCGACCGCCCAAAACAGCATTTCCCGCGCAAAGCTGCCGTATTCGATATCCAGAAAGGCATTGCAGGCAATCGCCAGCCATTGCGCAGCCAATAAACCCAGATAAAGCGAAAAATGCAAAGGCGATGCGCTCATCGGTTAAACAATTCCGTCAATTCGTCGCCCCGTCGTACCGTCAAACAATGTGCGCCTAATTCCAACAAACCGGCATTCAAGGTCCGGTCGCCGTTGTCGTTACGCGCCCAACTGGCAGCGTTGAAAAAACTGTCGCGCTCGAACAATACCGCGAACAAATACACGCCCTTGGCCCGCAGCAGCGCCAGGGCCTGCAAGGTTTCGGCATGACGGTGCGGCGGTTCGGCCAATAATAGCAACACCGTTTCCCCACGCACGCAGTTCATGGCGATTTCGGTCAACAATCGCGCGTACGACGTGTTGCCGTCGGCATCCGCGACCGCCAGCGCATCCAGGATGGCTTGATAATGAAAATCGCCCTTGCCTGGCAAAATCCGCAACGGTTGCGCGGCGTCGGCCAACAGCCGGTTGTGCATGTTCTGACTACAGGCATAACCCGCCACCGAGGCGGCAATGCGTATCGCGTATTCCAGGGTACTGTGCTTGCCGCGGCCGATATTGGCGTCCTTGGCCAAATCCAGGGCGATACAGATGCAAGCCGACGCCAAAGGCTCAAATTCCTTGACCATCAACTCATTCAAGCGCGCCGTGGTCGGCCAATGGATATGCCGAGGATTGTCGCCGCGCCGGTATTCGCGCAAACCGGAGAACTCCGCCGCACCGGCGCCTTCCGGCAAGCAATAGCCGCCCCGGTGAATCTGGCTGGGGGCACCGAACAACGGCAGCGACAGGATGGGAAATACTTTCGGGTAAATGGTCAGGGTTTGCCGGGAATGGTCTGCGCGGCTGCGCGCCTCCGCCAAGCCCAGCGGGAAACTGGACGCCAAACCCATAGGGCCCAGCTTATAAAAGCCGCGCTTTTCGCACAGCAATGGCACATCGAAACTGCGGGCGCCCCGGCCCGGCAGATAAGCGATACTGCCCAGTAATTTATCGCCATCGTTAGCGCCCCGTTCGGCGGCATCGACGAAAGGCAGCCGGTCGACCAATTCCACCATGAAGCGCGGCAGCCAGCCGCGATTTTGCACATCGACCCGAAACACGATTGTTTCGCCTTCCAGCGCCCGTTGCGGACCTACCCGGCGCACTGACAAGCGCTGAATCAACCAACGCGGCCAGAGCATGCCGGTCAACAATGCAGCACTGAGCAGCGCCGCGATCAGCCACGGCAAGCTCTGCTCGCGGCCGATCGCCGCCGAGTATGCGGCCAGCGTAAAACCGCACAAGATTAAAAATTTAAGTCGTAGCGCCATGCCGATCTAGCACTCAAACCACCGGCGGCGGCAAGCGATCGAGAATTTCCGCAAGGATGTCCGCGGCATTGCGTCCCAACACCGCCGCTTGCGGCTTGACGATCAAACGATGTTCCAGAATCGCCGGGGCGATGCTTTTCACCAGGTCGGGCGACACAAACTCCCGACCGCGCAAATAGGCCAAACCTTGCGCACCGCGCGCCAGCGCCAGTGTGCCGCGAGGGCTGATACCCAGCCGCAAATCGCTATGTTGACGGCTGGCGGCGCTGATACCGGCCATATATTTAGCCACGTCCATATTGATATGCACGGCTTTGACCTGAGCCCGCGCCGCCAGAATATCGGCTTCCGAAGCGACCGCTTGCAGGCTGTCGATAGGATGAGCTTGCGCTTGGGCCGCCAGTATCCGCATTTCCTGTTCGAGGCTGGGATAGTCCATGCGCAAACGCATGAAGAATCGGTCCAACTGGGCTTCCGGCAAGGCGTGGGTGCCGGCCATGTCGATCGGGTTTTGGGTAGCCAATACCATGAACAGCTTGGGTAACTCGTGAGTTTGGCCGTCCACGCTGACATGAAACTCTTCCATGCACTCCAGCAATGCCGACTGGGCGCGGGGCGTGGCCCGGTTGATTTCGTCGGCCAGCAATAGATGGGTAAATACCGGACCGGGCCGAAATTCGAAATCGGCGGTTTTTTGATTGTAGATGGCTACGCCGGTGATATCCGACGGTAATAAATCGGAGGTGCATTGCAGGCGCTTCATGTCCACCGCCACCGAACGGGCCAGCGCCCTGACCAACATGGTTTTGCCGGTGCCCGGCACATCCTCCAGCAATACATGACCACGACAGAGCATGGCGACCACGGCCAATTCGATAATCGGCCGTTTGCCGATGATGACTTTTTCGACGTTTTCGATGAGAGGAAGCATGCTATCCATGATTTGAAACTGACCTTCTGGCGAAATGAGTAAGTGAAGACGGTTGCAGAAGCTTAGCAGAGCTTGAGCGCTTGTCAGACGCTCAACGCGATGGTTTGAAACGTCTGGCGGCAAACTCGGTATCCGAAAATATCGCTAACACCGCAAACAATACAATCGCCATCAGCGTGCCGCCGGCCTCGCCGATAGTTAAACCAAAAAACGTCAGCCAGGAGACAAACACATAATAGATAGCCGGCATGATGGCTTGATAGCCAAGCGATAAACCTAGTATTCCGAGCAACAACCAGATAACAAAATTCAATCCCACACTTATCCGCGCCAGGTAATAAACCGGTTTAACAATATCGTCCTTGCGTTTGCCCAATCCGAAAAACACCAAGCCATACACAACGATCAATGCCGTGCCGTAGACGGACAACTCCGGGTGCGTGGATATAGACGTGGCATTGTTAAATACGTAAAGCACCGTCCCGTTAATCGAACTATCCGCCAGTAAGTGGCCGGCTAATGTCCGGGGGGGTGCCGAGTTGTTAGCGTTGGGGATAAAGTCCGGAAAATAAAAAACCGCTTGTTGCGGCACGCTTAGCGTCGAATCGGGCAAGACAAGATGGCTGTATTCGCCGGTCGGTTTGCCGTTAACCGACATGACGCCCGCCTCGAAGCGGATTTCGTCGCCCGGCATGCCGACTATTCTGCTGATCTGTAGCTTCCCAGTCGCATCGTTAAAGCGGATCAAACGGCCGGCCGCCAAATCGACTTTGGCGGACATCACCATGAAAGCATCCTTGGACAATTCTTTGTATAAGGGATTGGCCGATGCCATTCGGCTGACCGGATGATACAAAATGGTATAAATGATCGGAAAACCGAAAATGATCGCCGCTAGCACACTGCACAGCGTAGGCCAGAGAGACGACGTTTTAACGCTCATAGTGTCAGCCCATTTAAAAGCTATCGTGATTTGGAGGTACAAGATTAGCAGAGTCTGAAAACGCGTTAGCGCAACTTGTGCTAAAACGGCTGCTGCTGGCCGCGTTGTTTAAGCACCGTCACAATTGGATGCCGGCGATTGGGCCAAGCGGGTCAAACTGGCCACCCTGGTTGAATGTTAAAAACACCGTTATACTTTGTCTAAATTTTCTATGTTCGGGCGGATTATAAGGCTGCGCTCACTTTGCCGGATCTTTCCATGAAGCATTTTCGACGCTATCTAATAGTTCTATCTGCCTTATACGTTTCCGAGGCTTATGCGCTACCCCAAGCCGTTTACGATTCGGTCAGCCTGAGCGCCTTTGGCACACTGGGCGGCGCCTGGTTTAGCAACGAACACGCGAATTACCAACAAGGCAGTCAACCGGTCGGGCCGGGGCTCACGCATGATATCGATCTGGGTATGGACTCGCGGCTGGGCGCGCAACTCAATGTTGCCGTTACGCCCAGCACCTTGATTACCGCGCAAACTGTCGTGGAACGCCTGGCGGACAATCAATTCATGCCGCGCCTGACCCAGGCCAATCTCCGCCAGGAAATCACCGATGACCTTGCCTTCAGGATAGGACGCATTCAAAGTCCGCTGTTCCTGGCTTCCGACTACCGGCTGGCTAATTTTTCCAATCCCTGGGCGCGAACACCCGGCGTGCTGTACAACATTTACCCGATCACTCATCTGGACAGCGGGGAGTTCACCTACCGTCTCGACTCGGATATAGGCCGATTCAGCCTGAATGCCGGTTATGGCTGGGTGTCGTATCCGTTCCCGGCGAACTTTGGCACGGCGGGAACACCAGCGTTGGAGCTGAATGATGTCATTTACGCCAATTTGAAGCTGGACAACGGCCCCTGGCGCTTTAAGCTGTCATGGTTGCATACCCGTGCCAGCTTACATTTTCCCGATCTCGATGAAGATCTTGGCGTTATTCGGCTTTTCGATCCGGTGGCCGCTGATGCACTCGGTTTGGATCGTCGAGGCATCGGCCTGTATACAGTCGGTTTTAGTTATGACGGCAAAGATTGGCTGGTGATGAGCGAATGGGGAATGGCGCGCTCCGATCAGGCTATCATCTTAAATGACTCTCACGGCGGCTATCTGACGGTTGGTTATCATCTGGACCGCTGGACGCCGCAAATCACCGTAGGCTATCAGGCCACCACCGATCGCAGAATTCATGCCACGCATCCTTTAATCGATCAGGTAGTGGCCGACACGCACCAAGGGCAACGTACCGATTACCGTACGCTGGCGCTGGGACTCAACTACGCCGCCACCGATTCGGTGATGATCCGCGGCCAGGTGGATCTGATCGAACCGATGGGCAATAGTTTGGGGCCTTATTTAAAAACCGACTCGCATTACCAGTTCAACGATCCAGGCATTGATACCCTGATTTCGTTGTCGGTGGATTTCGTTTACTGATGGGTATCGATATGAATTCCGAATCCATTCTAATCGGTAGACGTTTTTTTCAACAAGCTTGGTTGATCCTGGGCTTGATACTGGCATTGTCGCCGGTCGCGGCCGAACCTGCGATCGTCGTGGTCGTACGGCAGGACAGCCCATTGTTGCAATTGTCGCGTGACGAAGTCGCCGCCTTGTTTTTGGGCAAAATCCGTCACAGCAATGATATTCCGCTCATGCCTTTCGATAGTAAGGATAACGACCTGCGTGACCGCTTTTATCAGGAAGTCGCGGAGATGAGCGGCATGCGTGTCAAGGCTTATTGGTCGCGGATTGTGTTCTCCGGACAGGGCCGACCGCCTCAGGAAATCTCGACTTCCGAAGCCCACGCTAAATTGACTAACGAAGCCGATGCGCTAATTTATCTGCCGGAAGACCAGGTCACGCCAAATATGAAGATCGTTTTCAGCACGCCGAAAGGGATGCTACCCAAACATTGACGGAGTCAATTATGAATACCCAGGACGAGCTGTTTTCATTTGCCGATGATGACGCCATATCCTCGACAAGCTCACAAAACCATTCCAACTGGCGGATTCTGATCGCCGACGACGATGCCGATGTACACGATTCCACGGTGTTCGCATTACGCAGCCTGAATATTCTTAATCGTCCGCTGGAGTTTCTGCATGCCTATTCGGCGGCTGAATCCGTAGAACTTTTACGCCAGAACACCAATGTGGCGGTGATCTTGCTGGATGTGGTGATGGAAACCGAGGACGCCGGTTTAAGGATCGTAAAAACGATCCGCCAGGAACTGGGTCTGGCCGAAGTGCGCATCATTTTACGAACCGGACAACCCGGTTACGCCCCGGAAATGGAAGCCATC
>Ga0172378_10005727_pt1 | contig 11614 bp, 11 predicted proteins | sample GrowelOW332metaG_FD_119755 | JGI IMG/M metagenome (GOLD analysis project Ga0172378, IMG submission 119755) | Groundwater microbial communities from an aquifer near a municipal landfill in Southern Ontario, Canada - Pumphouse #3_1 metaG | ecosystem: Environmental > Aquatic > Deep subsurface >... | reverse complement strand
GTTGGGGCTGTAACTTGCCGTCTTGGCTTTTGTGGGGAGCTACTGGAGGTGGGGTTTCATCGATGATTTCGGCATCTTCATAAAATTCACTTTCCGAAGAAAAGTCGGATATCGTTTTTTGTGAAGAAGAGTCAGACGTGACATTTTGAGAAACAGCGTGCGGATAAGTCTGGAATCTTGACAAAAAGCCCTTAGAATAGTCAATTGTACTCGTTGTTGACATAATGCTGTTGACAATTTGCGCATTTTCAGAAGATATTGGCATATATACCGTTTCATATGAAGGCTTATAAGAGCAAGAAAATATCAGCACTAACAAAAGGACTGTAGCAGCACAAATATAAGCTGCTACACCTTTTTTAAGCTTCATCTTCATATCGACCAGTCCCCTGATAGTTATTTAGGGCATTTGTATTAATTCGGTAAATAATTGCTGTAATTAAAATGTTCTTGCTTTAAACATATTTATATGTTACAATTTCTTTGAAAAGAATATTTCATTGATATTGGGTGTCAGATCAAGAGAACATTTTGATTTGATGAAAAGGGAAACAGGTGCAAATCCTGTGCGATCTCGTCGCTGTAAAAAGGGAGTTCTTATCTGGGTGCAAGCCTTAAGCCACTGGAGTGAATCTGGGAAGGCAGATAAGAATAACGATCTTTAAGTCAGAAGACCTGCCTTGTATCAGTACTTAAGCCACGAGGAATTGGTTTGTACAGGTATAATGATTTTCTCCGTTTGTGTTATACAAACAGCCTGAAAACAATCTATTATACTTAAGGGCATCTCTAAAAACCGCCCGCCCACCATCTTGGTGCGTCTTTTTCCCCCACTCTGCGTCAATTTTTCTTGAAATACAGAAGTATTCCTGCAAAAAATTGACTCGATTGGTGAAAAAATCCCCACCAATCTGACAGTCGTCAGGTTTTTAGAAATGCCCTTAAATTACATATTTTCAATATGTAATCATTTTACTCACCAATCTTTTTGCGTTTGCAAAAGGATTTTCTTTTTTTATTAAGGGAAAGTGGCATTCCCCAATTTTAGGAGTGTATTGAGTTATGGAAAACGCAAAGAAAAAAAGCAATGTCAAACAAATAGTCATTGGGCTCATCGCATTGGTTGTTGTGGTTGCGGCGGCATTAACAATTTATAATGTTTTTGGTACAAAGACAACAAAAGGCTCAAAATCAATTACAGTTCAGGTTGTGGATAACATGGGCGACTCCAAAACATACAACAGCAAAACTGACGCAGAATATCTAAGACAGGCACTTGAAGAGATTGATGGCTTCACAATGTCGGGCGACGAATCTGCAACCGGTTTAATGGTTGATACAATTAACGGACTGAAAGCCGATTACTCAAAGGACAGCGCATACTGGTCATTCTATATTAATGATGAATATTGCACTGTTGGTGTTGATACACAGCCAGTTACTGACGGTGACCAGTTCAAAATCGAGTACACAACCGGGCAATAATTTCCAGATTATTTTCTTTAAATTGCCAAGTATATAATTTGCTTGGCAATTTTTATTCATTAAGCATACCATAATACGTAATAAATGTAAACGCTGGAATATTTATATTTCAATTTGTATAATATCTCTTTTTCAACATATATTATAAAAAAAATGAGGAGATGTTATAAATGAATAAAGACAAAAGCCCAAATTACAAATATTTCCCTGAAGATTATGAAAAAGACGTTGATGATTTATCAAATTCAACAGCTTCTGCAACAGAATTTACAGGCCTTATCCCCACTATCAATGCAGATATTGACGAACAAGAAGCGTATGACGATATCAGTGAGCCACGGCCACCGGTTCCCCCAATAGTCAAAAATAAATATTAATACTAATCGCAATCAAACTATGTGAAACAATGCACAAAAACACCATTACAGTTCAAATCTGCAACGGTGTTTTTCTATAATCTTTATACAATAATTACTTTTTTCCGGTTGAGCCGAACCCGCCATCACTGCGGTCTGTATCATTCAAATCGTCTGATATGATGAATTCAGGTATAATAACCGGTGCAATAACCATCTGTGCTATGCGGTCAGACGGATTGATAATATAAGCTTTGTCAGACAGATTAATTAGTCCAACCTTGATTTCTCCACGATAATCACTGTCTATTACTCCAACACAATTAGACAAAGTAATTCCGTTTTTAATTGCAAGTCCGCTTCGGGCATATATATACGCCACATAATTATTATCAGGCAGTTCAATAGCAATTCCTGTGGGTATCAAAACCCTTTCCCCTGGTGCCATTTCAACCGGTTCTGCCAAATTTGAATACAAATCAAATCCTGCCGAGCCACCTGTTGCACGTTGCGGCAAAATTGCATTATCATTAAGTTGTTTAATTTTAAGCTGCACTTTAATTCTCCTAATTATTTAGTCTTTCATGATGGAAAACAGGCGAATCCATGGTAAGTGCCCTGAATTCAAACCCTTGCGATGCTAAATATTCAATTACCGCCGGCAAAGCTTCAACAGAAGTTGTCTTTGCATTCGTATCATGCATCAGGACACATATTTGTGACTTGCCGTTGGATTGCCTTCTGACATTTTCCAAAATAGTTTCGACAGGTGCCAATGTTTGATCTGCATCGCCAGTACTTACATTCCAGTCGAAATATCTATAGCCTTTCGCTTCAACATCCACAGTAAGCCTTGTCATTATTCCCGGGCATTTTCCGAGAGTCAGACTTGACCTATTACTGCTGCCTCCAGGGAAACGGATGATTTTAGATCTTACACCTGTGGCATCAAACACCTTGTTGCTGACAGCTTCAAGATCTGCATAATATGCCTCATCACTGCTGTAAATATTTGCATAAACATGAGAATCTGTGTGCAATCCAATGGTGTGCCCTTGCTGAATAATCGTCTGCAAATAATCAAGTCTGCCATAACCAACGACAAAAAATGTTGCCTTTGCATTATATCTGCTCAATATTTCCAGAATTTGAGGAGTGCTATTGCTCGATGGGCCATCGTCAAAAGTAAGATAGCAAACCTTTACGCCCTCCGGAAACACTTCCAACGGTGGTGCACTTGACACTTCCAACGGTGGTGCACTTGACTCTTCCAGCGGTGGTGCATTTGCCTCTTCCAAAGCATCTAATGCAACTGCTTGTATCGCAGATGAATCAACCGAAGACTCGGAAACCTCAGATGATACGACTTGGGTCTCCGATACTTGGGCGGTCATTTCTGTTGAAGCAGCAGTTGTGTCGGGGTCATTATAAGTTGTATCTGCTATTTTAAACGAGCCAAAATAAACAGCTGCAGAAACAGAAGTTATCGCAATTAACGAAAATATCATCAAGGCCAAAACAGGTATCACTGACTTTTTGCTTTTATAAAAACTTTTTAAAAAGTGTCTGAATTTCATAATAATCATCTCATCGCATTTACTTAATAATATTATAGCAGATAATGACACTTAAAGAAAGTTTAAAAGTACTACAAATTAGTTACAATAGTTTAATCTTTTCCAACAGTTCTCACATCAATTTGTTTGAATGGAGCCGCTATACCTTCTTTTTCAAGCGCCGCTCGAACCTGTTCGATCAAATCAAAATGTAGTGTCCATAAATTTTCTGTTTTGCACCATGTTCTGACTGCAATATCAACAGAGCTTTCTGCATAAGAGGCAACTCTGGCAAAAGGCACTTCGGGCGTCTGCATTGTGAATTCATGTGCGTTTACAGTGTCAATAATAATTTTCTTGGCTAATTCGGGATCAGCTTCATAACTTATTGAAAAAGTCAAATCCATTCGTCTGTAATCTTCTTTGGAATAATTAATAATCGTTTGGTTAATAATTTGGCCGTTAGGAATAACAATTTGACGGTTGTCTGGTGTCAACAATGTTGTGTGTATCATGTCTATGGACATAACACTTCCTGACAATCCTGATACTTCAATGTAATTCCCGGTGTAAAATGTTCTGGTCAATAAAATCATTATACCACCTGCCAGATTCCCAAGGCTGTCTTTAAGCGCCAGCGCAACCGCAATCGCAGAGGCGGATAATGCCGCCAATAACCCAGTGGTTGATATGTCCAACTTAGCGAGCACACTTAAAATCAATATCACACGCAATGTAATATTTAAAGTTTTTCTGAGGAAATTGCTGAGCGAAGCGTCCATTTTTGTGCGCTGAAATGATTTATCCAGCATAGATATCAGCAGTTTAATTACAAAATGGCCAACGACAACAATTATAACAGCTCCTAAAATTTTAGACCCGTAGCTGTAGCAAAAATCTAATAATTTATTTTTAAACTCTTCCATTTATATTACCCCTTTTATGTTTATAGTACATTTATATTGCTCCTTATTTATTATAACATAATTTTAATTCCGAAGTAATATCTTTTTCTGATTATCACCTGTTTTAAATTTTTCATGCTTATCATATAAGGCATCTCTAAATAATTAATTCGGAAATGTAGGGGCGGATTCCATATCCGCCCGCTCAATCACAATTATCGCACGAATATAATTTGACATAATAACACATTTTGTGCATTTTAGATTCTTATGTTATCCTATGATTTTAAAAAATATATCATATGGTACCTCTAAAAACTGCATTTTCAAAAACACAAACCGCAGATATGGCTTTTTCAAGCCTTTACCTGATGGAAAATAGGGCTTTAAAGGTTGCCATATATCATTCGGGCGGATATGGAATCCGCCCCTACGGAGGTTTGATGATTTAAAATTTCAAAGCGAAAAAGTATATGATTATTTGCAAAGCAATACATATTTTACGACGATATGCACGCATGATAAGAAAAATTAATTCGGAAATGTAGGGGCGGATTCCATATCCGCCCGCTCAATCACAATTATCGCATGAATTATCAGCTTGACAGAGCATTTGTTTCTATCACCAAAGCATAGATAAATCATAGACTATAACAGGGGCAACAATTCCAAGTCGGCGGCAACCGCGGTTTGTCCTCAGAATTACCGATTGGCCCCTTGATATATGGACGTCCGGCTTTTTGTCGGGCGCCCAGATTTTTTTGTTTATTTATATTGACGGTTACTATATATTATGTTAATATTATACAGTTATGAGAAAAGAGTTGACACTATGAACATCTGGCATGATATTAGCAGTGAAAGAATCACACCTGAATGCTTTATTGCTTGCATTGAAATTTCAAAAGGCGGAAAAAACAAATATGAACTTGATAAAGAAACAGGCATGCTTATTCTTGACCGGGTTTTATATACGGCAACACACTATCCAACAAACTATGGTTTCATTCCAAAAACCTACGCAGGCGACAACGATCCCTTGGATGTCCTTGTTCTTTGTCAAGAAGAAATCACTCCGCTCACTCTTGTCAAATGCTATCCAATAGGTGTCGTGAAAATGGTAGACAATAATTTAATTGACGAAAAAATCATTGCAATTCCAACGCGTGATCCTTCAATGAATGGATACCATGATATTAGTGACATTATGCCACATATTTTTGATGAAATTTCACATTTTTTTGAAGTCTATAAAACTCTTGAGCAAATAGAAACCACTGTAACCGAAGTGCTGGGCAAAGATAGTGCTATTGAAATCATTTCTCAAAGCATAAAAAGGTACAAAGAAAAATTTCCTGAAAAATAAACTTCTTTGCAAAGTTTTACATTTTATGCTACATTTCCCTTTAATAATTTTTCTTTTGCTACTAACAATAGTATTACAAACGCAAACAAACGCATTAAAAAAAGGAGTGCTTAAAATGGCAAAGAATGTTGTTCCGGAATCTAAGGAAGCCCTTAATCGTTTCAAGATGGAGGCTGCTAACGAAGTTGGCGTTAACTTGAAGCAAGGCTACAACGGAGATCTTACTTCTAAGCAAGCCGGTTCTATCGGAGGACAGATGGTCAAGAGAATGATCGAGTCTTACGAAACAAGTATGAAATAACAAAGTTTTTAGTTTGAAAGCGCTTTGAGTTTTTCAGAGCGCTTTCTCTTGAATTTCCAAGTTATTTATTGTACAATATTGGTGAGGTGTAATGTATGAAAATAGGTCTCTATAATGATTCGTTTCCACCAACAATCGATGGTGTTGCTAACACCGTATTAAGCTATGCAAAATTTATACATAAAAATCACGATGAAGCAATTGTTGTAACCCCAAAATACCCCAATGTCACGGACAACTATCCTTTTGAGGTTTACAGATATCCTTCTATACCGGCTTTCGGTTCAATACCTTATCGCACCGGTAACCCTTTTTTACCTGCAACGCTTATGGATTTGCATTCAAAGAATATTGACCTTATTCATGTCCACAGTCCGTTTGTTTCAAGTCTGCTTGCAAACCAACAGAACAATTTCAATCACAAAAAGCTTCCCTTGGTTTTAACATATCACACAAAATATGATATTGATATCGATAAATTCGTGCCCAATACAAAGGTTCAAAAAGTCGCCAAAAGATTCGTACTACATAACATCAATCTGGCAGATGAAGTCTGGACTGTTACTGACGGTGCCGGAAAATGGCTCCAACAAACCGGATATAATAAAGACTATATCGTAATGCCGAATGGCACAGATTTTCCAAAAGGCATTGCCGACAAAAGTCAGATTGGGGAATTAAAGCGCATTCATAATATCAATGACGATGAAATTATATTTTTGTTTGTCGGAAGAATGATGTGGTATAAGAACATAAAATTGATTTTAGACACAATTTCCGAGGTGTCAAAGTCAAACATAAAATTCCATGCATTCATGGTAGGTGACGGCACCGACCGCCCTGCAATCGAAAAATACACAAATGATATCGGCATTAAATCTCTTGTGACTTTTACCGGAGCTATATATGACCGCGAGATAGTTCGAGCCTATTTCAGCCTGGCTGATTTGTTTCTCTTCCCTTCAACTTATGACACATCAGGTCTGGTAGTTAAAGAAGCTGCTGCCTGTGACTGCCCGTCTTTACTTGTCAAGGGCAGCTGTGCCTCTGAATGTGTAACAGATTTGGAAACAGGTCTGATTGCAGAGGATAATGCAACTGATTGCGCACGAAAGATCATTGACGCTGTACGCGCTCCCCTGTTGCTCATGGCTCTGGGAAAGAGTGCAAATGAGTATGTTTACCTTTCGTGGGAAGATGCCGTTGCAAAGGCATATGAGCGCTATGGCGTGGTAGCAGACAATTTCAAGAGCAAACATCATAAAAAATGGTTTTAAAAAGGATGAGGTGTTGAATCACCTCATCCTTTTTTAATGCCGATTACAGCCGTCAAGTTGTTTTATTTTGATTGGAATTGGTTGAATACCGATAAAATCCAGGAATTTTTGCTCTGTTAGTGGTTTTGAATAATAATAACTTTGAATCATATCAGCACCGAGTGCCCTAATTGTTTCAACTTCGCTTTCTTGCTCCACACCTTCGACAATAACCTTTGCACCAATAAATTGAAAGCTGTGTATTAGTGACTCAATCAAGAATCGCTGACCTGAATTGTTTGATACATTACTATTAATGTTGCCAATCAAACTTCTGTCAAGCTTTACACATTCAAAGGGGAAATTAAGGACATTGGACAGATTAGAATACCCTGTTCCAAAATCATCCATATAGCAGCCAATTCCGTTTTGCTCCAAATATTTCATGATTATGCGTATGTGTTCTATGTCTTTCTCAATTACTCTCTCAGTCAATTCCAGTTTGATTTTAGATGGCTCAAGGTCATATCTGGCCAAAGCCTCAACTATTCGGTTTACCAGATATGGCTTCACAAACTGTTGCTGTGAAAGATTTATTGAAATTGAATTGATATTTATATTTCTGTTGACACTGAGAAAATGACAAACCTCTTCAAGAACATACCAACCAATGTCAACAACATATCCGATTTCCTCTGCAATGGGAATAAATTCGCTTGGAGAAACCGGCTGCCCTTTTTCATCATTCATCCTGATTAATGCCTCTGCAGATACAAATCGGTTTTCATGGCAGTCATAAATAGGCTGATAGCACAAAGTAAAATTTCTGCAAACTGTTGTCTGTCTAATTAATTCAAGAAGTTCATTTCGTCTGAAAATTTCATTTCTGACTTTTTCATTCAAATGAATCGGTGCTCTGTTTATCTCGTTTGTTTTCAGCAACCTGATTGCACCATCAACCATTGTCATCAAATCATTACTGTTATTAACATCGGTTGGATATGAAATATCGGCAATTCCAACATTAAGCCTACACTGCATATAGCCAATTTTCCAATGATGAGAAAATTTTTCAATTATATTCCCCTGCAGCTTCACAAAGTCGCTGTCAGAAATCCGCGGAAGAACATAAACAAACTTAACTCCATTGAATCTATATAGAAATCCACTTTTATTGAGAGATTTCAAATAATTTGCCACTTCAATAATGAAACTGTCTCCGGCACGTTGGCCGTATTTATCGTTTGTAGCTTTGAAATTCAGAATTCCCACAAAAATGATTTTAAAATGTTTATGCTTATTAACATAGCAGACAAGTGAATTATAAAATGCTTTTCTATCCCCAAGTCCGGTTAAATGATCAATATTTATGCCTCTGTTCTGAAATGATACAAACAGCAAAAAAACCGCATAAGCAACGCCTGTACCAGTCAGAACCATGCTGGAATTAATAGATTCAGCAATAACGACAAATCCAACGACTACAAATGTTGAAATCATTGAAACAAAGACATTATATTCCAAGTATTTTCTTTCAAAAACAGCTCCTATAATGGTCACCAAAGCAAAAGCTATAATTGATAAAGCACTTATGAATAAGAATGGACCTCCATGATATATATTGTTTTCATCAAAATAAAAAAGGGCATGAGTTGCAGGGGAATGCAATGATGAAATTAAATACAAAGTTGTAGGAACTAAAACAATCAATCTGGATATGTTTCGCATAAATTTATATTGGGATTGCTTATAAATCAAAGTAATATAATAAAACGCCACAGCAGTAATAACCACAGCAGATGAGGCAAAAAACAAAGTTGTAACAAAGTAATTGATCCAACAGGGTGTATTTTCAGGAAAATAGCTCAGATGTATTCTTAGAATATTCAAAGAAATATTAACAAAAGAACATTCCAGGCAAATTTTAAACCATCTGTTGCGAGGCGCAAATATTTCGTGCTTTTTCCGTGAAAGCAGGATCATGATTGTTATCATTATAAGTGACAAAACCTCAGGTGCTATATTCGTCAGCAATTGATTCAACCTCCTCAGTTTATGACAAAAAGCACAAACTATTCAGCACTTAAACAAAATTTAGACTTTTTACTTCGCATGATTGTTTGTATCATAATACTTTTGAAAAACATCATTAGATTTGAACAACCGGTGCTAATTTCAATTGACTTTTTATTAACAAAACAATTTTATCGGAGTATTATATCCTTTAAATCAGCTTACAGGATATGCGAAGTTACAACGATAACATTAAGTGACATTATAACACAAATATACAAAATATCAACTAAATTATTCAATATATATAACACTTTTTGACAGTTTTTTTGCATTATTTTTCATTTTCTAAACTTTTCAAAGTAATTAAATCCAGTTCTGGACAATTGTTGAATCTAAATCCTTCTAACCCGTTACCAATACCACGACTGACAATCATTTTATTATCATCTTGTGTAAACTCACCGCCGTCATATTTGGGAAAATTGACTTTTTCGGGCGAAAACAGACCTCCGACAAACGGAATCCTGATCATTCCACCATGTAAATGACCGGCAAGGGTTAAATCAGCTCCCCACTCGGAATATGCACTGAAATACACCGGATTATGCGTCAGCAACAAATTAAATTCGTCTTTGTCACAGTTGCCAAGAATCTTTTGCATTTGTTCCAGCGTGAACTCATATTCATTGTTTGTGTCATCCGTTATATCACGATAAAACCGCAGATTGAACCACATGCCATAGAGATTTATACTGGAGTTGCCCTCTCGTAATTGAATCATTTGGTTGTCGAGAACAGTTACACCAAAAGTCTTGATTGTACTGACTATTTCCTGTCTATATTCATCGCATAAAATCAGTTCATGATTGCCATATATAAAATATGTTGGATATTTTTTTGCAATCTGCTCTGCAAAATCATAAAAGACGTCAAACTCTGTATCTGTTGAGTTGACCATATCTCCTGTCAAAACGACAATATCAGGCTCAAGGTCTTCGATTGCTTTTATCAGGCGACAGTTATCTTTTCCAAAAACTGCGCTATGCAAATCAGATACCTGTGCAATTTTAAAGCCATCGAAATTTTGTGAAATTTTTTCACAATTAACTGTATATTTACAAGTAGTAATATATGTGTTGCTGTAAACTAGCATAGCCAGAAAAAATAACAACACAACGCAAATATAACCCAGAATTTTTTTTATCATATTAATCACCATAACTTAATTCACATCGTTTGCAAATATCTGGCAAGCGACAAATAAAAGGTTGTTTAACAACAAACAACCTTATTTAGTTATTATATCATAGATGGTCTGTATTTAAAACATAAAAATACACGACCAAGCTGTGAAGACTTAATCGTGTAGATTTTTAGTGCCATTAATAAAATGTTGTTTAAATCATATATACTTTATGATAAAACAAATATATTAAAATTAGGAGTGTGGCGAGATGAATTATATCTTGTTACCATGACACCCCCAGTGCCATGCTTAACCCTGATGTTTACTAGGCTTGGCGATGTTTTCAGCTATGATTTTGAGCAACCACTGTAATCATCATTAATATCAGTTTAGTCACCATTTTTGCAAAAGTGTTAGAAAAGTGTTAGAAGAACAGCATTGTCTACCGTTACAAACCAATATTTTTCGGCTTAATTTGAAGTTCTTCAATAATTGTCGTTTGATTTTCTGAAATTTTACTCACAATAGCATCTATTAATTTCATTGAATAACAATATTCAAATTGACTATGTAAATTCTTCACACAATACTCTAAATCTGTATACCACGAGTATGCATTACAAAATACATTGAAATGATATCTAGAGAATCGTACTTTATAGTTATTGCGGACTAAAGATAATCCAAGGTCATCCAATTTTCGGTTAATCGCAATTATGCAAGCCTTTTTGCTATACCGACACATATTGTTTGCGCTATCAAGATCGCAATAAGAAATTAAATTTCGATAGTATTCATTACTGGCAGATCTAATGCCAGCGGCACCAATTATTCGTTGCAATTCACGAGCACGAGACCCAGGTCTATCATCCGCAAACGTGCCATTTTCAAGATTTTGAAAATAGTATTTTATAATGTCATAAGATCCAATAAAATTTTGTTGGAGATATAGATCGATTTCTTTGGCAACACAATAAATAAGCTTAAAATAATCTAGCAGTTTATAATGAGAAACTCGTTGAATAGGTTCAGGCATAAAAAAGATTGGTGTTTCGTAAGCATTTTTAGGTCGACCAAAATAATGACCTACATTGTTGCGCTTTTGACGTAAATCATCTAATTTTTGAGCATTATCTAAAATGCTATCTGGAAAAGCTCCGAAATATTTATGAAAGGCCGAAAAACGT
>Ga0172378_10005725_pt1 | contig 11615 bp, 8 predicted proteins | sample GrowelOW332metaG_FD_119755 | JGI IMG/M metagenome (GOLD analysis project Ga0172378, IMG submission 119755) | Groundwater microbial communities from an aquifer near a municipal landfill in Southern Ontario, Canada - Pumphouse #3_1 metaG | ecosystem: Environmental > Aquatic > Deep subsurface >... | reverse complement strand
CTAGAACCTAAATCTAGCGCGTCTGCCAATTCCGCCACAACCGCATTGGTGACCCATTCGCGGCTCGAACGCGAGACAACTTGATTAAAAGTCAAGTGCTCTACCAACTGAGCTAATGGGTCATAAAATTGTGGCATTTGAATTACAATGCGTGAATACATTGTACTTGGTTATCGACAAAAAGTCAACACCTTTTGCCAAAAAATACTATAAAATTAGTAAAATATATCTTGCGGAAATACCGCAATGGCAGGGGTGGCAGGATTTGAACCTACGCATACTAGAGTCAAAGTCTAGTGCCTTACCGCTTGGCTACACCCCTAAGGGATATATTTTACTATTTTACTGGCAGGGGTGGAAGGATTTGAACCCTCGAATACTTGAGTCAGAGTCAAGTGCCTTACCACTTGGCGACACCCCTAAGTGCGCCTCGCTACTTCACAAGGCAATTTTTTTTAACACCAAAAATTTGGTGAATGGGGTGAATAGTGAGATTCGAACTCACGACCTCCAGGGCCACAACCTGGCGCTCTACCGACTAAGCTATATCCACCATATGGTGCGTCTAGGGGGAGTCGAACCCTCAACCTACGCCTTAGAAGGGCGTTGCTCTATCCTGTTGCGCTATAGACGCAAATCTTTTTGGCAACAATTATTCGTTACCCTAGCGTTCGTAAAATTTCCATTAATAAATACAAATTTTGTATATCAATGTTTCAAAATTTGTAGTAATTTGTGGAAATTTATTATCTTTTTGGAATTTTACTTTTTAAAAAATAGTAAATAGTCCTATAAAAAAGAAAAATAATCATTTTGTGGTATTTTTGTGGTGATACAATGTAAACAAGTATCTAAACTCTCTATTTACCTAAGTTGAATTAATTATAATAAAACCTAAGTAGTGGATAAATGAATCACAATTTTAACAGGCAAAATTGTGGCAATTTTGTCGTTCTAGTATACCTTTATGTATCGAAACGCAAAAGTATACTTCGTTCTTTTTTATCTACTGATACGGGTGTGTTTCCTTTTTAAAAAAAGATAAACAGACCCGAGTGGAGCGGGCGAAGGGAATCGAACCCTCGTAACTAGCTTGGAAGGCTAGCGCTCTACCATTGAGCTACGCCCGCAAATACATTAATAGTTTTTGCTCTGTTAAATTTTGTATTCCATTTTAGAAAAATATTTCAAGTCATTAATATGTGTCACAAAAAACCGCATAAATTTAGACTTTTTATCACTCCTTTACATAAAGGATATGATTATTGATTTTACCATAGTGCTTGGACAGTGTCAAGAGAAAACTTTATTTTTTTGTAAAATTCAACAAAGAAGTACACATAAAAAACATTTATTTTAAAAATTTTACGCTATTGCTAAATTAAAAAATAATTTGAGGTTATAATATTTATAATAGAAGCAGATAGGTTTGTTGAGATAATGAAATTTAACTTTTTTTAAAGTGGATAATTTACTAAAAGAAGTTTATAAATTTCTTTTTAGAAAAATAAAAGTCTAATTTTTAAAAATTTTCATTTAATCTGTGATGAACATCTTGCTTTAATTGAAGCAAAGTGTTATAATAAAACTTAATTATTTCCCTTTGGGGAATTTTTTTATCACATAAAATCTTTTAAATATGAGATAACATTTACAAAAATAGGAAACAAAATTTATGATTAATGAGAAAATAAGAAACATAGCGATTATTGCACACGTTGACCACGGTAAAACAAGCCTTGTAAACGAATTGCTAAAACAAGGTAATGTGTTTCACGAAAATCAAATAGTAGCAGATAGAGTAATGGATAGTAACGATATTGAGCGTGAGCGTGGTATCACTATCCTTTCTAAGAATGCAAGTTGTATGTACAAAGATATAAAAATCAATGTTGTTGATACTCCTGGGCACGCTGACTTTGGTGGTGAAGTGGAAAGAATTTTGAAAATGGTTGATGGTGTACTTTTGGTTATTGACGCTTTTGAAGGACCTATGCCACAAACTCGTTTTGTATTACAAAAAGCCTTGAACCTAAACCTAAAAGTCATTGTCGTGGTAAATAAAATTGACCGCCCAGATTCTAGAATTAAAGCAGTAAAAGACGAAGTTCTGGAATTGTTTATGGACCTTGATGCAACTGATGAACAATTAGATTCACCTTTTGTTTTTTGTTCTGCTAGAAATGGTATTGCAAGTATTGATGAAGATGTCCTTGGCACAGATATGAAGCCACTTTTTGAAACAATTTTAAAAAATATTCCTGCACCAAGTGGCGATGATACCAAGCCTTTTAAAATGCTAGTAAGTAGTGCAGAGCATAACGATTATGTTGGTAGACTGGCTATTGGTAAAATCTCACAAGGCAACTGTAAAGTTGGTGATAGCGTTATAGTTTGTAACTTCCACGAAAAAAAGAATGTTCGTGGCAAAATTGTACAACTTTTTGCTTATAGTGGGTTGAATAGATTGCCTATCGTTGAGGGTAAATTGGGTGATATAGTATGTGTTGCTGGAATCCCAGAAGCACAAATTGGGGACACTTTATGCGGACCAGACGATATTTCTCCTATTGAGTTTGTCAAAATTGAAAAACCAAGTGTTGAAATGACATTTTTGGTAAATAATAGTCCTTTTGCTGGTAAAGAGGGTAAATTTGTTACAAGCAGACACCTTAGAGATAGACTATATAAAGAAGTTGTAAAAGACTTATCTTTGCAGGTTTTTGATGCGAATAGTGCTGATTCTTTCCGTGTTTGTGGTCGTGGTGAAATGCATTTGTCTATCTTGATAGAGAATATGCGTAGAGATGGTTATGAATTTCAGGTGAGTAAACCAAGAGTTTTATTTAGAGAAATTGATGGCAAAAAATGTGAGCCTATTGATAAATTAGTTCTTGATGTACCCGAAGAAAATATGGGAACTATTATGGGTAAAATAGGTATGCGTAAAGGTGAACTTATCCAAATGACCCCACACAATTCTCGTGTAAAAATGGAATTCTTTATTCCTACCAGAGGTTTATTTGGGTTTAAATCTGAATTTTTGACAGATACTCGTGGTGAAGGCGTTATGTCTAGTGTTTTTCACGATTATGAGCCATACAAAGGAGAAATATGTTCTCGTGATGTAGGTTCATTAATTGCTTTTGAAACAGGTGAGAGTACTGCTTATGGATTATATAACACACAGGAGCGTGGTGATTTATTTATCGGTTCAAATGTGCATGTTTATGGTGGAATGGTAGTTGGTCAAAATCCAAAAGGAACTGATTTGGTTGTAAATGTGTGTAAGAAGAAACATTTGTCAAACTGCCGTAGTTGCAGTAGTGATGATGCACTTAGATTGATACCACCAAAAATAATGAGTCTAGAAGACTGTATTGAATTTTTGAATGATGATGAATATTTGGAAGTTACTCCAAAAAGTGTAAGAATTCGTAAAATGATACTTGAACACAATCAAAGAGCAAAACTTCGTGGTAAGGCAGAAGAAGTTTGTTAATATTATAAAAGGTCGCTTGGAAAAAAATTTACATTTGTAAATTTTACAAAATGCGAAATCGCATTTTTGCCTTGACTTTTGTCAAGGCTTCCAAGCACAATATAAAATACAAAGTAAATTTTAAAAATTTGAAAATAATAAGATAATAAAAAATACAAGTTAATGCTTGTATTTTTTTGTTTTATAGGTTTTTTTAATCAAATAAATCTATTTTTTAATACTATGCACAGTACTATGCACTTCTAAATAGTTGCCTTTGCTGTTGTTGCTCTTGGCATAGTTGTATTAGCATTATTATTTTTTACATTAGTAGTGTTAGTATTTGTTCTAGTGTTATTTTGTGCAGAGTTGTTTACAGTATTATTAGTATTTGCATTGTATGCCGTATTAGTTCTTGTGTTTCTTACCGCATTTGTATTTGCATTGTTATTTGTTGTATTAGCAGTATTTCTATTATTTACTGTATTAGGCTTTGCTTGCTTTAATTGAATTTGTGAAGTATTTGTATTTTGATTTGTCTTATTTGTGATAGTATTTGTATTTTGTGTATTTGTAACATTATTTCTATTAGTTGTAGTTGCCTCTTTTGCTGTATTATTTTTTACATTTGTAGATAAATCATTTGCAAGTAAATTGTCAGTCAAATTATTGTCTTCGGTTGTATTATTATTTTTATCAGTTATGTTGGTATCATCATTTGTCAAATTATTGTCATTATCCGTGATGTCATTATTATCTTGGTTGTTTAAATCTGTGTTATCGTTTGTTGTATCGCCTAGAATTTTGTTAATATTTTCTATTGCTTCATTCAAACAATCAAAATATAAAATTCTTGTTCCCAAAATACTTTTTATTACTAAACAATTTGCTGTACAATTATCTGTTTCATTAGATTGAGCATTACTAAACATAAACATACTAGTATTAAAGTCAAAGTGGTTACGCATTAACTTGTTTGTTAAAATTCTAATTGCTTCACCATATTCTGCCATTTCCATATTTTGTTCGTCACTCAAAGTTGTTGCTTCATTTGAATAATTATCAAGGTTGGTTTGGAGAGTCGCAATATTATTATTAAAACGAGTTCGTTGTGATTCTAATTCGCTTTGTAATTTACTTGTGCTAGCGTCATCACTAAGATTCCAAGAGACAAAACCTTTACGATTGTTATTTGCTGTATTTGTAGTGTTTGTGTTATTTGTAGTTGAATTTGTTGCATTATTTGTGTTATTTGAGTTAGTTCTGTTTACGCTGTTTGGATAATTTCTATTAGTATTATTGTATCCATTATTAGCACGATTTGTAGTATTGTTGGTTCTATTTACACCGTTTGTAGTATTGTTATTACCATTTGTATTTTGAGTATTATTAATATTTGGTCTGTAAGTATCAATATTACTTTTGTTGTTCGTTGTGTTTTGAGCGTTGTTTGTATTAACTCCATTAGTGGTATTTTGAGTGTTATTTACATTATTAACGCCATTATTATAGTTTGTATTAACTCCATTTGTATTTGTTTGGTTTATTCCATTATTGACGCCGTTTGTGTTAGTAACATTTGTCCCATTTCTCATATTGTTGGTATTGTTAACACCGTTAGTGGTAGTTCCGTTTGTAACGCCATTTGTATTGTTGTTTACATTGTTAACACCACTATTCACTCCGTTAGAAATTCCGTTGTAACCGTTATTGTAATTGTTATTTGCATACATATTGTTATTCATAGGTGCATTATTGATAAAGCCATTATTATCATAATTGTTATTATCTATATTATAATTTTGATTGTTTTTGTAAGTATCAATATTATTGGTACGAACCATACTATCCAAACCATTTGTATTGGTTGAATTATAAGCATTGTTTATTGTTTGATTTCCATTATTGTTATTTGGTAAAACGCCAGAATTTGCGTTTCCTATTCCATAAGGGCTAGTACCTTTGGTGTTGTATGACATTTGATTTGTTGCATTGTATCCGTTATTGACTCCATTCACGCCATTATTCATAGCACCACCGTTTACACCATTGTTGTAGCCATTTGAAAAACCATTATTATTGTTATTGTTGATTCCATTGTTCAGCCCGTTATTCGCTCCGTTATAAGTGTTGCCATTCACACCATAGGCGTTGTTTACGGGAGCATTCGTTTCTATTGATTCATCGTCAATCATAGATGACAAGTCAAAATGAACAGGCTTTTTTGGTGCAATATTAAGAACATTATCACTAAAAGTAATAGCATAACCATCACCTATAACTATATCTCTACTATTTAATTTTGTAGAAGTACAAGTGCTTGTTAGCGCTTCTATATCTCCTTTATCTTGATTTTGAATCAAAGCGTCTGTTGTTAGTGCAAAGCCACTTGCCAAAGCAAATGTCAGAGATAGTGCGATTAATTTTTTCATAAAAAACTCCTTAAAATTGAATTATTGCTGATAGTTTGTATGTTTTTTTCAAAAATATTTATGTAAATTGTATTTTTTTTATAATTTTTGCAATATTTCTTATGTTTAAAGAGGAGGTTATATTCGGTGCAAGATTTAGAAAGAAACCAAAAATATAATGCTTATATAAGTTCCAAAATGGCAAAAACAAAACCTTGGCCTAGTCTGTTTCACGCTTTTTGGATTGGGGGGCTGATTTGTTTAATTGGTGAGGCAATCAAAGATACATTAATGTTGATTTTTCCAACAATGACTATGGAAAATGCTGGACTATGGGAATCTTCAATTTTAATTTTTCTAGCATCACTCCTAACGGGTATAGGTATTTATGATAGAATTGGTGCTTATGCGGGGGCGGGTTCTATTGTGCCTATTACAGGTTTTAGTAATTCTATTACCAGTCCCGCATTGGAATTCAAGCGTGAGGGAATTATTTTTGGACTGTGTGCAAAGATGTTTGTAATAGCCGGACCTGTTATCGTAATTGGTGTAGTTGCAAGTTTTATAGCGGGTATTTTGCATTTGATTTTTTAGAGGTGAACTGTGAATAGAGTAGGGAAACAGACATTTGTATTCAATAACTTGCCACGAATAATTGGCAATTATTGTTTAGTTGGACCAAAAGAGGGCAAAGGTAATTTTAAAGAATATTTTGATAAAATCAGTGAAGATGATTTGTTTGGACAAAATAGTTATGAAAAAGCAGAAAGCAGACTCATTGAGCAAACAATTAGTAATGCGATTGAAAATGCAAATTTAAAACCTGATGAAGTTGAGGTAATGCTTTCGGGCGATTTGATGAACCAGATTACTAGTAGTAGTTTTGCTGCTCGTACACTTGATGTACCTTATATTGGTTTGTTTGGGGCGTGCAGTACTATGGCAGAAACTTTGATAGTAGGAGCAAGTTTAGTTGACGGTGGCTTTGTGCATAATGCAGTATGTGCAACTGGAAGTCATTTTAGTAGTGCAGAAAAACAATTTCGGTATCCTTTGGAATTGGGAACGCAAAGACCACCTACAAGTCAATGGACGGTTACGGGGGCGGGTTGTACAGTATTAGCCCCAAATAAAACAGGTATAGCCGTTTCTAGTGCTACCGTTGGGAAAGTGGTAGACTGGGGCGTAACAGATGCAAATAATATGGGCGCGGCTATGGCACCCGCTGCCTTTGAAACCTTAGTTGCACACCTAAAAGATACAAATCGTGAACCTGATTATTATAACTTGATACTTACAGGAGATTTGGGGAAATTGGGCAGTGAAATTTTGATTGACTTAATGGAAACAAAAGGCTACAAATTGGGGAAAAATTATAGTGATTGTGGTCAAATGATATTTTCAAATAACCAAAAAACTTTTATGGGCGGTAGTGGTTGTGGCTGTGGTGCAAGTATTTTGAATGGTTATGTTTTGAAAAGAATGAAACTTGGGCATTTAAAAAATGTATTATTTGTGGCAACAGGTGCATTAATGAGTACAGTTTCCGCTCAGCAAGGCGAGTCTATACCCTGTATTGCTCATGGAGTAGTATTAAAGGGGGATAAAGATAATGTTTGAGTTGATTATGTATCTAAAAGTCTTTTTAGTAGGTGGCTTTATATGTATGCTAGGTCAAATTTTGGTAATTACCACCAAAATGACAAGTGCTAGAATTTTGGTATCATTTTTGCTCCTGGGTGTAGTATTACAGGTCGCTGGCGTGTTTGATGCAATGAAAGAATTTGCAGGTTCAGGCGTAACTGTGCCTATTATGGGTTTTGGTTATAGCCTAGCAAAAGGTGCAATGGACGGGCTGACAGAAAATGGTATAATGGGTATTTTAACGGGCGGACTGACTGCCACGGCGAGTGGGATAGCGGTTGCTGTTGTATCTGCTTTTGTCGTGGCTTTAATATTCAATAGTCGTACAAAAAAATAATTTTTTGTAGAGTTTCAAAATTTTTTAGCATATAATTATTTATGTTAAATAAAAATAATATAAAAAAGAAATGGTCACGAAAGAGAAAGTTGACTGTTTTTTTTAGTATTTTTTTGATTTTTCTCGTATTAGTTTTTGCTTTTTTTAATTCATATGTCAATCCTATAATAATAGCAGTAAGTGAAGCAAAAGTAAGCACAATGGCTACAAAATCTGTAAACAGTGCTGTGCAGTCAGTTATTAATAATACAGATATTTATGATGAATTAATTACAATTACACTTGATGACAAAGGTAAAATTGCAATGTTTCAGGTAAATTCTATAAAAATTAATAAATTGAGTAAAGAAATAAGTAAAACCGCACAACAAAATCTGGAATTAGTCAGTACGCAAGGAATTTCTATTCCTCTTGGTACTTTATCTGGTGTGTCCGTTTTTGTTGGTGTTGGGCCAGATATAAACTTTCATATAACGCCTATCGGTAATATTCAATCGCACTTTAATAGTGATTTTACATCCGCAGGTATTAACCAGACTAATCATAGAATTTATCTAACAATGGTCGCAACTATTAATATAGTTTTACCTACTGCTACAAAAACCGTTACTACTTATACAAATATATTAGTTTGTGAGTCAATTATCATTGGCGAAGTCCCTGACACTTATCTAAATTCATCTAGTCTAGATGAAATGTTAAACTTAGTACCATAAAATAAAAATTTTTGCAGAATAAATATTAAAAATCTTGACTTTAAAAAAGAATTATACTATACTACTTCTAATGTTTTGGTGCAACCAAACAAAGAATGCGATGATAAAAGACTAGTAATCAAGAATTTGTGTATTTTAGAGAGTGGTAGATGATGAAAATTCCATATATACAAACTTGATGAATTCACTTTTTAGCACTTTACTGAAAATTACAGTAAGTAAAGCGTAAAACTCAACGAAACGAGTAAAATAAGTGCCTTGAATTACAAGGAATTTAGGTGGTACCACGGAGTAGCGACTTCGTCCTAATATTTTAGGGCGGAGTTTTATTTTATCCGCTATAAAAAGAGGAGATAAATATGCAAGAAAAATTACAGGAAATCACAAAGGAAGCGCTTTTGAAAGTGCAGGAAAGCAAGACTAATAATGAATTGATGCAAGTCAATGTGAGTGTACTAGGTAAAAATGGTACATTGTCTAGTCTAATGCGTGATTTGCGTGAATTACCAAACGAAGAAAAACCAAAGTTTGGTGCAATGCTGAATAGTGCGAGAGATGAAATCACAAATGCTATCAAAGTAAAACAGGAAAATTTGGAAAATGCGGAAATTGACACTCAATTAGAAAGTGAAAAAATTGATGTTACTATTCCAGTTCAACCTATTACTTATGGTACTTTACATCCTATTGAGTTGATGCAACAAAATCTTATAAATTATTTTGTTGAGCAGGGATTTACTTTGCAAGAAGGGACAGATATAGAAAGTGATTACTATTGCTTTGAAGCACTCAATGTGCCCAAAGACCACCCAGCCCGTGATGCACAGGATACTTTTTATTTTGATGCGGAAAGAATTTTGCGTGTACACACATCTGCAACTCAAATTCGTACAATGGAAGCCCAACAACCTCCTATCAAAATGATTAGTACTGGCAAGGTTTATAGAGTAGATGAGATTGATGCCACTCACTCACCACTTTTCCATCAATTTGAACTTTTGGTAGTAGATGAAAATTTGTCTATGGCTGATTTGAAAGGTATTTTAAACCAGTTAATAAAACATTTGTTTGGAGAAAAAGCAGAAATTCGTATTAGACCATCGTTCTTCCCTTTTACCGAACCAAGTGTTGAAGTCGATGCCACTTGTCCAAATTGTGGTGGAAAAGGCTGTGGAATGTGCAAAAACACTGGATATATTGAGTTACTTGGTGCAGGAATGGTGAACCCAAAAGTTTTGGAGAACTGTGGTATTGATAGCACAAAATATACTGGTTTAGCCGCAGGATTTGGACTGGACCGTATGACAATGGTAAAGTTTGGAATTACTGATATTCGTGATTTATTTGAAAATGATATAAACTTTTTAAAACAAGTTAAATAGAGGATAAAATATGATAGTAACATTAAAATGGTTATCTAATTTCGTAGATTTAACAGATTTGACACCAAAAAAGGTGGCAGAAACTTTTACTATGATAGGCTATGAAGTAGAGGAAATGAAAATATTGTCTGCTGGTATGGAGAAAGTTGTCGTTGGTAAGATTGAAAAATTGACTAGACACCCAAACGCAGAAAGATTACAAGTTTGCACTATAAATATAGGACAAAAAAATACAGTACAAATACTGACTGCTGCCACAAATGTTTTTGAGGGAGCATTTGTTCCTGTTGCGTTAGATGGTGCAGATTTACCAAATGGCGTAAAAATAAAGACAACAAATATGCGAGGATTAGAATCGCAGGGTATGTTGTGTTCGGGGGAAGAACTTTGTATAGATAATTCTGTCTACGAAGGTGCGGAAACGGACGGAATTACTATATTAAATGAAAAAGATGCAAAGATAGGCGATAATATTGCCAAAGTTTTTGGTTTAGATGATGTTGTATACGACATTACAGTTTTATCAAATAGACCTGATTGCCAAAGCGTAAAAGGACTGGCAAAAGAATTGGCTGCCGCTTTGAATAAGTCTATAATTGAGCCAAGTTTCAAGTATAAAGCAACAAATTTGGGTGCTACTCTAAATTTGGAAGTAAAAACAGAGAATTGTCCTTTCTATTTGGCTTGTGTAGTAAAAGATGTACAACTGGGTGAAAGTCCACAATGGTTAAAAAATAGGTTAAAATTAGTAGGTTTGCGTCCATTAAACAACATAATTGATATAACAAACTATGTTTTGTGGGAAATGGGACAGCCTATGCACGCCTTTGATTATGACAAAATTTGTGCGGAAACTATTGTCGTTCGTCAGGCAAAGCAGAGTGAAAAGTTACTTGCATTGAATGGTGAAACATACACACTTACGCCTAATATGGTAGTGATTGCAGACGCAAAAAAGCCGATAGGATTAGCGGGTATTATGGGTGGTAAAGATTTTAGTATTACCAAAGACACAAAGAATATTGTATTTGAAAGTGCTGTATTTAAGCGTGAAAATATTCGCAAAACTTCTCGTAGTCTGGGAATCCGTAGTGATGCTAGTGCAAGATATGAGCGTGGTATTGAGCCTGTAAGTGCGGTTGCTGGACTTGATAGAGCGTTGGCACTTATAGAAGAATTGAAAATAGGTAAAATTAATAATGAAATCGTTTCAAATTCCGCGTTAAATACAAAAGGAAAAGCGTTGTCTTTCCCTGTAAGTTTTATAGAAAAATTCTTGGGTATAAATATTCCTGAGATGGATATTGTCCGTATATTAGGCAATTTAGGTATCATAACTACTATAAAAAACAACAAAATAAATTGCATAATTCCTACTATAAGAGCGGATATTGAAGGGCCAGCCGATATCGTTGAAGAATTGATAAGAATTTATGGTTATGACCACATTACTGCTACGAATTTGGAGAATACAAAGTCAATAAAAGGTGGCAAATCAGCCAGTTATATTTTAAAAGAAAATACTTTAAATATGATGCTAAGTACAGGAGCATATGAAGTAAGCACTTATACTTTTATTGCACCTAATCAATTTGATAAATTATTAGTAGAGCCAGACAGCGAACTCCGTAAAGTTATGGCAAT
>Ga0172378_10005724_pt1 | contig 11615 bp, 10 predicted proteins | sample GrowelOW332metaG_FD_119755 | JGI IMG/M metagenome (GOLD analysis project Ga0172378, IMG submission 119755) | Groundwater microbial communities from an aquifer near a municipal landfill in Southern Ontario, Canada - Pumphouse #3_1 metaG | ecosystem: Environmental > Aquatic > Deep subsurface >... | reverse complement strand
GCCAGGTCCTACAATTTTTTGAACCGGTTTGATGGATTCTGTTCCATAGGCAAGGGCAGCAATGGCTTGTGCACCACCAACTTTATAAATTTCCGTAATGCCAGCAACATGTGCAGCGGCTAGAATGGTTGGATTTATTTTGCCGTCTTTCCCTGGCGGGGTTGTCATCACGAGAGAATCAACGCCAGCGACTTGTGCGGGAATAGCATCCATTAAAACAGTTGAAGGATAAGCAGCTTTTCCGCCTGGAACATATAAGCCAACACGCTCAATTGCGGTGATGTGTTGTCCTAATACAATGCCAGGATTGGGGGAATATGTCCACGTTTTTTCCAGTTGCTTTTTATGAAAAGCATGAATATTTTCGGCAGCTTCTTTTAAAACTGCTAAAGTTTCGCCATTGACCTTTGATAGGCCTTCTTCCATTTCATCTGTACTGACACGCAGTGATTTTAAAGTGCAACCATCAAATTGTTGTGTATAATCAATTAAGGCCGCATCGCCTTTTTTGCGTACATTTGAAATAATAGAAAGAACTTTTTCATGTACGGTAAGTTGAGCGGAATTTCCACGTTGTAATAAAACGTCTAACTGGTTAATAGCTTCATCAAAATTATAAGTTTTCATTTTTTCCTTTCACTTTTATAAGGATTAAAAAAATCCATATTTATTTAGGATATAGAACATAGACTTTAATTTAAATCTAATTCTTCAGTTTTAAAACGATCAATAATTGGATTGAGAATGGTATCTTTTGTTTTAAGGCTAACACGGTTAACGATTAGACGAGAACTAATGTCACAAATTTCATTAAGGACGGTCAAACCATTTTCATAAAGGGTATTACCACTTTCCACAATATCAACAATACAATCAGATAATCCAATTATTGGAGCAAGTTCGACAGAGCCATTAATTTTAATTAAATCGACGGGCTGATTTTTACGATTAAAATATTGTTTAGCAATATTTGGATATTTTGTTCCAACTACTATTTTTTTTCCAAAAGTAGGTTTGAAATCAGCATAACCGGCAACACACATTTTACATTTACCGATATTTAAATTCAACAATTCATAAACATTTACTGGATTTTCCATTAAAACATCCCGGCCAACAATACCAATATCAGCAGCACCTTTTTCAACATAAGTGCCAACATCGGGTGATTTTACAAGAAAGAATTCGATAGAATCTGTGGAATCTGTAAAAACAAGTTTTCGGCTTTCAGAAGAATATTCGGGAAAAACATAGCCAATACTTTCTAAAAGTGCAATCGCTTTTTTGGCTACTCTTCCTTTGGCTAAGGCAAATTTTATTTTCATGTGATTTCCTCTATTTCTTTGATTTGTTCAATAGGATTAAATTGATTTTCTTTCCAAAGATAGGTGTTTTGATTTTTCATTAAATAAAAGGTTGTATTTTTAAATAAGATTTTATTTTTGAAGTGACGAACGGTTTCCTCTGGAGAACGATCAAATTCAAACGTTTCAGCAATCATATCTTTTGAACGGAACATCATAGCAGTTTCAAAACTGCGTTTTTCATCTCCTTTTGTATAGAAGATAACAACTTTATTTTCAGGTTCTTCAGGAAGACATTTCTGAATTTCAAGATAATCCATTAAGCTTAAAAGATCCATGCCAAAACCACAAGCAGGGCGGTCAATGCCAAATTTAGAAGATAAATGATTATAACGGCCACCAAATAAAAGGGGTTCTCCCCAATTATTAACATACCCCTTGAAAATTATATCAGAATAATAATTCATTTGATTGGTAAAGCCAATATCAAAATATAAGTATTTTGAAAGGTCAAGAAGATCGAGATGATGATAAATAGCTTCTAACTCAGAAACGACACGTTCCATATCCTGATTGAGACAAAGGGTTTTCATTTGATTAATAATATCTTTTGGATTGCCATAAAGCATGGGAATTTCAAGAATTATTTTACGGATGACCGGTGCAATGGTATGGTGTTCTAAAAAGTTATGGATATCACCAATATTTTTTGTTTCAAAATACCCAAAAAGTTCTGTACGTTCTGCTTTTGAAAGATCAATTTCATTAAAAAGGTAATTAATAAAACCAACATGTCCAATATCAATATGGATATCTTCGATCCCAAAAATTTGCAAAGCGTTAATTGCTAAGGCAATAACATCACGATCACAATCGGGATTGGGATTTCCAAAGTATTCAATACCCATTTGAGTCAATTCTTTTTTGACAATTTCAGGAGATGCAAAATTTCTAAAAATATGTGTAGAATAAGAAAATTTGATAATGTCATCAGGATTGGGATGGCTTAAAGCGGCCATACGCGCTGCTGGTAAAGTGGCATCTGGTTTTAAAGCCATCACGCGACCTTGATGATTAACTAATTTAAATAAATTATCAGAATCTATGGATTCTTCAAACGCGTACATATCGTAGTTTTCAAAGGTTGGGGTTGCAATTTGAGAATAACCATTGAGTTTAAACAATTTATGGAGTTTGTTTTCAATGGCATGTAGGGTATGATACCCTTGATATTGGATGTTTTCAAAACCATCGGTTGTATAATTTGTTAACATAGTTCCTCCAATTTCACGTTAGTATAATAAAGTAACATTATAGTATCATGTTTTTAGAAAGAGGTCAAGGCATTTATGAAAAAAGTTCTTTTTTTTGCAGTTAACTAGTCAAACAGAGTTAAAAAATAGAGATTTTTCAAATACCTTAAAAGATCAATAAAGCGATTTAAGCGGTCCCAAAATGGCATAAGAGAATCAACATTAATTTAGTTTAAAAAATAATAAAAAGAATTTTAAGATTATTTCTTGAATATTTAGAAAGAATATGATATATTAACAAAAATATGGATATAAGTTTTAAAATAATGATGAATGCCTTTTTTGTTTCAATCGATAAAGTTGATAAAAGGGTATTTATACTGTAAATGATGAGAGGAAAAATGAAATGGGAATACAGTCTTTATTTGATATTTTTGAATACAATGAACATGAACTTTATTTAGTTGGTGGTGCTGTGCGCGATTTATTGTTAGGCGAAATACCCCATGATTACGATTTTGCAACAGATGCATTACCAGAAGAAATAGAAACGTGGTTTGAACATACCTCTACAATAGGGAGCCGTTTTGGAACAGTTGGTGTGATCATCAATAAAAAAATGTATGAGATTACTACTTATCGAAAAGATAGTGAATATGTTGATGGTAGACATCCGGAAGCAGTTGCTTTTACGTGGAATTTTAAAGAAGATGTTAAACGCCGAGATTTCACAATTAATGGCTTACTGATGGATCGCCATGGGGCAATTTTTGATTGTGTAGGTGGGATAGAGGATTTAGAAAAAGGCATCGTTCGGTGTATTGGAGATCCTTTTAAACGTTTTGAAGAAGACAAACTAAGAAAATGGCGAGGGATTCGTTTAGCAACGGAAAAAGGCATGATTTTAGAGGAAAAAACACAAGCGGCAATTCAATCAGATCCTGATTTAACAGGTGTCAGTATTGAACGGATCCAAGAAGAATTTAAAAGAATTATCATGGCCGAAAAAGTAGATTTTGGAGGAGCAGTTCTTATTAAAACAGGCTTGCTCACAAGCTTACTGCAAAACATTTTTTCAGAAGAAAAACCAGAATATAGAGAAGGTTTAAGCGCAGCATTTGAAAGTATGACCTATCTACCTAAAAATTTTCCGATGCGATTAGGCGCATTGCTTTTAAAACTAAAATCACAGGATCGACTTTTTTTTCTAAAAGCAATGAAATTCAGTAAAAAAGAGGGTCAGATGGCGATGAAATATTGTCAATACTATAAAGTGGATGCACAAAAAGATATTATGGCATTTAAAAAAGCACTTGCTACTTTTGGTTTAGAAGAAGCAAAAAAACTGATAAATTTTCAAGAAGGTTTAAGTCAATATGATCAGCAACAAATAGCGGCACATGTTCAAAAGAATAAGGCCGTTTTAAAACGGATCATCTTAGAGAAAGAACCCTTGACGATGAAAGATTTGGCCATTAACGGGACAGATTTACAAACCTTAGGATTGATAGGGGAAGCGATTAAAAAAGCACTAGAAGATACATTAGATTATGTATATTGTTATCCAGAAAATAACGATAGACAAGTTCTTTTAAAAAGATTAGAAAGCAGGTAGAAAGTGAATTTAACATCTCCAAAAGTCATAAAAGAGATTCTTAAGCAATACCATTTATACTTTAATAAGCGACTTGGACAAAATTTTTTAATTGATGATAATATTGTCAATAAAATTGTAGAAGCCGGTGACGTGCATGAAGGAGATATTGTTTTGGAAATTGGGCCAGGGATTGGAACTATGACAAAAGCATTAGCAGAAAAAGCTTTTCAAGTCATTGCAATTGAAATTGATACAAAGTTTATTGCCGTTCTCCACCAGACATTAAAAGCGTATGACAATGTTGAGATTATTAACGCAGATGTGTTGAAATTAGATTTAAAAGAAGTCTTCTTTAAGGAAGATAAAGTTAAACGTCCAATAAAAGTTGTTTCAAATTTACCGTATTATATTACAACGCCGATTATTATGCGCCTTTTAGAGTCAGATTTACCCATTGAGCGAATGACTTTCTTAATTCAAAGGGAAGTAGGAGAACGCTTAAGTGCAGTTCCAGGAACAAAAGCCTATGGTTCGCTTTCCATTGTAACACAATTTTATGCACAAACAGAGGTTGCTTTTTTTGTCCCTGCCTCAGTTTTTATGCCAAAGCCTAAGGTAGATTCTATTGTCGTAACCTTCCAAAAGTATATTGAACCACAGATTCAGATTACAAATCAAAAAACATTTTTTAAAATTGTAAAAGCGGCTTTTTTAAACAGGCGCAAAACACTGATTAATAGCCTAAATAATAATACGGATTATTCAAAAGAAACCATATTAATAGCGATGCAGAATAGTGACATAGACAGTGGTATTCGAGGAGAAACGTTAACGGGAAAAGATTTTGCGAGATTGACTAATGCATTAGAAAGGGAATAATAATGAAAGAAATTTATGTCTGTATTGGATCGGCATGTCATGTTAGGGGTTCCTATGATGTGGTCAATCGATTTAAAGCGTTAATTAAAGAAAATAATGCAGAGGCAAAAGTTGAATTAAAAGGATCTTTTTGTATGGATGCGTGTTCAAATGGAGTTTGTGTCAAGTACAAAGACGAGGTAAAAAATATTGTTTTAGAAGAAGTAGATACCCTGTTTGAAGAAATTATGAGAGATTAACATGGGCGTTATTAATTTTTCTGAAGCAAATTGTCGAAATTGCTATAAATGCATTCGTCACTGTCCGGTTAAAGCCATTCAGATGGTCAACAAGCAGGCACAAATTATTGAAGAGCTTTGTATTGGGTGTGGCAATTGTTTTAAAGTTTGCCCACAAAATGCCAAAAATGTCGTTTCTTTTGTTGACCAAATTAAGCAGTGGCTTAAAAATGAAACCGTTGTTCTTTCGTTGGCACCTTCATTTCCATCAGCTTTTGACCTAGAGGATCCAAATTGCCTTTTAACGGCATTAAGAACATTGGGATTTGAAAAGATTGAAGAGACCGCTATTGGCGCAGAAATTGTTTCCGAATATTATGCTAAAGATTATCAGAGCACTAAAAAACATGTCATTACGACATCCTGTCCAACAGTTAATTTGTTAATTGAAAAATATTATCCCAAGGCGGTTCCTTATTTAAGTGAAGTACTAACACCAATGTTGACACATGCTAAAATATTACACCACAAATATCCTGGAACAAAAATTGTCTTTATTGGTCCTTGTATTTCAAAAAAATTAGAAGCAGAAGAATGTCCTGAAGACATTGATGCAGTGATGTCTTTTGATGAATTAAGAGAATGGTTAGAAGCAGAGAAGATTGAAATTGAAAAATTAACACCAGGCACATTTGATTCCACGGCGAGTGATGTTGCACGCTATTATCCATTAACCGGTGGGGTTGTTAAAAGTAGTTTTCCAACCAATAAAGCAAAAAGACATATTATTAAAATCGATGGATTAGATAATTGCCGTGATTTTCTCGACCATATTGAGGATTTGAGAGATGGGTATTGGATTGAAATGAATGCCTGTGTAGAAAGTTGTATTAATGGTCCTGGTAATGTGGAGTCTCCCATGATCAAATACGAAAAAAAAGAACGGGTTCGACAATATATTCAAAATAATCCTCGAAAAAACATTGAAATAAAAACATATGATTTAGATTATTCAAGAAAATTCTTGGTTAAGCCAATTGATTATATTAGAGAAGTTCCTGAGGAAAATATTCAAGCCATTATGCATAAAATGGGTAAATTCAAACATGAGGACGAATTAAATTGTGGGAGTTGTGGTTACGATAGTTGTCGCGAAAAAGCGATTGCTGTCTATAATGGTATGGCTGAAGTGGATATGTGTCTTCCGTATATGCGAAATCTTAATGAAACGATGTCTAATTTAATTATTGGATCAACGCCAAATGCAATTGTGGTATGTAATAATGAAATGCGCATTATTGAATTCAATTATGCCGCAGAAAAAACGTTTAAAGTGAGCCATCAAGAGGTTCAAGGTGAGATATTTCAAAATGCTTTGGATTATAACCCGTTTTCTAAGATGGCAGGTGCAAAAACCTATTCCGGACGTGGCTATTATCCAAAAGGCAAAATACATTTTATAGAAGTGCTTGCATATGTGCCAGAACATCAGATGTATATTGGTATTTTTGTGGATATTAGTGATAAAATCAGAAAAGAAGAGGCGTATAAAAAGATGCAAATTGAATCTTTTGAAATGGCACAAAAAGTGGTTGATAAACAAATGCGTGTTGCCCATCAAATTGCAGAGCTATTGGGGGAAACAACGGCTGAAACGAGAGTATCCATGACAAAACTTAAAAATTTGATTCAACCTGAGGAAACAAAGTGATGTCGTTGTTTGTAGATATTGGAAAAGACAGCGTTAATAAATATGGCCAAGAGCTCTGTGGCGATAATGTCGAAATTCGACATAGCAAAGATAGTATTGTTGTTGTTTTGTCAGATGGATTAGGCAGCGGGGTGAAAGCCAATATTTTGGCGACAATGACCTCTACCATTGCGGCAACAATGCTCCAAGAATCCATGCCCATTTTTGAAGTGGTTGAAACACTCGAAGAAACTTTACCAGAATGTCAAGTTAGAAAATTATCCTACTCGACCTTTACGATCGTGCAGATTTTTCCGAAAACCCGTCGTGCCTATATATTTGAATATGACAACCCCCCGTTAGTCTATATTCGAGATGGGGAAATTATTCCACTTGAGCGTAAAGATTTGAAATTTAAGGATAAGCATATTACAGAAGCAACCCTTTTGATTGAAGAAGGGGATGTTATGGGATTTTTTTCTGATGGGGTTATCCACGCAGGACTAGGAAAAATCTTGAACTTTGGTTGGCAATGGGAAGATGCTTCTGATTACTTATTAGCACGAACGTATGATGAAGATTCTAAAACAGCCCAAGATATTGCCATGCAAATGGTGGATACCTGTAATGAATTATATGGGGGAAAGCCAGGAGATGATACAACGGTTGTTGTTTTAAAAATTGAACAACATGAATATGCAACGCTTTTTTCAGGCCCCCCATTTGATCGTTCGAAAGATCAAACAATTAAAGCCATTTTTGATGAGGCTAAAGGCATAAAAATTGTTTGTGGTGGTACAGCCAGTAATATTATTTCAAGAGAATATGACGAAGAAATTAAAATTGACCTTGATACGATGTCAGAAAAAGTACCCCCTATAGGCAGGATGCCCTCTATTGATTTAGTGACAGAAGGGGTTATTACCATTCGTGAAACGGTCAACATTATTTCAGGCTATATCAATAAGCGATATACAAGAGCTGTTTTCAAAGAAAATAATGCAGCCAGTATTTTAGCAAATACTCTAGTTAACAACTGTACACACATTACGATGATTCTTGGTAACTCTATTAATCCAGTCCATCAAAATCCGGATTTTCCAAATGCCATTAATTCTAAATGGCGTATTACGCAGAAATTGATTGAATTATTGAGAACATTGAACAAAAGCATTGAAATTATTTACATTTGATTTCAACTTGCAATATATTTATAATTAGTGTATAATATACGAAACAGACGAGAAGGAGGATTGAACAATCTTTTAATACAGTTAAATTTTCAGCAATTTGATATGAAAGAAAAATGAATTAATGATCATTAGACTTTCAGTAATAAGAGAGAGTTCAAAAAAATAATGTATAAAAAACAAGTTTTAATTACAAACAGAACGGGAATCCATGCAAGACCCGCAGCCGAATTTTGCAAATTGGCAACGAGATATGAATCTGATATTTTTGTCAAACGATTAGCAGACAATCCACAAGAAGGCAATGCGAAGTCCGTTATCAATGTGATGTCTTTAGGATTATCTAAAGGGGTTACGATTGAAATTCGCGCAGAAGGCGAAGATGAACAAGAAGCAGTAGAAGCGTTAGTAGCACTTGTTAAAAGTGGTTTAGAATAACAATAGATTTCATTTTAAGCAATAAAAAAGAGATTAAATATTATAATATGAAGCAGATCAACATCTAAAAACCGCATATGCGGTTTTTTTATTAAGCATTTGACTTTTTAGAGAATCTACGATAAAATAAGGCATCTTTTAAGAGAGGAGAAAAAACATTAATAAACAATTTATTTTAAAGAAAATATTACCGTTAGTAGAAAAACCAATCACTTATACAGGTAATGAAATAGGTTCGGTTCATAAAGACCCTAACCAGGTAGATATACGGTTTGCTTTTGCTTTTCCAGATACTTATGAAATAGGCATGTCTCATCTTGGAATGAAACTCATTTATCCAATGCTTAATCGTCGTGAAGATACATGGTGTGAACGGAGTTTTGCCCCTTGGGTTGACATGGAAAAACAATTAAGAGATCATGATTTGCCATTGTTTGCAATAGAATCAATGATGCCGTTGTGTGACTTTGATTTTGTCGGCTTTACACTGCAATATGAAATGTCGTTTACAAATATTATCAATATGTTAGATCTAGGGAAAATACCCATACGATCGGTAGATCGGACAATGGCAGATCCCATTATTATTGCAGGAGGGCCTTGTGCCTCTAATCCAGAACCACTTGCAGATTTTGTTGATATCTTTTTTATAGGCGATGCAGAAGTAACGCTTGATGATCTTCTAGATCTATACAAAATATGGAAAAAAACAAAAAAACCACGGGTTGAATTTTTAAAACAAGCGGTTGCATTAGAGGGTATATACGTTCCCGCTTTTTATGAACCTACTTACAATACCGATGGGACGCTAAAAGATTTTCAGCCAATTGTGGAAGAAGCTCCACAAAAAGTTAGAAAATGTTTTGTGGATGATCTAAACACCGCCTATTATCCAGAAACACTCCTTGTTCCATATACATCAACGGTTCATGATCGGGTTTCTTATGAAATCTTTAGAGGGTGTGGTCGAGGATGTCGCTTCTGCCAAGCAGGGATGCTTTATCGTCCTACACGTGAAAAAACAAGTGAAACCATTAAAAATCAAATTGATATTTTACTTAAAAATACAGGTTATGATGAAATTTCGCTCGCTTCGTTGAGTTCAGGCGATTATCCAGGAATAGAAATATTGATCAAAGATTTAGTTGATAAATATGAGCAAGATAATATCAGCGTTTCTTTGCCGTCTTTGCGAATTGACTCTGTGAGCATTGATATGCTCGAACAAATGCAAAAAGTCCGGAAATCAGGGGTCACACTAGCACCAGAAGCGGGGACTCAAAGATTAAGGGACGTTATTAATAAAGGGGTTACAGAAGAAGATTTAATGCGGACTGTCCAAAATGCTTTTGAAAAGAAATTTGGCCATATTAAATTGTATTTTATGATGGGGTTACCAACAGAAAAAGATGAAGACATTGCAGGAATTGCACATTTAGGGCATAAAGTGGTTGAAACGTATTTTGATACAGATGAAGCAGTTCGAAATCGAAGTTTAAAAGTGGTTATTTCTGCGGCCTGTTTTGTACCAAAACCTTTCACACCATTTCAATGGGAAGCTCAAGATACGATGAATGAATTTGTCCGCAAACAAAAGTATCTAAAAAATGAAATAAAGAGTCGTAAAATTAACTATAATTGGCAAGATAGTCACTTGAGTTATTTAGAAGCTATTTTTGCAAGAGGTGATCGCAGACTTTGCAAGTTATTAGAAGCAGCTCAAAAAGCAGGATGTCGATTTGATGGATGGAGTAGAATGTTTGATTATGACACGTGGCTTCAATTAATTGAAGATCTTGAGATTGATGGGATGTTTTATGCGTGTCGACAACGTGAAAAAGAAGAGCTTTTCCCATGGGATTTTATTGATATTGGGGTTACAAAAGAATATTTATATCATGAAAATCAAAAAGCAAAGCTTGGGGAATTAACACCCTATTGCAAGGAAAAATGCAATGATTGTGGTGTTATGCAATTTAAGGAAGGATGGGTTTGTAGTGAGCATTATACGGTTTAAATTTCAAAGAAAAGAAGCCCTCCGTTTTTTATCGCATCTTGACCAATTAAGATTATTTCAACGGGCATTTCGCAGAGCCAATATAGAAATAGAACATAGTCAAGGCTTTAATCCGCATCCCAAATTAGCCTTCGCGCAAGCAATGAGTGTTGGCATGATGAGTGATGAAGAATATGCAGATGTGACGGTTAAGGGCACGATCACAATCGATGAATTTATGCAAAAAATAAATAAAGCGCTTCCAGAAGGGCTTTGCGTGATTGACGCTTGGTATATAGAAAAAGGCACACTTTCTTTAAATGCATCAATGTGTGAATCGGAATACGAGATCAATGTAGACTTGTCGCATTCTATATCAGAACAAGACGTACAAAGAGCCATTGATAAGGTGTTAACTCAAAAGGCAATAATCATTGAAAGACGGACCAAAAAAGGCAAAATGACAGAAAAAGATATCCGCCCTTTTATTAAAACATTAAAAATTAAAAAGATGGAGGTCTCATCAATAACGTTCCAATTAACGGTCATTTATATTGAACAACAATGTGTTAAACCAATGATTGTTTTACAGAAATTAAATATTAAAGCATTTATTTTAGATCCAACGGTTTTTATGGTTAGAAAAAGGTTAAAGCTTACTTAAATTGGAATGAAAAACCTTTACAATTCACTATAATGCTGTTATAATATAGATATCAAAGATATAAAGAAAAAAATTACAGTTCTTTATAAGTCTATAATTAGCTTTTCCGAAAATATCTAGTAAATTTAAAGTACGGGTATTTAAGCAGAATCTTATTAAATAGCACTAGAGTCTTTTAATAGATTATTGCACCTACCATATAAACAATGTAAAAAAATAATTGAAGAATATGAGTAGAAAAGTACAGTTAATAGCATAAGAAAAGTAAAGTGAGAAATTTATATTTTTGAAATCGTCGAAGGGAGTAAGTCTAAATATGGCTAACCAATTCGAACGATAGGGTCGATTCTAACTCAGCAAAGGTATTTTGCAAAGAGTAGATATCG
>Ga0172378_10005721_pt1 | contig 11620 bp, 9 predicted proteins | sample GrowelOW332metaG_FD_119755 | JGI IMG/M metagenome (GOLD analysis project Ga0172378, IMG submission 119755) | Groundwater microbial communities from an aquifer near a municipal landfill in Southern Ontario, Canada - Pumphouse #3_1 metaG | ecosystem: Environmental > Aquatic > Deep subsurface >... | reverse complement strand
CAGGGTGGTGGTGAAATGATTTCTCATGTTTCTTTTGAAGAAACAACGTTCAATGAGTTACCCTATAAATTTGAGGCAGGTACTCCCGATTATATCGGTGCTACCAGTTTGGCCAAAGCCCTCGATTATGTTTCAGAGATAGGCCTGGATAATATTTCCGCTTATGAACAAGAGCTCACCACTTATGCTTTGGAACGTATGAAGGCTATTCCCGATATGCGTATTTTTGGTGATGCCTGCAATAGAGGTGGTGTCATATCTTTCCTTGTGGGCAATATTCACCATTTTGATATGGGCACTTTGCTTGATCGACTTGGTATAGCTGTGCGAACGGGGCACCATTGTGCTCAGCCATTAATGATTCGATTAGGCATAGAAGGAACTGTTCGTGCCTCTTTTGCCATTTATAATACCAAAGAAGAGGTCGATACTTTTATCGCTGGTTTGGAGCGTGTTATAAAGATGTTTTAAGGATTCTTTTTCTGTTTGCTAAAACAAATTTTTTTCAGGTTCGGTATTGGCTTTTATTCCTTACCTTTGCCCGATAAAGAATATAATATGAAGGTATCTCCTGAATTAAAAGGCCATCTTGCTATCTTTTTAGCAATGGTTCTCTTTGGTTTAATTTCTCCAATAGGTAAGTCCGTACTAGTATATATAGCTCCACTAAGTCTTAATACGTTGAGGCTGGGGGGCGCATGTACTGCATTCTGGTTGGTGTCTCTTTTTATGAAACATGAGTCGGTTAGTTGGCATGACCTTGGTATGCTTTTCTTTGCTGCCGTTTTCGGAACGATGTTGAATCAGGGACTATTTATTATCGGTCTCAGCAAGACTTCTCCAATAGATTCGAGTATTATTACTTCTATGGCACCGGTTCTTACCATGTGTGTTGCAGCTATTTATCTCAAAGAGCCCATAACGCGTAAGAAACTGTTAGGTATATTTTTGGGAGCTGTTGGGGCTGTTATCCTGGTCTTCGGTAGTATGCAGGGTGTGAAGGGGCAAAGTAGTATGTTAGGTGATTTATTGTGCCTGTGTGCTCAATTGTCTTATGCAATATATTTGACAGCGTTTAAAAAGCTAATTACCCGCTATCACCCCGTTACGGTGTGTAAGTGGCTTTTCTCTTATGCATTTATGTGCTATTTTCCACTTTCTTATTCCGACTTAGCCAGTGATCATCTTTTATCCTTGCCTGCAACTATCTGGTTGAGAATAGCTTGCATTGCTCTTTTGTGTACCGTTGTTACTTTTGTTTTGATGATGAAGGCACAAAAGATACTCCGTCCCACAGTTATTTCTACTTATAATTATATCTTGCCGGTTGTGGGAACATCGTTAAGTGTTGCCATGGGGTTGGCTTCCTTTACATGGATTGTTCTTGTAGCCGTTTGTTTTATTTTTACCGGTGTGTATTTGGTTACACTCAGTAAGGCAGCAAGATAACTCGCTTCAGGTCATAAAGAAAGTATAAGTCTTTTAACTAACTTTTAATATAGTTTTTTGCTTATATCGATTCAATACTCTAATTTTAGGTATATTTTTTTTTAACTTAAAATTCTAGTCTATGGATCATCTTCTATTTTGGTTTATTCCAATTGCCTCTCTGTTAGCTCTTGCTTTTGCTTATTATTTTTATAAGCAAATGAAGAAAGAGAGTGAAGGTACGCCCCGAATGATGAAAATTGCCGCTGATGTGCGGAAGGGAGCAATGTCTTATTTGAAACAACAGTATAAAATTGTTGCGTATGCATTTCTTGGGTTGGTTATCTTGTTTGCCATTATGGCCTACGGCTTTCATGTGCAGAACAATTGGGTGCCGATGGCCTTCTTGACCGGTGGATTCTTTTCCGGTCTATCCGGATTTTTGGGAATGAAAACAGCGACCTATGCTTCTGCCCGTACCACCAATGCGGCTCAAACGTCATTGAATGGAGGTTTGAAAATAGCCTTTCGCAGCGGAGCTGTTATGGGATTGGTTGTTGTTGGTTTGGGCCTGTTTGATATTTCTTTCTGGTATTTGTTACTTAATTGGGCGATACCGGTAGATGCAATGTCACCCACAGCCAAACTTTGTGTCATTACTACAACCATGCTAACTTTCGGGATGGGCGCTTCTACGCAGGCCTTGTTTGCACGTGTAGGCGGTGGCATTTATACGAAAGCCGCAGATGTCGGTGCCGATTTGGTGGGTAAGGTTGAAGCCGGAATACCAGAAGATGATCCGCGCAATCCTGCTACTATTGCTGACAATGTGGGAGATAACGTAGGAGATGTAGCCGGTATGGGTGCGGATTTGTATGAATCCTATTGCGGATCAATTCTTGCGTCAGCTTCATTGGGAGCAGCTGCTTTTATGATGGCAGGCGATGTGAATATGCAGTATAAGGCTGTTATTGCGCCGATGCTGATTGCCGCTTGCGGTATAATTCTTTCTATAGTAGGTATATTCGCTGTCCGTACCAAAGATGATGCAAAGATGAAAGATTTGTTGCACGCATTATCTTTCGGCACTAATTTAAGTTCTATCCTCATCGTGGCAGCTACGTTTTTTATTTTTTGGTTGTTGCAATTACAAAATTGGGCACTTATTTCTTGCTCGGTGGTTATAGGATTGTTAGCAGGTGTTATTATCGGACGTTCTACCGAATATTATACTTCACAGTCTTATCGTCCCACTCAGAAACTTAGTGAGAGTGGCAAGACCGGACCGGCAACGGTTATTATATCCGGTATCGGTTTGGGCATGCTTTCTACGGCAATTCCGGTTGTGACCATTGCTGCCAGTATTATTGCTGCTTACTTGTTTGCCGCAGCCGGTGATTTCTCCAATGTAGGTATGGGTCTGTACGGCATCGGCATTGCTGCCGTAGGGATGCTTTCAACGTTGGGCATCACATTGGCCACCGATGCTTATGGGCCTATAGCTGATAATGCAGGTGGAAATGCTGAAATGGCAGGTCTTGGCGAAGAGGTTCGCAAACGTACCGATGCCCTCGATTCGCTGGGCAATACAACTGCAGCTACGGGAAAAGGTTTTGCCATAGGTTCTGCTGCATTAACAGGTTTGGCCTTATTAGCCTCTTATATCGAAGAGATTCGGATAGGATTAACCCGAATAGGTACGCTTAATTTATCTCTTCCCGGTGGTCATATTGTAGAGACAGCCAAAGCTACATTTCTTGATTTTATGAATTACTATAGTGTCAATCTGATGAATCCGCGGGTACTTGCCGGAATGTTTCTTGGTTCGATGATGGCTTTCTTGTTCTGCGGACTTACGATGAATGCCGTTGGTAGAGCTGCGGGGAAAATGGTTGATGAAGTTCGCCGTCAGTTTCGTGAGATAAAAGGAATTTTGACAGGTGAGGCCGATCCTGATTATGAACGTTGTGTTGAAATCTCAACAAAGAGCGCCCAGCATGAGATGATTCTCCCTTCTATGCTTGCCATTATTGCTCCGATTGCAACCGGATTGATATTCGGCGTTTCCGGAGTTATGGGGCTTTTAATCGGAGGTTTGTGCAGCGGATTCGTGTTGGCTGTCTTTATGGCCAATGCCGGAGGTGCTTGGGATAATGCAAAGAAATATGTAGAGGAAGGTCATTTTGGCGGTAAGGGAAGCGAAGTTCATAAAGCCACAGTTGTTGGTGATACCGTAGGTGATCCGTTTAAGGATACTTCGGGCCCCAGCTTAAATATTCTTATTAAACTGATGAGCATGGTATCTATTGTTATGGCCGGGCTTACAGTTTCCTGGAGTTTGTTTGGATAAAGTTTTTTCTTATCTGAATTATAACTTTTTGCATAAGAATTTAGTCTCTTTTCTCATTAGATTAGAATTTATATAAAAGCAATTACTCTAGCCCGTGTATGCAATCTATCCGGTTTCCATACACGGGCTATATGGTTTCCGTACGTGGGCTATATAGCCTCCATACACGGGCCGGAGTAATCAAGCCCGAAACGGTTGTTAATTATACGGGGAGAAAGGACTAATCTTGTGACAAAAATATTTAATTATTTGTGTAATCTGTTCGAGTTGGATTATTTACCATACCTTAGTAGCCTAATAATTTACAGTTTGAAACAATGTTATTACCCTGGTTAAATAAAGATCTGATAGAAGCCGGATGTGATGAAGCGGGCAGAGGTTGTCTTGCCGGTCCGGTTTATGCAGCAGCTGTTATACTGCCAAAGGATTTTAGAAATGATCTCTTGAATGATTCCAAACAGCTCAGTGCCCGTAAGCGTTATGCACTGCGTGAGGTGATTTTGAGAGAGGCGACCGATTGGGCCGTGGGTGTTGTTACTTCACAGGAGATTGATAAGATAAATATCTTGAATGCTTCGTTTTTGGCGATGCATCGTGCTGTAGCACAACTCTCTATCTCTCCTCAATATCTGCTCATTGATGGTAATCGGTTTAAAAAGTATGCCGATATTCCTTATTCGACAATAGTAAAAGGCGATGGCAAATACATGTCTATTGCTGCGGCATCTATTCTGGCCAAGACTTATCGTGATGATTATATGTTTATGTTGCACGGCGATTATCCCCAATATGATTGGATAGATAATAAAGGTTATCCGACTAAGAAGCATCGTCAGGCCATATCGGAATATGGGGTGACTCCGTTTCATCGGATGACTTATAATCTGTTGGGAGACGGACAACTGAGAATTCCTTTTTAAAGAATATCGGTTATTGTCAATTCCCCGCTTTTATCCGTTAATGCCGTATTTTCTTTAAAACCACTTGATTTTTCTGAATACAAGAAACGCCAATGAAGAAAGTCCCAGTGAGATAGCAAGAATTAACCAGAAGGCATAATGCAGATGTGCTACATAGATGTTGACGTTCATGCCGTAAAGGCCGGCTATCATTGTGGGGATCATCAATATAATGTTGAGGCTCGCCATGCGTTTCATTATCGTGTTCACATTGTTTGAGATAATGGAAGCAAAAGTATCCATTGTACCCGAAAGGATGTTGCTGTAAATATTGACCGTATTATAACCTTGTTTCAATTCGATGATTACATCTTCTGCCAATCCCTGATCTAAATAGTTGGTATCATGAAAGATACTTTTCAATTTTCCTATCATGATTTCATTACCACGGATGGAGGTGTTGAAGTAAACCAGTGTCTTTTGCAGTTTCATCAATTGCAGTAAGTCCTCATTACGAATGCTTTTTTCCATTCCATTTTCGGCCTCATTGATATTATTATTGATCTGTTTTAGGTATTTAAGAAACCAGAATGCCGAAGAATAAATGATTCGTAAAATGAAGTCGAGTTTGTTGCGTATAATGATATTTTTCCGCTGAGTGTGCTCAATGAAGTCCGGGATGAGATCGGTTTGCTGATAACATATCGATACGATAATTTCATCATTGGTAATAATACCTATAGGAATAGTTGTGAATGGATAATTACCATTTTGACTGCTGATTGGAATTCGTAGAATGGTAAGCAACCAATTACCTTCTTTTTCTGTACGTGGTCGCTCGTCTGTATCGGCTATGTCCGCCAAAAATGATTCCGGTACTTTAAGCTCATTAAGTAAAAAATCGAAATCGCTTTTTTCGGGGCAAACTACATTTACCCAACAGTTGGGAAGCCAATTATTCTTGACTACATAGCCTGCTTCGCAATAAAGATACGTTCTCATCTTATTGTCTCCTATCGTTAATTAATTTATGCGGACAGAGACATTATAAGATAATGGCTATGCTCGCTTTACTTCTTTAAACTGTACGGTCGTGGTAATGAATCGTCCATATTATTTGATATATTTTTTAATTCGCCACAAAAGTACTTAAAATCTTCGTATAAAAATTATACCGGGCGCAATCTTAACATATATTAAATATATATTACCTATCAACTTTTTTTGTATCTTTGTTGCTAAAATAGATATTGGGCAGTGAAATATTAATATTAATAATAAGATGAGTAAGAAAGCGCTATTAATGATTCTTGATGGTTGGGGAATAGGTGACCACAAGAAAGACGATGTGATTTACAGTACACCAACCCCATATTGGGATTATCTCTTAAATACTTATCCTCATTCGCATCTTCAGGCGAGTGGCGAGGATGTTGGCTTGCCCGATGGACAGATGGGTAATTCCGAAGTAGGGCACCTCAATATCGGTGCGGGAAGAGTAGTCTATCAGGATTTGGTGAAGATTAATCGTGCTTGTGCCGACAATAGTATATTGAAGAATCCTGAGATCATCTCAGCTTTCTCTTATGCACAGAAGACCGGCAAAAATGTTCATCTGATGGGACTTACCTCTACCGGTGGCGTTCATAGTTCTTTGGCTCATCTCTTCAAACTTTGCGATATCGCCAAGGAGTACAAGATAGAAAACACTTTCATCCATTGTTTTATGGATGGTCGTGATACTGATCCGAAGAGTGGAATAGGATTTATCAAACAATTGGAGGAACATTGCGAAAAGTCCGAAGGTAAAATAGCTTCTATCATCGGACGTTATTATGCCATGGATCGCGACAAACGTTGGGAACGCGTGAAGATTGCTTACAACCAGTTGGTTAACGGTTTAGGCAAAAAGGCTAAATGTATGGTTCAGGCTATGCAAGAGTCTTATGACGAAGGGGTAACAGATGAATTCATCAACCCGATTGTCAATGCTGATTTTGACGGAACGATTAAAGAAGGTGATGTGGTTATTTTCTTCAATTATCGTAATGATCGTGCCAAAGAGATTACTGCGGTGCTGACACAAGAAGATAAACCGGATGCAGGTATGCACACCATTCCAGGTTTGCAGTATTATTGCATGACTCCTTATGATGCATCTTTCAAGGGTGTTCATATCTTGTTTGATAAAGATAATGTGCTAAATACATTGGGCGAATTCGTCTCTTCTAAAGGATTGAATCAGTTGCATATTGCCGAAACGGAGAAATATGCACACGTTACATTCTTCTTCAATGGTGGTCGTGAAGTACCTTACAAGAATGAAGATCGTATCTTGGTTCCTTCTCCTAAGGTGGCAACTTATGATTTGCAACCGGAGATGAGTGCTTATGCCGTAAAAGACAAATTGGTAGCAGCTATCAAAGAAGACAAATATGATTTTATAGTTGTCAATTATGCCAATGGCGATATGGTGGGTCATACCGGCGTTTATGAAGCAATACAGAAAGCTGTGGTTACCATCGATGCTTGTACTAAAGAAACGGTTGAGGCTGCAAAAGCTACCGGTTATGAAGTAATTGTTATTGCCGATCATGGTAATGCCGATCATGCTGTTAATGAAGATGGTACACCAAATACCGCTCATTCATTGAATCCGGTTCCTTTTATTTATGTAACCGACAAGAAGAATGTAAAGATGGATAATGGTCGTCTTGCTGATGTGGCTCCTTCTATACTGAAGATTATGGGTCTAACACCTCCTGCAGAAATGACAGGTAAGGCTTTGATGAAGTAAAAAAATAGATTATATTCATAAAAAGGGCGGGGTGAGTCTCCGTCCTTTTTTTATTCAAATTAGATATGATGATTCAATTAGGTGACGTAGTGATTTCTCTAGATATATTTAAGGAGAAGTTCCTTTGCGACCTCAATGTCTGTAAGGGGATTTGCTGCGTTGAAGGTGATGCGGGTGCTCCCGTTACATTAGACGAAGTGGGGGAACTGGAAGATATGCTGCCTGTAATATGGGATGATCTTTCTGCCGGAGCGCAGAAGGTGATTAATGAGCAGGGGGTGGTTTATAGTGATTCGGAAGGTGATTTGGTTACTTCTATCGTCAATAATAAGGATTGCGTTTTTTCTTATTATAATGAAAATGGTTGTTGCAGTTGTGCTATAGAAAAGGCTTATCGCGAAGGGAAAACGAGCTTCTATAAGCCGATGTCTTGTCACCTTTATCCTATTCGCGTGAGTAAGCTGGGTGATTGTGTGGCATTAAACTATCACCAGTGGAGTGTCTGTAAACCGGCTGTTTTGTGTGGCAAATGTAATAATCTACCCGTTTATCGTTTTTTGAAGGAACCTCTTATTCGTCGATTTGGTGAAAAATGGTATAAAGACTTAGAAGATGCTGCGGAAGAATTAAAGCGCCGTGGAGTTATTTAATGTTGTACGGATCTTATTAATAAGGAAACAGCATCGGTTCATTTAATTGAGCCGATGCTGTTTTTATTAGGATTGTAATGCAATATTACGAATTAATTGATTAAGTATCAATATTAGCATATTTGGCATTCTCTTCTATAAAGGCGCGGCGCGGGCCGACATCTTCACCCATCAGCATTGAGAATACATAATCGGCTTGGGCTGCATTATCTATGTTTACTTGCTTAAGCATTCTATTCTCAGGGTCCATAGTCGTATCCCATAATTGTTGTTCGCTCATTTCACCCAAACCTTTGTATCTTTGTGTATGAACGGCGTTTTCAGAACCCTGTCCATAGGTATCAATAAATTTTTGGCGTTGGGTATCTGTCCAGCAATATTCTTCAGTTTTTCCTTTTTTGCAGAGATAGAGTGGAGGGGTTGCAATATAGAGATATCCGTCTTGAATAATTTCCGGCATATAGCGGAAGAAGAATGTCATAATCAATGTGTCGATATGAGATCCATCGACATCGGCATCGGTCATGATGATTATTCTGTGATAGCGAAGTTTACTTATGTTTGCTTCTTTGGTATCGTTTTCTGTGCCGATTGTTACGCCAAGTGCAGTATAGATATTGCGTATTTCTTCACTCTCCAATGCTTTATGATACATTGCTTTTTCTACATTCAAAATCTTTCCACGTAGAGGAAGTATAGCCTGATACATACGGTCACGACCTTGTTTAGCTGTACCGCCTGCGGAATCACCTTCGACTAGAAACAATTCGCATTTAACAGGATCTTTGCTTGTACAGTCGGCCAATTTACCAGGTAGTCCACCTCCCGATAACGGAGATTTGCGTTGAACCATTTCGCGAGCTTTGCGGGCAGCGTGTCTTGCGGTTGCAGCCAAAATAACTTTGTCTACAATGATTTTTGCATCTTTGGGATGTTCTTCCAGATAGTTGTTTAAAGCTTCGCCTACGGCTTGATCAACCGCACCCATCACTTCACTGTTACCTAATTTGGTTTTTGTTTGACCCTCGAATTGAGGTTCGGCTACTTTGATAGAAATAACGGCAGTCAAACCTTCACGAAAGTCATCTCCGGCAATTTCGATTTTTACTTTATCAAGCATCTTGTTATCTTCGGCATACTTTTTTAATGTACGAGTCAGTGCGCGACGAAAACCGGCCAAATGAGTACCGCCTTCTATTGTATTGATGTTGTTAACGTAAGAGTGAATGTTCTCTGAGTAGCCTGTGTTATACATGATGGCTACTTCGATGGGAGTGTTCTGCTTCTCTGTCTTTAGATAAATGACGTCGTTAAACAAATGCTCACGTGAGGATTCTATGTAACGGACAAATTCTCTTAATCCTTCTTCGGAATAGAATATTTCTTTTTTAAAACTACCGTCTTCTCCTTTTGTACGGCGATCAGTCAAGGATATTTTTAATCCTGCATTCAGGTAGGCTAGCTCGCGGAGGCGGGTAGCTAGGATGTTATAATCGAAGATTTTGTTTTTAAAAATGCTACCATCGGGCCAGAATTGTTGGCGTGTACCTTTTAAATCGGAGGTGCCTACCTCTTTGACAGGGTATAAAGGCTTGCCTATTTCGTATTCCTGCTGATAAATTTTACCATTTCTGAATACTTGTGTAGTCATGTGTATAGACAATGCGTTTACGCAAGACATACCTACACCATGCAAACCTCCGGAAACTTTGTATGTACCTTTATCGAATTTACCACCGGCGTGTAAAACAGTCATTGCTACCTCAAGTGCAGATTTATGCTCTTTTTTGTGCATGTCTACGGGTATTCCACGACCATTGTCTTGGACGATAACGGAATTGTCTTCGTCGATAGTGACCTCAATGTGAGTGCAATAACCTGCCATGGCCTCATCGATTGAGTTATCTACGATTTCATATACTAATTGGTGTAATCCTTTTATGCTGATATCACCAATGTACATGGCGGGACGTTTCCTTACAGCTTCAAGTCCTTCCAGAACTTGAATGCTATTGGCTAAATAACTCCCGTTGTTGTTTTGCTCTTCGCTCATATTTGTCTTTATTATTTTAAGTAACAAAGATACTTAAAAATATCGGGTTAGAAAAGGAATATGAGGTAAAAATTGAGGCTGTAAAAGTTGAATCTTTATAAAAGGCGAATACTAGTGAAAATCCTTTCAACCCACAAAAGGCCGAACTTTTTAGTTCGGCCTTAAACGTGTTATTTTAAACAATGACTTACTTAAGCCAAGCTATTGATATGCAAAGCTAATTTAGACTTTAAGTTGTTTGCCTTATTCTTATGAATAATATTTACTTTGGCCAACTTATCTACAGTCTTAACTACTTTAGGATACATAGCGATTGCTTCTGCCTTATCTGTAAGCTCGCGCAGTGCCTTAACAGCATTTCTCATGGTTTTACCATAATATCTGTTCTTGAGTCTTCTGCTCTTTTCTTGTCTGATTCTCTTCAGAGATGATTTGTGATTTGCCATTTCGACTAATCTTTTATTAAAAGTTAATTATTTCTTTGTAGCCCGAGGGGGAGTCGAACCCCCCTTTCAAGAATGAAAATCTTACGTCCTAACCGATAGACTATCGGGCCATTATTATTTGAATGCGGATGCAAAGGTAGGCTAATTTTTTAAACTCGCAAAGAAATCAATAAAAAAATATTTGAAAAATCAATTTTGTTTGGTATAAATCTGTTTTTTGCCGAATGGGGTATTTGTATTCGTACTATAATTATAATAGATATTTCATTAATTATTTGTAATTTTGTCAATATATAAACGTAAACCAACAGATATGTTGCAGAAAACGAGCGGGATAGTTCTCCATTCATTAAAGTATAGTGATACGACTATGATTGTGGAGATGTATACAAAGGCCTTAGGTCGGAGCTCTTTTCTGGTGCCAATTGGTCATTCAAAGAAATCTGCTGTTAAATCTGTCCTCTTTCAACCGCTTAGCCTGATGGATTTTGAGGCGGATTATCGTCCGAAACGTTCATTATTTGCTATTCGGAATGTCAAGCCTTATCTTTATTCTTCAATTCCTTATCATCCTGTTAAGTCGTCTATTGCTATTTTTCTTGCAGAATTCCTTTATAGAGTAGTGCGGGAGGATTTTGAAAATGACCAATTGTTTGATTTTCTAAAGAATTCTATTATTTGGTTGGATGAAAGTGTGTCCGACTTTACAAACTTCCATCTTGTTTTTTTACTTCGATTGACTAGTTTTTTGGGCTTGTATCCTAATCTTGATAATTATCATCGAGGCGATTCTTTTGATTTACTTAATTCTTGTTTTATTCCGTCAAGTTCATTTCAGCATTCGTACTGTATCCGATCTGATGAGGCGGGTACTTTGTATCAATTGATGCGTTTGAATTATGGAACAATGAATCTTTTCAAGATGAACCGTATAGAAAGAAGAAGATGCATAACGGTAATCATTGAATATTAGCGTATGCATCTTTCTGATTTCCCT
>Ga0172378_10005718_pt1 | contig 11622 bp, 12 predicted proteins | sample GrowelOW332metaG_FD_119755 | JGI IMG/M metagenome (GOLD analysis project Ga0172378, IMG submission 119755) | Groundwater microbial communities from an aquifer near a municipal landfill in Southern Ontario, Canada - Pumphouse #3_1 metaG | ecosystem: Environmental > Aquatic > Deep subsurface >... | reverse complement strand
TACAGGTTAAAAGTCCCCCAAAGCCTCTAAAAAAAAATAAATATGCTTTCACAGGAAACAATAACCTCAACACTCGCATAAAAGGAGTTCCTAATGTCTAAAATGCTTGAATCGTTCAACCCGGCCTCATCTGGTTGGCAGTTTATGTGGATCATTCTTGCCGTCGGTCTTATTGGTCTCGGCTTTTCTATTGAACGTTTTGTTTATATCGTTATCCGCAGTGCCAAGGGCCGCGCTCAATTCCTCGCTCAATTTGGCTCTCTCATCAGTGCTAAGCAGTATGATCAAGCTTTGAACCTTGCTAATGCTTCTAAGCTTCCTATTGCTAAGGTGATGGCTGAAATCGTTAGCCACCGCGATGGTGGCCGCGATGCCATGCAGTCCGCATCCGATGCTGTATTTCTTACTGAAGCTCCGCGTCTCACTCGCTATATTTCCATCATTTCCGTTATGGCTTCAATTTCCACGTTGCTCGGACTTATGGGAACTATCTACGGCCTTATCTTTACGTTCGATGCCATTGCTAACCGCCCTGCTGCGGAACGTCCTAAGGCTCTTGCTGACGGTATTTCCATTGCTATGGGTACTACCCTCCTTGGACTTCTCTGCGCAGTTCCTCTGCTTGTGATCGTTGGTATCCTCAATATGAACAGCGAACGCTTGATTCAGGAGATGGAAGAAAAAGGTCTCAAGATCATCAACTCCCTGTCGTAATTGTTGATTAGACAATTTATTAGATAGGAGTACAAATGGCAAAAGAAATCAAGAGACCTGCAAGACCCGAAGAACCGGATTTGCTTCCGGCGATGGGCTTGTTTACTATTCTGATTCCTATGCTGCTCTCCATGACGTCGTTCCAGAAGCTAGCCATTGTTGAAGTCAATCTGCCAGAACGCAGTATGATGCAACTTGATGACCAGACTCCTCCGCCTCCTGATGAGCAAGCATTGAATCTGTCCTTAGCCATTACTAGTGACTACCTTGTAATTGGTGCCCGCGGCGGTTTCCAGCCCAACATTTATTTTAAGGAAATGTGGACGTTCCGTTGTAAGTCCGATATGCAACTTGTCACCTATTCTGCCGAAGATGTCAAGGCTTCGATCGCTGCTGGCAGCGCTCCGAAGTGCAAGGACGGAACGGAGATGGATAAGGAAAAATATCTCTACTCGATTGAGTCGATTGAGCTTTGGATGCTCGATAAGTCTTCGGAAGAAGATCCAGGCCGTATCCAATGGGCAGTCTATACATCTCAAGGCGAAAATGTGCCTGACAGTGTTCTCGTTGACGGAAACAACAGCTTCCTAGCCCTTACGGGTGAAGGTAATGGCGGTCTCACACCTCCAGCTGCACTCAAAAAACCGGGTGCAGGCAGTGCTGTTGCAACTCTCACGCCGAATTCTGCTCGCAAACTTAAGCCGGAAGATGCTGCAAAGTTGATTATTTATCCGCTTTCTGCGTATGATGAAATTGCTAGGCAGTTGATCCAAATTCATACTGCGTTCATCGACCTTGAAGATGTGGATAACATTATCATTGTGGCAAATGATGACGCTCAGTTTGATAAGATCATCTCCTTGATGGACCGTGCGAAAGCTTCTGGTTTTGTCAAGGTTAACCTTGCTAAGCTGGGAGGTTGATAATGGCTAGAAAAATGCGTAAGTATGGAGAGGATGTTCCGTTCTCCCTTACCTCGATGATGGACATGATGACGATTATTCTCGTGTTCCTTATCAAGAATATCGATGCCGAAGGTCAGCTTATTACTCAGGCGGAAAACCTAGTCCTTCCAATTTCCACATCAAAGGTTCAACCCAAGGAAGTTTCTCTTTCTGTGATAGTTGATAACAGTTATGTGGTAGTTGATAATGCGAAGATTATTCCGACTCCAGAAGTGATGGCTCAAGAAGACCTTTTGATCACGAAAGTGGATTCTGTTCTTAAGGAACGCCGCCAGACTGAACAAGAGCATGCTTTGAAGTCAGGTCTTCCGGCGGATGAGGCCGGCAATATCATCATTCAGATCGACAAGAATATTCCGTACGATGTGATGTACAAAGTAATGGCAACCTGTGGCTTCTCTGGCTACACCAACATTGCTTTCGCTGTGAATATGAAGAACGGCGGGGAGGAATAATATGGCTAAAAAGATTACAGATCCTCTTGTAGCTTCCTTGATGCCTGAATCCGACAAGCGCTTTGCGGGTGTCGCAGTTATTTCTCTCATTGTTGCAATTTCTTTCTCTCTCTGGGCTTCTATGTATGAAGCTGTAGTGGATGAAGTTATCTTCGAAGATACGGAAGCCGAACAGCTCACGACTACGATGAAGATTGATGAGAAGAAGGAAGAAAAGAAGGAAGAGAAGAAGAAAGAGCCGACAAAACCTCGCAAGAAAGCGGGTGGTGGCGGGAAACCGCGTGGAAAGGGCCAGCCGAATGCTCCTCAGACCCGTGGTGTTCTTAAACTTCTTACAGCTCAAACAAGCAAGGCCAATTTTGCAGCTTATGACTTGATGAAAGATCAAAAGTTCACCAAGGATATCGATAAGGTGTTGAAGGACGTTGCTGGTCTTCAAACCACGGGTAAGACCGTGCTTGGGGGACGCCGTGGCAAGGCCGATGGTGGCTTCAACGAAGGCTATGCTGAAGGCGGCTCTGGCGGCCTTGGCGATGGTTTGAGCGGGCTTCTTGGCGGTGGCGGTGGTGGAATCGCGACCAAGGCCAAGGGATCCATCAAGACGCCTTCTGAACGGGATATTGATATGGGTGCCGGTGGTGGTTCCCGCAGTGCTGCAGACATCATGAAAGTTGTCCGTCAGCGTACTCCGGGTCTCCGTCACATCTATAACAAGTACCTGAAATTGCAACCGGGTTTTGCTGGTAAGGTGACGCTTCGCTTCACGATTGCTCCGGGTGGTGATATCATCAGTATTTCCATCGCTTCTTCGACCACCGGTTACGGTGATTTCGATAGCGAAGTCAAGAATACGGTGAGCCGCTGGACTTTCAGCAAGGTCAAGTCAGGAAATACTACGGTGACAATTCCGTTCACGTTCTCTGAATAATTGATTTCAAGCATTGACAAAAGGCTGGGAACGCAAGTTTCCAGCTTTTTTTTATTTTTCGCTTGCGAAATCGTCAAGAACTAATTAAGTTTATTCCATAGAATTTTTACAGGAGTTGCTCAATGAAATTCAGATCTGCCGCAGCTTTGGGTTTTGCAATAGGTGTTGTCGGCGTAGGCTCTGCTTTCGCTACTTTTGCCCGTGTTGAATCGATGGGCAAGAATTCAACTTATATCATAGATGATGTGAACATCTTTGATAATCCGGCGAATATCAACCTTTATCCGAATTATTTGATTGGCGGTTTTGGTTCTTATACGCAAGATGTTGCAACGGGAACTAACATGGATCCTCAGCATCCTACGTTTGGCGGTATCTTTTCACTCGGTTTGGGCAGCGAGGAATCTCCAGACCCGCGTCTTTCCATTGGTGGCGTTTTCGGTCGCACAGATGAGACCTTCTCCGCTTTTCTTCCGACTTATTATATCGGCGACAATTCTTCGGAGAAGCACGAGCTTCCGCAGACTGTAACCAATTTTGATGGTTTTTTAGGCGGAACTCTTTCTGATGGTAACGCTCTCGGTCTTCATGTTTATATTGCTCACCAGGATGGTGGCTATGAGACGAAAAGTGGAACGTATCAGGTGGATAACAATTCTTACGCATCTGTCATCCGTGGTGATGGCGGTGTAAATCTGCAATTGGCGAGCAGCGTGGATTTTGAGCTGTCCGGAGGTATCGCCCGTGTTCAATATGGCCCGGAACACAAGGACTTCTTCGAAGATGGCGATTTTTCTTATCTCGGATCTTCCCGCGCTTCTTTTAGTTTGGATGCAATCGATGGTGAACTTGTTCCCGCTATGAGCGCTCATTTTATCAAGGCTCCTGGTATTAAGGAAACGCATGCGCAGGTGGGCCTTGGCATCAACGTTGCGCTGGATAGGGGCTTTTTCTGGATGGGTGGCGATTTTGTCTGGAATAAGCGGAAGGCTCATGATTGGACTTTTGATTATACGACCGGTGAATCTACGTATGATTCCCAGAGCAATGATGCCTATTGGGATGAACGTAAGGATATGGGGGGCGTAATCAGCTTCGGTATTGAACGCAATATCTGGTGGGATTGGTTCGTTGTCCGCGTCGGTGGACAGAAATCCATCCTTTACACAGAATGCGATCAGAATGATCATAATGTAGGCGAGAAAGGCATTTGCTCTGATGACGGCACTTTCTTCTCAACCAATCCGATTGGCGATGGGACGAACAAGGATCACGTTGGCTGGGGATTTGGTATTAATGTGGAAGAAAAGCTGAAAATAGATGTGACCGTTGCCGAGGATGTGCTTTTCCGCAATCCATTCCAAGGAGAAGGACGGTTATTCTCCCGCATTGATGCGACTTATTCCTTCTAGCCTTTAACGGCATATTTTCGAAATGCCTCCCTTTTCTGAGGGGGGCTTTTTTTTATATTAAAGACATGCGCAAATTTTTTTTGCTTTCTTGCTTATGCCTGTTCCTTGTTGCATGCACGGAACGCCCTGAGAATGTAGAGCATAAGTTGTCTGCTTATTTGCAAGACGACCTCAAATTCATGGTGGCCGAAACTTTGAAGGCTAGTCACGATAAGGGGGCTCTTCTGGATACTCCTTATTATAAAATTCGCGACTTGCGTTTTTTTGATAAGACCCACTCAAAGATGTATTCTGCTTATGCGGTTGTGGACTTTTTTATTTACAGAAACATAAAAATGTATGAACGCCGGAAGTACCGCTATAATTCGGACTATTGGTTTTGGGACCGGTATTTCAAGGCTTGGCAATTTGGTGTGGATGTAGATAATAAAAAATGATTAACTTTTAATTTTTTATGTTATATTAATTGCATAAAAAAAGGAATATTACTTTGTTCGGACTATTTTCTTGTGATATTGGCGTTGATCTTGGTACGGCAAATACTCTGGTCCATGTAGCAGGACAGGGAATTCTCATCAACGAACCTACGGTTGTTGCGATGGATCGCAAAAATGACCGCGTGACGGCTATTGGAAGTGAAGCTAAAAAGATGCTGGGTCGCACTCCGGGTGCGAATATTGCAGTTCGCCCAATGAAAGATGGCGTGATAGCTGATTTCCAGCTAGTTGAAATTTTACTTTCGACGTTTATTAAGCGAGTACAGAAATACCCGCTTTTTTTGGTGAAGCCGAGGGTTGTCATCGGTGTGCCTTCGGGAATCACTGAAGTGGAAAAACGTGCTGTGACCGATGCCGCCCGTATGGCTGGTGCGAAGGAAGTTCATTTGGTCCACGAACCGATGGCTGCGGCTATTGGCATGGGTATCCCTGTAGAAGATCCTGTGGGTAATATGATTGTGGATATTGGTGGCGGAACTTCCGATATCGCCGTGATTGCACTGAATGGTATTGTTTGCAATGCTTCTATTCGTGTCGGTGGTGACGAAATGGATGAAGCTATTGTAAACTATCTTCGCAAGACATATAATTTGTTTGTAGGTGAAAGTTCAGCAGAGCAAATTAAAATGCAGATAGGTTCGGCTTTCCCGCTGGAAGAAGAGCTTTCGATGGAAGTGAAAGGCCGTGATGTAATGGCCGGCATTCCTCGTACGATGACGATTTCGAGCCAGGAAATCCGTGAAGCTTTGAATGAACCTGTAGTGGCTATTGTCGAGGCTGTCAAACAGGCTTTGGGACTTACCCCGCCTGAACTTTCCGCCGATATTCTCGATAGAGGCATTATTATGTCCGGCGGTGGTTCCAAGTTGCGAGGCTTGGATGCCCGCATCCGCAAGGAGACAGGACTTTCAGTCAATGTAATTGATGACCCGTTGATTTGCGTTTGTAAAGGGGCTGCCCGTATTCTTGAAGATTTAGATAAATACCGTCCTGTGCTTATTTCGTCTACCGTGTGATGGTGGGCTATTGTAGAAAATGAAATTTTTCCGATCTCTTGTCCTGCTGCTTTCTAAGGGACACGGACTTGTCCTGTTTATTTTTTTGCTTGCGGCGGGTCTTGGCCTTCGCCAGTTGTCGATGAAAGGCAAGGAATTGGTGGTGGAGGGTGCCGTGTCGTCGGTATATTATCCAGCGCAATCCGTACTTTCTTTGACAAATCGGATCCGTTCTCTCTCTTATGAAAACGATAGTTTGAAAAAGGAAAACGCCCGTTTGAGGATGGAACGCGATAATTTGCGCGAAGGACAGGAAGAACTTGTCCGTTTGCGCGAACTCGTCCATTTTGACAATGTATGGAATTATCCGATCGTGACCGCTAGAATTATCGGAAGAAATCCCGGACGGTTTTTAACGACTTTTATCGTAAACAGAGGCTCGGATCACGGAATTCAGGTGAATATGCCCGTGTTCACGGTTCAAGGTCTTGTAGGGCGTATTTCTTCGGTTTCTAAACGGCATGCAAAAGTTCAATTATTGTTGGATCCTGCTTTGAAGCTTTCTGTGATGGCTCAGCGGACTCGGGTTGTAGGCTTTTTGGAAGGCGGTTCCGGTAATGCGTTGATGGCTATGATTCCCTCCTATATGGGTGTGAAAGTGGGTGATACCTTGGTGACTTCCGGGCTTGGCGGAATATTCCCAAAGGGCATTGTTATAGGGACTGTGCGGGATTTGCGTAAAGGCGATGTCGATGTGGTTACTCATTTGGAAGTGGCGCCTTTCCAAGAATTTACTCGGTTGGAAGAACTCTTCATTATGGAAAAGGAACCTGATTGGATTGTCCGGGAGTTGCTCGAAAATGATAGCATTCATTAAACATCTGCTTTGCTTTGTTTTGGTGGTTGTCCTTCAGACGACTCTTGCTTCTTGGATCAGTTTTTCCGATGTCGTCCCGGATTTTATCTTGATTTTTGTTGTAGTGATGGCGCTTCGTCATGGTCCGGTGGAGGGAATGCTTTGGGGCTTTTTTGCCGGTTTTTCTGTAGATGTTTATGCTCCTATTGAATGGCTTGGTGCCCAGACGATAGCTTTTACTTGCGTGGGTTTTGCCGTGGGACAATTGGAAGAGCGCTTTTTGAATTTGAATTTGGCGACTAAGGTGGCTCTTTTAGGGCTGGCTTTTATGCTGAACGACCTGATTTATTATGCAATTGTGGGTATAATCAAGGATAATGTCGGCGTGCTTATTCTGACTAATACGCTCCCAGGTTGCGTATACACAATGCTTTGCAGCGTACCTGTGTTCCATCTTTTATACAGGTCTTTCGGGCGATCTCCAAATGCTTGATCGATTGCAGACAAATGAAGATTCTCAAAACCGGAATTTGAAGGTTTTTATTTTTATTGTGGTTGTAGGTTTGTTGTTTTGTGTTTTAGCTTCCCGGCTTTTCTATTTGCAGTATTTCCATTACGATGAAAATTTTCAGAGTTCGGAGAATAACCGTTTGCGGAGAGTTGTGCTTACGGCGGAGCGAGGCATCATCTATGACCGAAACGGAGTTGTACTAGTGCGGAATAGGCCTTCCTATCAGATTGCGATTTTGCCTGCCGAACTGAAAAATAGGGATTCCGTTTTCAAGAGATTGATCAATATTCGGGATTCGCTCGGGAACAGAGTGTTTGATTCTGCAGTCGTAGATACGATGTTTCAGCGCAGCCGTTGGCAAAAGCATGGAGCTCTCCGAATTTTGGAGGACGCTTCTGCGGAACAGGTTTCTATAGTAGAGGAGCATTCTGCGGAATTGCCTGGTGTAACGACAATTGTCGAATCTCGCCGTTCATATCCTTATGGGACGCTTGCCGCGCACGTTTTTGGATATACAGGGGAAGTGTCCGATGAGCAGTTGGCAAAGCCCGAGTTTGAAAATTATTCGCTGGGTGACCGCATTGGGCAGAAAGGTCTTGAAAAACAGTATGATAAAGAGTTCCGTGGAGTGAATGGCCTCAAATATATTGAAGTAGATGCTTATGGACGTGAAGTAGGCCTCATCAATGGCATTGGCACTGTGGATGCGGTTCCCGGTTATCAGATGGTGACAACCTTGGATTTGAAAGTTCAAAAGGCTGCAGAAGAAGCTTTGCCGGATTCTGTACGGGGTGCGGTGGTGGCGATTGATCCGCGGAATGGAGAAATTCTTGCCATGGTTTCTTCGCCGAGATTAGATCCGAATATCTTTTCTTTGAAGAGGCGGGAACGCAATAAGGGCTGGGCTGAAGTCGCCTTGGATTCTACTCGTCCGCTTACGAACCGTGCTATTTCTGGCGTGTATCCTCCCGCTTCTGTGTTTAAATTGGTTACAGCTGGTGCAGGACTTGAAAACGGGCTTGTCTCGCGTTCTTCCCATATGGCGAAGCCTTGTATAGGTGGTTACCAGTTCGGAGTGCGTTTCCAAAAATGTTGGGGCACGCATGGCTCGCTGGATTTGGTGAATGCTATTCGGCTCTCTTGTGATGTGTATTTTTATCAGTTGGGTTTAATGCTCGGAATTGACCGCATTAATGAATTTGGGCATCGTTTTGGGTTGGGGTCCGTACTCGGTGTGGATATTCCGGGGGAAAGGAGCGGGTGGTTGCCGGATTCCGCTTCTTTTAATGCGAGAAACAAACGCAACGGCTGGCGTTGGGCCCGCGGACTTATTTTGAATCTTTCCATTGGTCAGGGGGAGTTGGTGACGCCTTTGCAAGAGGCTGTACTTGCCGGCTCTATTGCTACAGGTAAAGGCGTTTATCGCCCACATTTTATGAAAGAATTGCTGGATGTGGAAGGCAATGTGGTTAAACGCTATATTCCGGAAAAAATTTTTGATGGAAGTATGGATGAAGTTACGCACCAGACTCTTCTCGATGGTATGGATTCCGTAGTGAATCACCCGGGAGGTACGGGTCGCCGAGCCGCAATTCCCGGCATTCGCGTTGGTGGAAAATCGGGCTCTGGAGAATGGAAAAAAGGGGAAAATACACATGCTTGGTTTGTTGCGGTGGCGCCTCTTGACAATCCGCAGATTGCCGTCGCCGTAATTCAAGAAGCTTCTGGCGGAGGTGGCGCAAAATCGGCTCCGATTTGCAAACGTGTGATGGAAGCATATTTCTTTGGCGATAAGAAGGATTCGACGGAGGTTGCGAAATGAGAGGCTCCGGGCGCTTTTTGAATAATACGACAAAAATTGATTGGTTCTTTTTGGCGCTGGTTTTGGTACTCACTCTTCTGGGTATTACGCTTGTCTATTCTGCAACGGTCAACTATGAGCATAATTGGGCTTCTTCCCGCTGGTTCCGCCAAATTATTTATTTTGTGATGGGTGCAGCCATTGCTGCTGGGATTTCTGTTCTTAAGATTGATTATCTAAAACGCTTTGCGTTCCCGTTTTATTTTTTGAATATTCTCGCTCTTGCGTTTGTCGCTCTTGGTGGCGGTGATAGTGCTAAGGGCGCCGGGCGTTGGATCGATTTTGGCGTGATGAAGATCCAGCCTTCGGAGTTTGCTAAAATTGCTTTTTTGCTTGCAATGTCCAGTTGGCTTTCTTCGCATCGGGTGAGCCTTGTCAAACCCAAGAGCTTTTTAATTCCCGGTCTTATCTTTATTTTTCCTTTTTTGCTCGTCTTGAAACAACCGGATTTGAGTACAGCCCTTGTATTTACAGCTGTCACGATTGTCGGTTTTTATTGGGCGGGGCTTTCTCTTTTGGATCTTTTCTTGCTGCTCAGCCCTGTATTTTCTGTGATTCTATCTTATCCGCAGATTCCGAATGCGCAACTTTTCTGGGGCCTCCTTTTGTGCTTTGTTTTTGCGGCGCTACTTTCCCGAAAATTACCTAAAAAACTTGCTATCATAATTCTTGCGGTGAATATCGTGTGTGGCTATGCGAGCGGAATGGCTTGGAATTCTTTGGAGGATCACCAACGCGAGCGAGTGATGACTTTTGTGGATCCGATGCGGGATCCTAAAGGTGCCGGTTATCAGGTGATACAATCTGAAGTAGCTATTGGCAGCGGGGGGCTTATTGGAAAAGGTTTTGGAGAAGGCTCTCAGACAAACCTTTCGTTCTTGCCTGAGGAGCACACTGATTTTATTTTCAGTGTGCTTGGAGAGCAGTTCGGTTTTGCCGGCTGTGTCGGCGTGCTTTTTCTTTATTTCCTTTTCCTTTGGCGAGCCATATCCATTTGCCGGCTTCATCTGGATCCTTTTGTGAACCAAGTTGTAGCCGGAGCCTGCACGATTTTCCTTTTCCATATTACGGTGAATATTTCGATGACGTTGGGGTTGATGCCCGTGACGGGGCTTCCGCTTCCTTTTCTTTCTTATGGGGGGTCGTTCCTTTTGACGTGTATGATGCTTGTGGGACTTTTGGTGAATATGCGGTATCAGGGAAGCCAGTTGGAAAGCGATTATTGCGCTTGAGTTCGCAAAAAATTACAAGAAGAATTTTCTTGTTTAACTTTTTGAAGCGTCTTTATAGGGAGACGCTTTTTTGTTGGAGAGTTGTGTCGTTTTTTAGTGGAATTTCTTCTTTTGCTTTTGGCAACGAATGTCTAGGCTGTCATCGTTTGGGAAGACCGCTGGATCCCTGGCTTTGCCCGGATTGTAAAAAAGAACTTTTGAAGTTAGCTGAAGACCCGCGCCATCCGGCATTTGACATACTTTGCCTTTATCCAATGACGCCGCTATTGAAATCTTTGGTGCATGCGATTAAATATGGAAATATGCCTGGACTTGCAAATTATCTTGTGCGGATATCTTTGCAAAGCGGCGACTCCTTGGAAACTTTAAAAAGCTGGGGCAAAAATTTGCATTTTGTTCCTGTACCGTTGCATAAGGCGCGTTTCCGGGAAAGGGGTTACAATCAAGCGGAAAAAATTGCCGCGTCTATTTCGGAGTGCGTAGGAGGCTCGGTTGAAAACGCCCTCGTGAGGCGGACGTTTCGCATTTCACAGACCCAACTTTCTAGGGATGCACGGGCCCATAATGTGGCCGGTGCTTTTGTCTTGAAGAAAAATTTAAGGTGGTCGTCGGATTGCATCCCCGTTATCGTAGACGACGTGTTCACTACAGGTGCTACTTCAACAGCTTGTCTCTATGCTCTAGAACGGAAGAATTTAGGAGGGATGGCAAAGGTGTGCACCCTTCTTTGTGAGGAGAGCGCTTCGGCAAAGGCGGACTTTGTCGCGGACTCCTCTCTGGGATGGGATGCTTGAAAGACTGGCAAATTTTACATTAGGACTCCCCTTAAAAATGGGGGGATTATACCCTGCCCCGGGAAAACCTTTTTTAAGGGGGTCCATAAAAGGATGGATGGTTAGCAGCTTTTCGTGATGCTCATGGCTACAGTACTGGCTAATTAGGCTTAAAAAGTTATCGGGAAATAATTATATTTTTGTTTATTAATATTCAGAGACGAGTGGAGATGTCTTTTTTGCTTAAAAAACGCTTTGGGAAGGCGAGATAGATAAAGCTGAAAAATTTCAATAATAAAACACTAGTGTCCAAAACAAGAATTTGATCAATCGTAAACTTGCGAAATCAACTTAAAATCGCCATTTTTGATAATCCAGCAAAAATCATCCCCTCGACATTCAAACTTGAATCGAGTCCAGTGT
>Ga0172378_10005717_pt1 | contig 11622 bp, 8 predicted proteins | sample GrowelOW332metaG_FD_119755 | JGI IMG/M metagenome (GOLD analysis project Ga0172378, IMG submission 119755) | Groundwater microbial communities from an aquifer near a municipal landfill in Southern Ontario, Canada - Pumphouse #3_1 metaG | ecosystem: Environmental > Aquatic > Deep subsurface >... | reverse complement strand
TCTTTATTTACCTGCTTGTAGTACCATCCCTCAAAATATTTTTTATCTGTTGAATTCTTCTTCCCTTGGAAAACAACTTTATTGTAATGCTTATTCACTGATATCTCCTCAATTCACAAAAAGAATACAGTTTTACATTATAGTTATAGCACAGATAAGTACTTGTAATAAAATTAATTTAATAAAAGAGTTACACGTAATTATAAAACTATTAGACATTAGAAAATAAAGTAAATTTTAAATTTACTACATATTTTAGACCTACAAAATTGGTTATACTTCAATTAAAAAACGAACTGATTGTAATGCTCTTCATAAAAATCAAAAAAGTTAAAATGTAGTGATATATATTTATAAAATGTTCCCTAATGTGCATGAAATATGGTAAAACATATACTAAGGTGAATTGATATAAATTAGATTTTTTATATCAATTTATTAAATATAAAGGCGATTGACTTATTTTTCTTTTGATATTTTAGAATTCAATAAATTATTAATCCCTCTATACTTTTCAACAATTATTTTTGTATTAGGATGTAAATTTATGTATAATGTTTTAGATTTGTTTTGTGGAGCTGGTGGGCTCTCACAAGGATTCAAAATGGCTAAATTCAATATTATCGGTGGTATCGATTTTGAAGAAACAGCAATAGAAACTCATAAATTAAATTTTCCCAATTCTTATACTTTCTGTGGTGATATAACTCAATTCACCAATAAACAAATCCATGAAGTTTTTACGGAGCCTGTTGATGTGATTATCGGTGGACCACCTTGTCAAGGTTTTTCATCAGCTAACAAATGGGAATCAGAAGAAAAGAAAAAAGAAAAAAATAAACTATTTTTCCAATTTATCAGATTTGTTCAAGAGTTAAAACCAAAAGCTTTTTTGATTGAAAATGTGCAAGGAATTCTCACAAGAGATGACGGTTATGCTAAGAATCAAATATTTAAGATACTTGATAAAGAAGGTTATAATGTTAACTGTAAGGTACTCCTGGCTTCAGATTATGGAGTTCCTCAATCTAGACGTAGAGCTTTTTTTGTAGGATTAAAAAAAGATTATGATGAAACTTTTGACTTTAACAATTTAGTGCGTAAAGAGAAAGTAACAGTTAAGGACGCTTTATCAGATTTATATGATTTGGAAGATTCTATAAAAGAGAAAAGCGAAAAAATAAAATACCCAAATGTATATGATTCTTTAACACAATATCAAAAATATTTAAGAAAGAATTGCAATGACTTTATCTATAATCACAATATTCATTATCCTAGGGATTTTGTTAGGAAAAGAATTAAAACTGTTGGTCAAGGAGAAAACTGGAGGGTTGTTCCAGCCCACCTCTGGGAAAGACAAAGGACAAATAGGCATTCATCAGCTTATAGAAGACTTGCAGAATCACAGGTTTCTGTAACAATTGATACCGGACATATGAATTATTTTCATCCTATATTTGATAGAGTACCAACTGTTAGAGAGTCTGCAAGATTACAGAGTTTTCCTGATAATTTTATTTTTGAAGGCACAAAAACTAGTCAATTCAAACAAGTTGGAAATGCGGTTCCTCCATTATTGGCAAAAACTATAGCAGTTGAAATAAAGAATATTTTAGAAAAAATTGAAAACAAGGAAATTAGATAGATGAACATAATAGATTTATTTTGCGGTGCTGGTGGATTCACAAAAGGATTTGAAATGGAAGGATTCAAATCAATATTTGCAATTGATAAATGGCCGCAAGCTATAAAAACATATAATTATAACAGAAATCGTGATGTTGCAATTAGCACAGACATCAATGACTTTAGAAATGAACAAATAATCGAACTAAACAAGCAAGGGGTTGATGGTATTATTGGTGGCCCTCCCTGTCAGGGTTTCAGTCTTGTAGGTAGTCGAAAAACTGGTGATGAGCGTAATAGTCTATATCTGGAGTATGTTAGATTTGTAGATCTTTTAAAACCAAAATTTTTCATTCTTGAGAATGTCCGTGGACTTTTGACAATGGAAAATGGCTTTTTTAAAGAAGATATTCCTCAAAGATTTAAAAATCTGGGATACAATGTCAATCATGCAGTCCTAAGAGCTTCTGAATACGGTGTTCCGCAGAACAGGGAACGAGTATTTTTTATTGGATTAAACCAAGATTATTTTGGTGATAAATATTTTGAATATCCTTTAGCGAATAAAAAAAACTTCATTTCTACAGAAGAAGCTCTAAGTGACTTACCATCATTAGATAATAACGAAGATCCGTATAAATACAAATCATCTCCTCAAAATGAATTTCAGCAATTAATGAGAGAAAATGCCAAAAAGATTACCTGTAATGAAATAACTCATCATACAGAAACAACAATAAACATTATTAAACAAGTCCCTGACGGAAGTAGCATAAAAGAAGTTTCTCAAGAATTGTATAAAGTTAGAAATTATAACGCTGCATTTAAAAGAATGAATAGCAAAAAACCAAGTAGTACAATTGATTGTGGGCATAGAAATTATTTTCATTATAAAGAAAATAGAATTCCAACAGTTCGTGAAAATGCAAGAATACAAAGCTTTCCTGATGACTACTACTTCACAGGAACAAAGACTGCTCAATATACACAAGTTGGTAATGCAGTACCACCTTTACTTGGAAAAGCTCTTGCAAAAAAAATGGTTGAACTAATTAATGATATAGAAAGCTCAATTAAATTATCATAGATTGATTTAAAAAGGGAACAAACAGATGAATAACAAAAGTAACTTTATTAGTTGGTTAACTACAAATGGAAATATTGATAAAGATAACATTGATATTGAATCAGAACTTACAGATTTTTGTTACAATCTTGAAAGTATAGATGTAAACTCTTACAATTTTTTTACTATTGAAAATATTGATGAACTTGAGATTTTTATAAAAGAATATTTGAATGATATAAATTATAAAAATGTAATTGTAGATTACCCTTTTACATCGTCAATTATTGATTTCTATTCACAGTACATTAAAGAAACTTTTGGTTTAGAGAAGAAAAAATCTTTTGTAAATAAATTATCAAAATCTGAATGTTTGTTTTATATTGATAAAGAAACTAATACGCTAAAAGAATTTGAAGGAAATACTCAAGGTAGTTACAATATCAGCAAAGTAATCTTTGATTATGCAGTTTCAAATAAAATTTTTATAGAATCATCAGACGAATTCTATCCTAGGCAACAAGATAAAGGACCATATGTTTTAAATGAAAAATATACTTTTATTCTAGGAGAAGGAATTCGTTGGTTGATAGGTGATGAGAATTTCTCAAATACACCTAAATTTATAATTAGCATAAATAAATCTAATTCAAAAATTCAAATCTATAGATATACTTACCGCAAGTTGAAGCAGAGAACAAATACAACAGATTATGATTGGTTTTTATACCTATACAATAAAAACATCTATGGATTTAACCTTCTGTTTACTTTTGATAATGAAAATCATCAATTAATGTTGGATATTATTTTCCCCTCGTAATCACATCGAATAAATCTTAATATCCAACATTTTAGGCTACAACTCTATTCTATCGTAATCTAAATTTGATAAATCCAATGAATAATTGATTGTGATAATTCCTCTTGGAATAACATTACCTTTAAAATTGTCCCTGTTAATTCGAGGGAAAGAATCATCAACTTTAAATCTCATAATTTCCAAAATATTATATTTTTCTTTTGAACTAATAGATTTTAAATCAATATTTGAATGTTCAAATATTTTATCGAGTCTATTTTTATCATAGTTATCTGCAACTAAATCATCATACATAGAATTCAACGAATAGCTACCATCTGTTGCTGCTTCTAACCTACAAAAATACAAAAACAAAGGCTTGTCTTTATTATCTAATTGATTCTGCCCTGATATATGAACAATATTATCATATTTCATTATAGTAGATTTTACTTCATGAGCATCTATATCTGTAGTAATATCATGTGTTTTCTCTTTAGTATTATCTTTCCAATATACATTTTCATATTTACCCATCAAATACTTCAATATTATCATTTCAGCTAATATAGAAACAGGAGATGAATCAGAAATAGAATTACCAAGTAATTCCTTCCATCTATTCCACCATTTATATGGATCTTTTTGTATTAGACGCTGAGTTTCTTCTGATATAAATTCATCACCTATGTAAGAGAATTCTTTGATTGAATCAATATTAAAAGAAGTCAAACATATTAGTTTTACATCTTGATAAATACCATCAATATATAAAGTTTTATTTTGAGTGGAAAAATGTAAATTATTAGCTCGTTCACTAATTGCTTTAACTTTATTGTTATATTTAAATCCTATGCCAAACTCATTATTTTCTACAAATGCCCATGTGTCTTTTTTAAGTTCCAAACTCTTGTGAGAGAATATATTTTCCTTAAAAAAAAATTCCATTTTACTGCTTAATAGTTGTTGCATAAACTTTCTTTGCCTCCTCTAATAATTCTAAACAATAGCCTTCATATTCACCAGTAACAAGACACGGATCAATTTCATTAATTTTGATTAAATTCAATTGATGTAATCGTCTATACACATCCTTAATCAGTTCTCTGTCTTTTTGTTCAAAAAACTTACTACCATCTAAAACTTTAGCTAATTTTCTAGTAAAGTCTAAATAATATCCTGACTTACCAACTCTATCAACTAATTGCAAAATGGTATCTGTTGTACAATGAGTTAAAACTTTTTTTGTTTGTATATAATCGGGATTACCGTTATTATCAAGCTGCAAACAAAGATTTATGTACCACCAAATTCTTGATATGTATAATCGTGTAAGTCGATTCTCTATTATTTTTTTTATTACAAATGTCTCTTCTTCATTATTTTCATTTTGAAGTCTGTAACGAACTAAATCAGGGAATACACAAGTTATTAAATACAACCAAACCTGAGTACTTCCACCCTGTCTTTCTGTAAAACCTCTTTTCGATAATGCTTCATGTAATGAAATCCCAAATAATAAATCAAATTCATATTTTTTAGAAGTAATATATTTATTATTAGAAATTATGTTTGCAATATACTCATTTTCCAGAACTTCTTTGCGAATTGCAACATAATCTTCATTTAATTTATTAAATTTATTTACTTTCCATCTATCTATTTGTTGCTTAAAATCCACTTCATTCATAGCATTATATTCATTTAGAATTATAATAGCTTTAGGTCTATTTAATTTCATCCAATTCATTAGCAATTCCTCTCAGCGTGTCTTCTAATTGTTTTTGAACATTCCAACATAGAAGAAAAATCACAGTTACAATTATTCTGTAAATATTGAAGAAAAAAACCTACAGAACCTGGTTCATATTCTTCTTCTAGTAATTCAAGAAAATTAACATTTTCATGTCTAATTGATTCTACAAAGAGAAAAATCGACTGTGCAATAATTTCTTTAAAAAGTTGTGTAGTATCTCCCTCTTTCGTCATCTGCAAATCTCCGACATTTTTGTGATTTTGATTTATATAAATACACATAACATTCTCATCAAAAGTTTCTTCCATCAAATCTTCTAATGAAACATCTAAAACAACATCCCATAAATTATCTTGAGGTGTTTTTTCAATAAATTTAATAGGAAACAGAGGTCCATTTCCATCTACCATAATATCTGTTTGATAAATTGTTCCTAGGATAGTACCAGCTTTTTCAGGGAATCCCATCCCCAAAATAGAACTATATTTGTCAGGTTCTTTGAGAAATATAATGAACTCAAAAGAAATCAAACCTAAAATAATTTCATGTGCAATGGTAAATTTAAACTTTATAGAGTCTATATCATCAGATTTTTTAATATTTAACTCATTAAAATTTACTGTACCTCTTGTTTTTGTATCCCTGCAACTCCATTTTACAGCAATTCCTATGGTTGAATCAGTTTTAACAATACCTTTCAAACCAAAAAGTTTTTTACTATTGTTGAAATTTATACAACCTTCACATATTAAATCATCTACTTGAGGATTCCATTCATTAGTTTCACTAGTCAAAATTGTGAAATTCCGTTCGAAGATGTATTCTTGTACCAAAGGTTTTTCACAATTTTCTTCTTTGGATTTATATCTATATTCTAACTCTACAGGTTGCGTTGAATCAAAAACTTCTTTTCTTAAATCTTCTCCCAGTGTTAGGTGACTTGGAATTATTAATTTTGACATCTTACTTCTTCTTCTGTTAGTGTAATACTTGTTTCATATACCCCATCAACCGAATACTCGATCAAAAGATCCATTAATAAAATCTCTTTTTTTTCAGAACTTACTTCAATTTTATTGCTATCATAATATATATAGATATCATCTTCTACAGTAATCTGTTTCCCATTTTTAATGAGTATATATTTATCTCTAATTTTATCCTTATACGATAATTTTATTATGCTTACAGGGTAATTATTTTCCCATTCTTTATAGTTTTGCAAAGGATTTTTACTCTGTATTGAATTTAAATCCACTGTAATTGAAACCTTTTTAGCATCCTCAGTTATATACAATGTATTATAACTTTTAATGGTTCCATAAATTGTATAAATAGGAATATTATTATCAGTAAAACTTAAAGAACACTTATCTTTATGTTTAACAAATCCATTACCACCTGTATGTTTCACTGGTTTTTCTTTACCTGTTCCACCAGTGCCACCTCCTGATCCAATTCCACCTTGAACATTACTCATATAAGGCTGACCAATATTTGGCATAAAAGCTTTTCCTACTTTACTAGCAAACTTAAGATCAATAGGTACTTCTTTTATATTTTTAGTATCTTTTTCCAAATTATTTTTAATTGCAGAATGAATTTGATTAAATATTCTACTGGTAAACGTAAATGGTTTGATATACATCCCCACTCTTTTATCTTCCCACAATTCATGAGTACTTGTTTCCATTTTTCTATAATACTCTTCTAAATTATAAATATTAGGAGCTTTTTCTTCATCAATCTCTTTAGCTAATGAAGCTTCTCCATTCAATGAAAAAACACCAATTAAATAACAATCATTTGGTACTTTTATTATATGATTATTAAATGGTGGTTTTGTATAATTAATGACCATCCCTAATTTTCTTGTATACACAACATAAGGATGCTCTTCGTCATTGTTATCAGTATCATTGAATAGTAGTTCAAAAGGTGTAGGTTCCTGAATATTATTAGGCGAATTCACCTGCTCCTTTTTCAAAACCACATAAGATAATGTCCCTGCAATTCCATCAACTTTTTTTAGTTTTATTTCTTTAATTGAACCTAAGGGATTATCTGTGATTGTATAAATTTGATTGTATAGTTTTTTTAAATATTTAAAAAATTGATACCTAATACTAACTTTTTCATCATTCACGGACACCTTCAAATATTTACCATTAGGATAACGAGTATTATCTAATCTAAAGCAATACCATTTTTGAACAGAATGTTTTAAATAGTCTTCAACTGAATTTGTCCATGCATATTTTGGATTTACATCTAATAATTCTTTATCTTTAAAGAATGGAATTATAACCATAGTACCTGTTTCTTCTTCAGCGAATGGTTGAATATTAAATAACTGCAATAAATTTACTATATCAACTTTATCAGTAATAGGTAAAATAGGGGCAACATTATTATTACTTGCTTCATTCCTATTCCCCCACCAACAGATACCAGTATAGGAATCTTTATCTAAATTAGGGATTCTTTGCAATAATACCTTTTCATTTTCCATATATGAAATATTTAATCTTGATTCATATGAATTGCCTTTTTTGATTCTTGTATAATATACAACCAATCCAATTCCCAATTTATAGTATAAAGTTTTTCCTTCACCAGAAGACCCACCAGAAGATGCTTTAATTTGAGGATTATTGCTATCGAATAACAATCTATAATAACTACTGTTCGATTTATCAGGATCTCCATCTACACCTATAGTACCCGTATCTTTTATTATCAAAGCTTTTTTATATTTATAATCATCCTTCAATAATTTAAATGAATCTATTTGCTGTAGAAGATTTTCTTGATCAAACTCGTTGAGATAATAATCCACTTTGACATAACTTTGCTCAGAAGCTTTATCAACTGCGTCCAATGAATTTTGTATGGATTCTCTAACTAGCAAATCAATTTCATTAGAAAAAGAATTACTTAATTTATTTTCTATTTGACTCCCTGTACTGGTAAAAGGTTGCTTAGGTAATTGATATATATCCATTTTAAACCTCTATTTCTGAATCAGTTTCTTCGTCAGGAACTGCAACGGTAACTTTAATTTTGCCACTTCCTTTTATACCTGGAATAGATAAAGAGAAAGCAAATAAGTCTTGTTCACCAGTTAGCTCACCAAGTGTTCTAGAAGGCTCACCTTTTTTCGATTCTGAGTTTTTACTTATACAATAAAATAATAAAACAGGATCTTTATCTTTATGAGCAACTTCTCGAATTTTATCATAATTATTTACAATTTTTTTCCCATCATTTTTTCCACAAAGATCAAGAATTTCTTCTTTGTTTTCTGAACTTTCTGTATCAACAGCTGACAAAAGATCTCGCTTATTATCCAATGTACCAATTCTAATATTTTTGTTATCAGAATTAGAATGTGATCTAACTATTTTACCTATCTTTTTGTTATAAGGAATGGTCCAATAACCATTTGGGTTATTTTCTTCTGTTCCTGCTGCAATAACTGTCCATTTATTAAAATCATTTTTTTTAATAACTTTATTTAACCACTTTGTTAACTCCTGTATATCATCAAAACTCTGAGTGTTTTCAGAATAGATAAATCTAATTAAAAAATCTTCAACAACACTGATTTCGATATTCTCCCAATAATAGTTATTTTTAGCATGCTCAAATTTACTCTTTTTAGATTCTCCAAGACTTGTTAAAAAGTTTATTACACTTTCATTATTCTTTCTAATATTTTCAGGATTACCATCAAAAATTGACGTTTGTGAATGTTTTCCTGCAAAATCCCATTCAATTGTTTTTTTGCTTTGCTGTTTATTGAGAGCAGTAGTTTTTAGCCAATTATACCTATGAGAATCTAATAGCTTAACTTGATAATCAAGCGGTTTTGAATCAGATCTTTCTAAATCTTTTAATTCTTTAAATAATTCATAATTCAACTTAGACAAAAACTCAAACTTAGAAAAAGTATCTCTTGTCATCCAAACTCGAGGATATAATTCATAACCAATTCTATAACCAAACCATCTTCCCATTTGGAATAAAGAATCACCTTGTTTTACGGTTCGGACAAAATAAGAAGATATTAATCCTTCCAAAGTCAAACCTCTTGAAAGAGTATTTCCACCAATTACAATATAAGCCAAAGTATTATTCAGAACTTCATCTGTTTTTTGAGGATAAACCAATCTCCAATGTTCATTATTATTGTCCAATCCATTGTTGCTACAATTATCTACACATATTTGAAGACCCGAATTGAACTTCAGATTTTGAGTATCATCATCAAAAAAGATCTGAGTTGGACCTTCCTCAATTAGTTTTACCAATTCATCTTTAATTTCTTCAAATTTATAATAATTATTTACATCAAAGTATGAATCATAATTAGTCATAACATTCAAAAAATCTGATTTTTTAAATGAGCTAGTTTCGTCTTTATATACTTTTTTAGCAAGATTTATAATTGAACTTTTATTTTCACGATTATTCGACAACCAAGTAGAAATAACAGAAGCAATATTTTTTTGATCTTTCTGTTTGTGACTTGTATGAATTAACATTGTAAAAGATTTAACTTTTTTTGCGTTTTTACGACTAACTCTCATGCTTGCTATTGAGCATAAAAACCATACTAAAGCATTTTTTAAGCTATTTGGTATATCTTCAACAAATTCTTCATTATGAATTTTTTTAATTTCTTTCAATTCAGTTTCTGTAATAATTCTGTGAATATTTAATAAATTATTATCAGTATCTCCATCTTCTCCTGATCCAAATATTTGTTTTGCCCCTATATATTTTTCAGAAGAATCTAAGCACTTAATAAAATTTCTTGGATACAAAGAATCTTTGCTAGCCTCATTTAATAAATTACCATATGGTGTGGCAGTATAACTTATATAATTCATCGCGAAAACATCAGGACGTGTTTTCTTCTTTCCTTTTAAATTGTTTCCTCTAGGTTTCCCATTCACGATAGTTATTATATCTTCATTTATCGTTGTATAATCATTTTTTGAAGTATTCAAACTTCCTTGATCAGCTTCATCATCAATTACTAAAACCTTTAAATTCTTTGAATTATTTGGGTCCTTACCCCACCAATTTAATAAATCAAGAAGACGACTATGATTTTTCAAACAAACAGATAAATAACGTTCTCTACTGTCTTTTTTTAAATCTAGGTTGGCCAATTGGTCCTGACTCGAACTATTGGAACTTGGATTATCAATTGTTCTGATTTTAATATCTAAACCATTATATGTTAAATCATCTATTAGCCTGTTTTGAGTCTGAACTCTTAAAGAGTCAATTGAACCTGTAAGAATTATAAAATAATTCCATCCAAAATCAGCCGCCATAGCAATAAGGCCTGCCATATGAGAAGTTTTACCTGATTGAACATTACCCACTACTAAACCTTTTATCGGGTCATTATTTTGAGATTTACCACTTAATTTATTGAGAGTAGATAGACAACTATCAGAAAGTTCAGCAACTTCAGCTCTAGAATAACCAGAATCATATAATTTCTTTTGATAATTACACCATATTGTTTTGGAACTTGTAGGAGCTGAAAAGTTGTTATTTATTTCACCGGTATATATTTCTGAAGCACAAGATCTATCTTTGATATCATGTCTATTGGTTACATAAGATGCTGTCTCATCAACTATTGCTTCCCAAATATCCTTATCTAGAGGTTCTGGCCATTCATCATATTCAATTTTATCATTGAGAAAGTACATTAAATCATCTTTTCTATGAGGTGTAACTTTAATTTCTTCCTTAGACTTACCTTTTTCTAATAAATTTTCAACAAAATCCATACATATTCTATACTTACTATAGATAACATTTGTTTCCACGTTTATTACTCCTAATTTATATCCGTCATTAATAGTTTTTTTATATTGAGAAAGTGCAATTTTATCTTTTAGAATTGAAAGCTTACAAAATCACACTTATAAAAGATATTGAAACAATATTAGCATTGATGGTATTATCTTGCAAGTTAATTAATTATAAATCATTTAAATTAGAGTTTTCATGCAATTTATCATGTAAATTATACAAAAAAAAACTATCAAGTTTATCTATTACGAAATGATTAGAAACATGTAATTCAACTAAATTAATAATGTTTTATTAATTTTAGTAAAAACAAATTGGAGAATAAATCCTATTACATTTTTTAAAATCAGAATATATCGCACTAATAAATCTTAGCATCAAGAGTCCCAAATAATATAAATGTAAATGTGAAGGCAAAAAAATAACTCCCTACAATTAAGTAAGGAGTTTATTGGATAAATGGAGGTGGGGGGATTCGAACCCCCGTCCTAACATGCCACCCAATGACATCTACAAGCTTAGTTAATG
>Ga0172378_10005716_pt1 | contig 11623 bp, 13 predicted proteins | sample GrowelOW332metaG_FD_119755 | JGI IMG/M metagenome (GOLD analysis project Ga0172378, IMG submission 119755) | Groundwater microbial communities from an aquifer near a municipal landfill in Southern Ontario, Canada - Pumphouse #3_1 metaG | ecosystem: Environmental > Aquatic > Deep subsurface >... | reverse complement strand
CAATAATGCCCTCTATTTTATCTATCATTAATTAACTTCTTCAAAACGATATTCTTGCTCTACATCTGGGTATTTTTCTTTATCAACTTTTGATGCAAACATATCATAATCTCTTACCCAAATTAGTCCGTCACCATATAAAGCTTTATAAACAACTACTTTTTTTAAATCATCATTATTACTTTCTGAATCATTTGCAATTGCAATTACTTCATATAGTTTATTTTTAAAATGTCTATACTTCTGTCCTACCTTGATTACTCTCATTTTCTAACTCCTTGTACTTAATATAATATTCTAATTTTCCTGTATGGACAAACATGTCCCATAATAATTCTTTATTCATAAAAGTCCACCTTTCTATTTAATAGTGGACTTAATATATTCTATTTATACAGTTTATTTATCAAAATCTGTGAAACCAAATTCTACTAAAGAACTTTCTTTATCACGCCATTTTTTTATTGTTTTAACATATAGTTCTAAATAAACTTGTTTACCAAGTAATTCTTCAATATCTTTTCTGGCTCTAATTCCTATTTCTTTTATTTTTTGACCTTGTCTACCAATAATTATTCTTTTTAAAGAATCTCTATCAACAACAATTACACCGTTTAAAACATAATTTGTTTTATTCTTTTCCACATGTTCTATATAACATGTAATAGAATGTGGGACCTCTTCTTCGGTAAGTTCAAATACCTTTTCTCTAATAATCTCACCTATTAAAAATTCAGTTGATTTATTTGTAATATCGGCTTTATCATAAAACTGCACTGAATCAGGAAGATAGTTTTTAAGTACTTTTACTACTGTTTGAACATTATCTTTTTTAAGGGCTGATACAGGTATTATTTCTGCAAAATTATATAAATCTTTATACTCAGTTATTTTTTCTAGTAATTGATCTCTAGATAATTTATCGATTTTGTTTATTATTAATATTACTGGTTTTTCTATTGTTTGCAATTTTTCAATAATAAATTTATCACCAGCACCTAATCCCATACTTGCATCTATAAGAAAAAGAACTATGTCTACATCTTCAATAGAATAATATGCTTGCTTATTTAAATAAGTTCCTAGTTTATGATTTGGCTTATGAATTCCTGGTGTATCAACAAATACTATTTGTATATCTTCTTCATTATAAATACCTTGTATAATATTTCTAGTTGTTTGTGGCTTATCAGAAGTTATTGCTACCTTCTTACCAATTATACTATTAAGTAGTGTAGACTTTCCAACGTTTGGTCTACCTATTAATGTTACGAATCCACTCTTCATTAGTTTAAATCCTCATCTGAAAAAGGATAAGGGCATAAATCACTTACTTTTAATGTAAGTTTCTCCCCTACATTACTAAAGAAAATTATATCTGCATCTTTTTCAAATAGTTCAGATATTACTTGTCTGCAAGCAAAACAGCTTGTACCAATTTTTTCACTATCACACATTACATATAATTCTTTGAAATCATATCTTTTATAACCGCTACTAATAGCTGATAATATTGCAGATCTTTCAGCACATATACTAGATCCATATGCTGCATTTTCCACATTTACTCCATTAAATTCTTTACCATCTTTCATTACTGCTATAGACGCTACTCTGAAATGTGAATATGGACTGTAAGAATTTTCTAATAGTTTTTGTAATTTTTCTTTCATATATCCTCCTAAAATAATTCTATAATTTTTGGTACAAATATTATTAAAGCACCTATTAAAGCTGTTAAACTAAATAGTAATGTTGCACTACTTGCTGTATCTTTTGCTATTTTAGCAAGTGGATGAAATTTTGCTGTTTCTAAATCCACTACTGCTTCTAAAGATGTATTAATCATCTCCGTAGCAGATACCATGCCTATTGCCATAATACAAAATAACCATTCATAAGTACTTAAATCAAAGTAGAAACCAGCTATAACTACTACTAATGCTGCAGCAAATATTATAATCATATTGTGTTCATATTTTAATGCATACCATATACCTGATAAAGCATGCCCAAAACTTTTTACATATTTTTCTAAAATGCTTCCTGTATCTTTATTTCTTAATATTTGCTTCATTTAATATTACCTCTTGAAGATTAAACATTACTTTTTCATCTTCTTCTTTCATATGATCATAACCAAGTAAATGCAAAAATCCATGAACTGCTAAAAAGCAAATTTCTCTTTTAAAACCATGTCCATATTCTTCTGCTTGGGTATGGGCTTTATCTAAAGATATATATATATCTCCAAGAATTCTATGATCTAATTTAATATGATCATCATAATCTTCTAAAGCAAATGTTATTACATCTGTTGGTCTATCTATACCTCTATATTCTTTATTTAAATTATGTATATATTCATTATCCACCAATATAATATTGAATTCTAAGTTATCTAACTTTTGAACTTCAATTGCCTTATTGATAACAAATTTTATATCATCTATTTCTTTTATATCTTCATTTGTTTCATTAAATATTTCAACTTTATTCATCATATACTCCCAACTTTATAAATTATGTAACCATAATACTACTTCTAATAAAATTATTATATTATAAAACTATAATTTTTTCAAGGAAACTAAGGTAACTCGTTACTATTATCTTCAATATTTCTATAATCTGTTATATCTTCACAAACACTATAGAATATTTCTAATAATATTTTACTATCTTTGTATTCCACTTTTAATACTTTCTCATCTAGTATATATTCATTATCATTTAATTTACTAGATATTCCCTTGTGGCTTCTTTTTGTTGCAATTTGTAAAGCTTCTTCTTCTGTAAATATATTATCAGTAATTAGTATTTCTTGCTGCTCACCAACTGATAAAAAAATGGGTAGAAACGTTGACGAAAGTCTTATTTTATTTACCAATTTTGAATTAGTGTATGATTTACCAAATATACTTATATTTTTATTTAAAAAACTATAGAAAAGTCCTTTCTTTACATTACCTGTATAGTATTCTTCCTTATAAATATAAGGGTATTCTACCTTTACAGTATACCATACTTCACCATAAACAGTTGCTGAAGCAGCGACTTGTTTTTTTATCTCTTCATTTAATTTTACCGTACCACTTACTATTATATCTCCAGCTTTAACATAGTTGCCAACTAGCCTTTGTGTAACACCAGAAGTTGATTCTATTTTAAGAATAACTGCATTTTTTTTGGCAACTACATCTCTTGGTAAAATTGTTTCTTCTTTATTTGGTATAAGTCTTTCCTCAACCCTTACTATATATGATGTTCCATAATTTTCAATTTCTAACCATTCGATTTGATCTTTATACTTATCTAGAATTTTGTTTTTAATTTCGTCTATTTTTGTAGCACTTTTCTTGAATTTGTGTACTTTAACACCATATTCTGAAAGTTCTTCCAAAATTAAATTTCGAATATTTTTATCTGCATGGATTACCTTAACAGAGAAAATTACATTACTTAATAAAAAAAGGAAAAGAATACTGCATAATGTGACAAAAATTAACAATCTATTTACACGTATACTTCTTTTGAAAGCAATCAATCCTTTATATTTTAAGACTTTTAATTCGTAAATACTTTTAATTTTCTTTATTTTTTGATAATCTTCTCGGTTTATTAAAATATTTATCTCGTGATTAGAAATATTTTCTAGTTCCAATATTTCTATTTTACTTTGAATCAAGCGCATTATGAAACGGTTTATATTTTTTCCAGTTACTTTTATTTGAATTCTATTACTCATTATCTAACCTAAATTCTAATTTATTAATGCCGCCCGTTATTAATACTTCATCCTTTGATAATTTTGATATTGTAAGATTCTTACCATTTACTATTATTTTACCAGCACTATATTTTATGTGTATTTCATTAGACTCAAATATAGGTATGCCAATATAGTTTGTTGCATATAATTTGCCACTTTTATAAATAATTTTAAATTCTTCTTCTAAAACATAATTTCTTAATTCTTGCATTAATTTCATATAATCACCTATACTATTTTATTTAAAAACTATCTTATTTATGTTTACTTATATAATACTTCAAAATTTTTTATAATCCTATTTTTGCAAACAAAAAAAAGATATTTCTATCTTCTTTTTTGTTTAATATGTTTACTTAATAAACCTCTATATTCTTGATTCTTTGATAATAATGAATTAATGTTATTTTGGTTATCTTCAAAATCATTTGTTGAAATACTATTTTCTTCCAATAATTCACTCTTTGCAATAAGCACATCTTGATTGTAATCTATAGCAGATACAATTTCATTTAATATCTCTGCCGAACAGTTTGCTAAAAATGCATCAAATTCTTCAAGAGTATATTCTTTAATTTTACGATAAATCATTTCATAGAATAAATTATCTGCTTCATTAACTAATTTATAACTATTGAAGTGATCTAAAGTTTCATTATTTTCATCATCAATTCTTTTTTCTGACTCGATTTGCTTATCTAATGATAACTTATAATTAGTTTTCGCTTCAATTAATTCAGAAACTTCTTTACGTTTACCATCATTATTGTATTCATATCTTAACCATTTATTTATTTTTATAAAATCAGGATTTTTCATTAATATTTCATCAAATTTATCTTCAATTTCATAATACTCTTTTGCAGTACGAGATATCTTGTACTTTAATATTTTTTCTTCACTTATTTTCTTAAATTGCCAATAATCTTCACATCCATACTCTTCTAAATCACTTATTAAATTAGTATAGCCATCAATGTTAGCCATTATTTCATTTTCAAAATAATCATGGTTTTTTAAATAATAATCATAATTATTAAGCAAAAATATTTTTATTTTTTGTTGCATATACATATTTCTGTCAAAAAATGGATATTGCATACTTGCTTGTTGCTCTATTTTAGCATGTGCTAATTCATGGTAAATCACTTGAAGCAATTCATAATCCATATTTTCTTTAGAACTTAATAATTTTGCTAATTTAAGAGTTGTTAAATGTAAACTAATTAAATTATTAGAATTACAATTACCTGCACAATTAAGGTATTCATCTGTTCTTTTTAAAGCTAATTTTATATTTCTAGTAGCTCTTGTTCTTTTTAAATATTCACTTAAAGTAATAGGATTACTTGTGATTTTAATAGAATAATCAGCGGCCTTCTTCTTTAATAAAGAATCACAGAAAACTCTAAATTTATCATCTTTCTTCTTATTAAAAACACTACTAAATACTGAAGGAAGTATTCTTCCATTAATATTATTTGCTATAAATTTGTCCATCCACATAGACTCAATAATATTATTATGAGATGTATATTTTATATTATCTCGCAAATATTTAAATATTTCTTCATCACTTAATAAAGCAATACCACTCATAAATTTCTCATAACTCATAGATGTTAATTCTTCTGCATATTTATAATATAATTCTCTATTTGTTGCTAACTTTACTAATACTGGATTAAGAAGTTTTTCTTTGTTTGTCGAAAATAATATTTTTCCTGTAAGATTTGCCTCATCAATAAGATGACTTACTCTCTTAAAATTATTAATCATCTCTTCTTCACTTGTTGCTGTACTAATACAATCTAATTCCCTATTTAACTTAAAATACAGTTTATCTAAACTGTCCATATATATTCCACCAAATTTCTGAGAGTTATTATATCACTTTTTTTAATTAAGTCAAATTTATTAGTGTGAAGAGTTTTTGGGATTAATAATAAAATTCTGAAAACTTTTTGCCATAATAAAAAGAAGATATTTCTATCTTCTTAATTTTGCACTCATTTTTGATTCTACATCACTAATTATTTTGTTAAATACAGTAAGAACTTCTTCATCATTAAGTGTTTTTGTTGGATCAGAGAAAGTAAGTGAGAAAGCGATTGATTTTTCATCAGTACCAACATTTTCACCAACATATACATCAAATATATCTATATTTGTAAGTAATCTTCCACCTGATTTTTTTATTTGCATCATTATATCGCCAGCAGTTACATTTTTATTAACTACAAAAGCCATATCTTTACTTATCTCAGGATATTTTGAAGGCTCTTTATATTTAATTGATTTAATTTTCTTCGAAACAAGTTTTGTTAAACTTAATTCTGCTAAATAAATATCATCTTTTTTTAAAGATGGGTGAATCTTTCCAATAATACCTATTTCTTCTCTATCGAGCATTATCTTAGCTGAAACACCTGGGTGTAAATCACTAATAACTCCTTTTTCAAAAGTATATCTATTTTTAAAACCAAGATATTCAAGAACATTTTCAACTATGCCCTTTATTAAATAAAAGTCAACTGGCATTTTATTATTTTGCCAATCATTTATTATATAATTGCCCTTCATTAGTATAGCAATTTTAGAATCCTCTACTAAATTTTTATTATATGTTTTACTTATTTCATAAAGCATTACATCATTAACTTTACGAGCTTTATTATATTCATAAACATTAATTAATGAAGGAATTAAAGAAGTACGAACTACTGATTTATCCATGCTCATTGGATTTGGTAATTCAACTTTTTCTTTAGATTCATAATCAAATAATTTTGCCATTTCTGGACTAACTAAAGTATAAGATTTGCTTTCATTTAGTCCTAGACCGCGAAGGCGTTTTGATATTAGTTTACGATATTTAATATCACCCTTATATTCACCTTTTTTTATTCCACATTGTGGTAAAGTAGAAACTAAATTATGATACCCATATAATCTTCCAATTTCTTCTGCTATATCATTAATATTTGAATCAATATCTAAACGGCGATTTGGAATAGTAACAATAAATTTTCCAGCTTTTAGTTCAAATGGAAAATCTAATCTATCTAATTCTACTTCCATATCTTCTTCACTAACTGTTATACCAAGCATTTTATTAATATCTTCTGGAATAAACTCAACTATTTTTGGAGTTTTATCTACTTTATCATGTTTAATAGTACCTGATAAGATTTTAGCACCGGCATATTTTTCAAGTAAATGACAAGCTCTATTAATAGCTTTTTCAGTATATTCATAGTTTAAACCTTTACCATATCTAATTGAAGCTTCACTTCTTAAATTTAGATTATTAGCCGTATATCTTATACTTGTAGCACTAAATATAGCACTTTCTATTAAAATATTCTTTGTTGCCATATCCACTTCAGTATTCTCGCCACCCATAACACCAGCGATACATACAGCTTTATCACCATCAGTAATTACAATATCAGTATCTTTTAATTGTCTTTCTTTGCCATCTAAAGTTGTTATCTTTTCATCATTTATAGCATCCCTTACAACTACTTTGTCACCTAATTTATCTTTATCAAAGAAATGCATAGGTTGACCATATTCAAGCATTACATAATTTGATATATCAACAACATTGTTAATTGGTCTCATACCAGCAGATATTAAGCGTTTCTTTATAAATTCTGGTGATTCACCTATTTTAACGTCGGTTACCATTTTTGCTAAATAATATGGACATTTTTCAGTTTCTACACTTAAACTAAAATGATTTTTTATATCATCACTTGTAGATATAAAACTATCATTTGGTAAAGTAACTTTGCGATTTAAAATAGAACCTATTTCATAAGCAAAACCTATATGATAATAACAATCATTATTACGATGTTTATGTACATCAAGTTCATATAAAGTATCATCTAATCCTAAATAAATTAGAGGATCTTTTCCAATTGGAGCATTTATATTTAACTCATGAATACCTTTGTTATAGTTTTCTTCAGTTTTTTCTTCAAGCCCTAATTCAAATAATGCACAAATCATACCATCAGATTCAACATTTCTAATAATACCTTTTTTAATTTGAAAATCACCTGGTAAAATAGCACCAGGTAAAGCTACTATTACTTTAATGTTTTCACGAACATTAGCAGCTCCACAAACGATTTGTTTTATTTCTGTACCTACATCTACTTTACATACATGTAAGTGATCAGAATCAGGATGGTTATAACATTCAATTACTTTGCCTATAACTAAATTATCAATATGATTAGTTACAACTTTTTCAACATTTACACCAGCTTTTGTTATTTTAACTGCAAGTTCTTTTAAATTTTGATCTTCTATATCAATGTAATCTTTTACCCAGTTTAAACTAATCATTATTCCGCATCCTTTCTATCAAAAGTTTTATTTTCCCTTAAGTCTGTAGTATAAAATGTTCTGATATCATTTATACCATACTTAAGCATAGCTAATCTTTCTGCTCCAAAACCAAAGGCAAAACCAGTCCATTCTTTTGGATCATAACCACAATTTTTAAGTACATTAGGGTGTACAATACCTGCGCCTGATACAGTTATCCAACCAGTATTTTTACATATATTGCATCCTTTACCATGACAATTAAAACAACTAATATCAGTTTCAACAGATGGTTCAGTAAACTGATAATAACTTGGTCTAAATCTAGTTTGGCAATCTTCACCAAATAGTTTTTTAGCAATAGTATCAAAAGTTCCTTTTAAATCAGATAAACTTACATTCTTATCTACAAGAAGGCCTTCAATTTGCATGAATTGATGAGAATGAGTTGCATCATCGTCATCTCTTCTATAAGTCTTTCCAGGACAAATCATTCTTATAGGAGTCTTCCCTTCACCAGCTAACATAGCTCTAGCTTGAACTGGTGATGTTTGACTACGAAGTAATATTTCTTCATCCTTAATATAGAAAGTATCTTGAGCATCTCTTGCTGGATGTCCCTTTGGTATATTTAGCATTTCAAAATTATATTTATCTTCTTCAATTTCTGGCCCATCAATTACATCAAAACCCATTGACATAAGTAATTCTTCAACTTCTTCAACTATTTTTTCAAGTATATTAGGTGCTCCAACTGGAACCTTAGTAGATGGTAAACTTATATCAATACTTTCATTTTCTAATTTCTCATTTAATAGTTTCGTTTCAATCTCTTTTGCCTTATCTTCAATTAAAGTAGTTGCTGAAGTTTTTAAACTATTAAGTTCAGCTCCAAAAACCTTCTTATCTTCAATAGATAATTCAGCAAGTCTACTTGATAAACCACTTATACTACCCTTTTTACCTAAGTACTCTACTCTTAAATCATTTAACTGATTCATATTATTAATACTTACGATCTTTGCTTTAAGACCACTTAATATTTCTTCAAAATCTTTCATTTTATTCCTCCTTAACAAAAAAATCACATCCTATATAAGGACGTGATTCTGACGTGGTACCACCTTAATTCATAATTATTAAAAATAATTACCTCAAGATTATAACGCATCACCGTCATAAATTTTCTTTTATAAAGCTCCAAGACGAATTCATAAAATATTATTGTTTATTTCCACCAAACATAAACTCTCTATAAAATAATTAATTTTATTACTACTTCTTTTCATCGCTATAACGTTTATATTATAACATATAAGTTACTATTTGTTAAATATTTTTTCAATACGTTTATTTATTCTATCTACTCCAAGTAAACCCATAACATCATGAAGATCTGGTGTCATACTTTGCTTTGTAACAGCAACTCTAATAACCATAGATATGTCTGCTACACTTCCTTTGAATTTTTCAGGATTTGCTTTATATTCTTTCATATCACTAGCATATCCTAATTCATCACAAAGTTCTTTCATCTTACTAAACCATGTATTATTATCATCACTAGGATTGTAATACTTGTTCATATATAATTCTAATATTACTTTAATATCTTTCAAATCATTGATATTTTTAAAGTCATATTCTGAATTATCTTCATAGAATAATTCATCATACATATACCAAAATTCTTTTTTAACATCAGAATAATTACTTAGATCTTTTCTTGGTTTAGCTATTTCTCTTTCAATATTAAGTAAATTTATTGAATAGTCTTTATCTTTACTAAATACTTTTAAGAATTCTTCATCATATTCTTTAAAATACTCTAAACATCTTTCATATAAATCAGCTGCTTTTAAGTTACTAATATATATTTTAGATATATTATTTAATTTATCTAAATCAAATAATGCTCCACTTGTATTCATTTTACTAAATTCAAATTTAAAGTCACTATATTTTTTAGTTTTATTTTGATTATACCATTCCTCAAAGTTACTATTAGTTACTGTTGCTAAATAAAGCATAACTGCTTCATAAGGTACACCAAGTTCATGATAGAAACTCATAGCACATTCAGGATCTTTTCTTTTACTTAGTTTTCTAATACTACCATTATCATTTTTCATAAGTGGTGAGATATGGCAATATTTTGGTGCTTCAAATCCAAACATTTCAAATAATTGAACGTGAATTGGTAATGAAGGTAACCATTCGTCTCCTCTTATTACATGAGTAGTACGCATTAAATGATCATCTACTAAATGCGCAAAATGATATGTTGGAAGTCCATCACTTTTCATAATAACAACATCAGTATCATTTTCTGGCATTTCAATTTGGCCTCTTATAACATCTTGGAATTTAATCTTATTTTCAAAGTTTCCTGGTGATTTCATTCTTATTACGTATTTTTCACCATTATTTATTCTTTCAATTGCTTCTTCGGGAGCCATAAAACGACATTTTGCGTTCTTATCATAATATCCAATACGCATTTTCTTTTTTGTTTGATATTCCCTTAATTCTTCAAGTTCTTCAGAAGAACAAAAACATGGGTATGCTTTACCTTGTTCAATTAGATATTTAATAAATGTTTTATAAATATCTGCTCTTTGACTTTGAATATATGGTCCATAGTTTCCGATTGCCTCTTCTTCATTAATAGGGCCTTCGTCAAAATTAATACCAAATTCTTTTAATCCTTTAATAATAGTATTAACACCATTATCAATAGTTCTTTTAGTATCAGTATCCTCTATTCTTAAATAGAAAACACCTCCTGTTTGTGCAGCAAAAGTGCTTTCTGTAAAACTAGCAAGTAATGCACCAATATGAATAAATCCCGTAGGGCTTGGAGCATATCTTGTTACGATAGCTTTTTTATCCAAATCCCTACTAGGATACATTTTTTCATAGTCATCAATTGTTAGTGTAATATCAGGAAAAATTAAATCTGCTAAGATTTTATTTTCTTTCATAATCCACCTCTTATATTTTATGCTACTTTAGATAGTCCAAGATTATTATTTTTCATAGCTACTACTATATCATTAGCAGCACTAATCTCTGGGCAATCTTTTGTTTCATTAATAGTCATAGTACTATTAACAGTATTTGCTTCAACAAATAATAAATTTTCTTCATTTATTACTTGTTCAACTATTTCTTTTTGAATTTTTCCAAAATTACTTTTAGTCGCTAAAACTTGTTCATTTTCAATTTCATAATTTGCTTGTTCTATAGTATCAAATATTTTTTCAGGGTCTTTAACTTGCATAGCTATCCCTTTCATTATTGCTTCACTATCATTAGAAAAATATGCTTTGCATACGTCTTCTATTTTCATAGTTGAACCTAATGTCAAATTAGCTAAAGCTAGTGCTTTTTCTTTATTCATAATCTTCACACTCATTCCCGACTAAAAAATTAGTTATCATTTCAGTAACACCAACATTTAAGGCTTTTAACCTTCCGTCAGTATCAAATCCATAAAAATTATCT